>Ga0247843_1003926_pt1 | contig 23178 bp, 16 predicted proteins | sample LaCruzMarch2017__FD_192420 | JGI IMG/M metagenome (GOLD analysis project Ga0247843, IMG submission 192420) | Freshwater microbial communities from meromictic Lake La Cruz, Castile-La Mancha, Spain - LaCruzMarch2017_8m | ecosystem: Environmental > Aquatic > Freshwater > Lake | place: Spain...
CTAGTATTAATCTTTTTTCGGATACAATAAGACATTGTATCGAGTTTATAAAATAAAAGTTAATGTTGCTTTTATTTTCAAATCTTACTCCTCTTGATTTATCTCAGGCTCGTGTAGATAGTATAATAGATGAAAAGTATACAAAAAATGATTTTTATGAAGGTCAAAAAGGAGCGGCTCATCTTGTACATAAATACATTGCTACCGATTCTAACGGTAATCCTCAAATAGTTTGCACAGATACCGAACGAGGTTCACAAATCAGCTATTGGAGATCATATTGTTGATTATAAGAATGTTCATTTGATTAAGAAAGTGCATTCTCATCTTAAAAGAAAAGCAGGAGAGTTTGCAGCAGAAGAGTCTGTAAAAAAACCCAACTGCTTTAAAGGAAATCATTAATAATATGACTTCTATTAAAGATCTAGAAACGAAACCTTGTTTGTTCAATAGAACATTAGCTCAACTTACGGGAAAAAATTGTGCAAAACAAATAGATACTGAATCTTTAACAGCTGAAGATGAAGAAATAAATAAATTATTGAAAATTTAGATATTTTCATAAAGGTAAGAAGCAATTTGTTGTCAAAAGAATCTTGTTTATGAGAATTTTTGATATTTTATATCAAAAATTTAGTTATTACACCTTTTCTCATTGAAAACTCCCATTATTTACGACATATCGAACAAATTCTTAAATTTTTCTCATTCTCGTATTTTTCAGTTTTTTCATTGTCCGATTTATCCCATTCTTCGTTATATATTTTAATTAAAGGATAATCATTCGTCCATTTTATATTTTCTGGGTCATCATCATATTTATCTTCAATATCAGGATATGGAAATATAGGTTCTCCTTCAATATTTTCATTACCATAATAACATCGTTTGAAACAACTAATACATAATGAATGATTACATCTTGGTTGCGATATACATTCTTTAATTTCTAAACATATAGGACACTCTAAATTATTACTCATTTCTAAAATACCCTTGCCTGTATGCTCGTATTCACCGCTTTTCCAAGTTCCAAACATCATATCATAATTAGTACATAAATAACTTGCTTTACAATCAAACCACCATACATTAAATGTTATAATTTATATTTTAATGAGACATGAGTTAAGCTCTTTTGACATTTTGATTTTATACGATTTTTTATGTATCTAATAGCGGATTCACCTGTTTCTAAATTAATGTAATATGGAATACGAGTTGTATGACTGGTTGATTTTTTCCAACATTCATCTTTCATTTATAATAATACTGTGTGAGTATTATTATAAATGTATCTTTATCTGTATACGCTTTCAGCCAAAAATGTTTATAGTTTTCTATGTATTTGTAAGGAGGGGTTACCTTGTTCTGGCTGTCCACCAGGAACTTCCTTATAATCACCCAAATAATCAAAATCAATAATATCTCCAGATTTTTTGGGCTCAAGCAAAAATTGTGAATCCAGAGCTATATCTCGACGTGTATTTTTTGATTTATTTGGTGGTGACTTCTTCTGAGGTGACTTCTTCTGAGGTGACTTCTTCTGAGGTGACTTCTTCTGAGGTGACTTCTTCTGAGGTGACTTCTTCTGAGGTGACTTCTTCTGAGGTGACTTCTTCTTGGGGCCGCTTCTGCGGTTTCGAGCATATCCATTAGAAAATGGCTTTCTAGATCTTTTTACCGACTTACGTCTGACAGACATACGCCGATTGGGTGATTTCTTTGAAGGTGATTTGCGAGCTCTCGATTTGCGACCGGAACTTCTTTTCTTACGACAGAGATGAGAACTTTTATCTCGAGTTTGCGATGACTTGCATGGCTTTTTACGGCATTTTTTAGTAGATCTGTTACGATATTGACTCGGCTTGCATCTCTTTCTAGATTTTCTAACGGAAGGAGAACGTTTATTCATTTTTTAAAAGGCAATATAAAAAAAACAAACTTTTTAATATCTTAAAAGAAAATATTAGTAATTACTTATTGTACATGTGGTAGATGTGGAAACATAAAAAGAACAAATCTTGAGGTTTATAGTTGTGATGATTGTGGTTTAGTGATAGATAGAGATGCCACATGATCAAGAAATATTTTTATAAAGAATAGTAGGTTACGCTGTCCTCAAGTTTAGATTTTTCTAGATTTAAAAAAGCGGATGCTATTAGAAATTGGAAGAAGAATTAGGATTTAAATATAATAGTACGGATGCAGTCTCACGGCCATTAACAACAACACATAAGAGTTCTTGGTATGACCAAGACATTAAAAAAGAATATACCTATTCCAGATTTACTTTTAAAATTAACTTTGATAATCTAAAACTAATTGATAAAAGTGTTGATAAACCTATAACAACTGTATCTGATGAAGATGATTATTATAGAACAATAACGTGTCTAGTTTATGGAAAATTAACAGATATAACAAAAGTGCTACAGATTAAAAAAGTCGATTATTCATGCAATAAAGATAGAATTGTCGGCATGGCATATGTATCTGGAAAAACAGTAAAAAAATTCATGACGAGAACTATAGAAGTTCAAAAAGCTAAAGCTCTAGCAGCTAAAACTAAAAAGGAAATGCAGTTGAAGACAAAATAGAAAAAAACCAAATATTTCCAGTTCATGTAGAATCTAGAATAAATGGATCATGATTTTTACAAATTAAAGACTATATTCAAATTTATAAAATAAAAGAGTATAATTTCTTTTATTTTATCTATTAACTTTAGAAAAAAGTTGGAGGAGGAAAATAAAAAAGATAATCCAAAGAAAATTTTCTACGAATTTTTCAAATTATTTAGAATAGAAAAGTTTTTCTCACTCCTCATCCGAACTTTTCATTTTTGCGCAAAAATGATTTTGATGCTCGGAAGAAAAAAAAGAACGATTTTCCTACTTTTCCAAATGGATTTTGTTTCCACACACACACATTTCAATTTTTTTGAAAAAATAAATTTAATCAGAGAATTGTGACTATTTTTGAGAATTTTAGAGATTTTTAGATAGTTTTTAGACATTTTAATTTACGTGTAAAAAAACTATTATTTTTATGTAAAAAATGAACTTTTCATTTAAAAACAAATGATAAAAAATGAAAAGCAAATGGAACAATGTCAGTTTTGCAATAATATGTTTGGAAATACTCAAATGCTAAAACAACATCAGAAAAAAACCAAGTATTGTCTAAAAATACAAGAAGCTAAAGCCAAGGAACGTGAAGAAAATGAAAGCAAAAAGAAAAAAGAAGCAGATGAATTAACTTGTCATTTTTGCGGTAAACAGTTCAAAACAAAGTATCTGTTAAATATTCACCAGACACAAGCCAAGTATTGTCTAAAAATACAAGAATCTCAAAATTCTAAAGAAATTATATCATTATTAATTACTTGTAAATTTTGTGATAAAAAATTTTCAGTAAGTAGTTATGCTAAACATAATTTAACATGTAAGAAAAAAATAAAATTTTTTAATGAAGAAATTACAAAAAAAGATGAAGAAATTATCAGATTAAAAATTGAAAAAGAAAAAGATGAGAAAGATATATATAAAATTTTTGCTGAACGTGCCCAAGCTACAATAGAAGAGATAGCCAAAAAGCCTACGTATCAGAAAAATAGCACAAAAAATATTCAAAATAATCTCATGATATCAAATCTTACTCCTCTTGATTTATCTCAGGCTCGTGTAGATAGTATAATAGATGAAAAGTATACAAAAAATGATTTTTATGAAGGCCAAAAAGGAGCGGCTCATCTTGTACACAAATACATTGCGACAGATTCTAACGGTAATCCTCAAATAGTTTGTACTGATACAGAAAGAGGTATATTCCATCACAAATCATCGATTGGTGATCATGTTGTTGATTATAAGAACGTTCATTTGATTAAGAAAGTTCATTCTCCTCTCAAAAGAAAAGCAGGAGAGTTTGCAGCAGAAGAGTCTGTAAAAAACCCAACTGCTTTAAAGGAAATCATTAATAACATGACTTCTATTAAAGATTTGGAAACAAAACCTTGTTTGTTCAATAGAACATTAGCACAACTTACGGGAAAAAATTGCGCAAAACAAATAGATTCAGTATCTATTTAACAGCTGTAGATAACTTGTTTTATCAGAAAAATTATCAAGAAATAATTTATATAAATTTTATTTATATAAATGGAACATATTGTGTTAACTCCTCAATATACTAAGTTTTCCCCTGATAATAATTTTATCGGTAGTCGCATTAAAATTGTTTACTACTTTCATGATTTCTACTATTTTTAAAATTGTTTTTATATTTATAAGATATAAATGGAAAATCTTCATCCACTTGCTATTGGAATTCGTTCTCAAGAAAACTATGATAAGCTTAAATATATGATAGGAGGCATTAGTAAAATTGACCAAGGAATTGAAAGAGCATTTCGATATGGTGGAACACTACAAATAAATCGACGCAACGATATTCATATGAGTGAAGCATACATAAATGAGAAAAATCAGAATACTATACAGTTATTAGGATTATTATCACGGGTAACTATTCCTAAAGGATCTTTAATATTTCATTCTAATAAATATACATCTAATATGTTACAGGAAGCTTCTGAAAAACTGGAAAGAGATGATAGATGGTATCCTAAGCAGAAGAAATGTCAGAATTGTCAAATATGGGGGCAAGTACCTTATGAAAGAGTTGGAGAATCGCCACGTATGAATGAATTACTTTTTAACCCAAATTCTTGGAATTATACTACTAACTTGTGTGAGTGTCTTAATATAAAACAGCACAGAATGTTTGGAAATTTTAATTTTACTGGAAATTATGAGATCGCTGTTCGTGCACAAATGAAAGGAACACATGCTTATATTGTTACGGAAGATATTCATATTTTAGACGCAACATATACAAGTATTGAATTAGGATACTCAATTAAAAATTTTTCAGATATAGGAGATATGCAGGTAGTTAAACAATATTGTGTTGAAAATGGATTAGATGGACTTACTATGTTTGATACTTTAGATCCACAACAAAATGTAGAAAGAGCTGGTGATGATCTTATAAGAGGTGCTGATAATTCCTGTTATAAATACAAATTTATCGACAAGATGGGCATACAAAGGACTTCTTATCTATGTCCTGAAATAGTATTATTTCATAATAGTAACGATTCAGAATGGGAAACTCTAGGACAAACGTATCCTAACGTCGTAAATATTGGAACAAGAAAGATAAAAATTATGGGAATGGTTGATCTTGTTCATCATCGTGATATTCAACAAGTCCTTTCAAGAGACAAAGTATCTAACATGTTTGATATACTTTTTTCTAATTATTTACGGTATGTTCCCCAGTATAATCAAGAACAACAACTCATGGGAACAGGAAAACAAATTGGAGAAATAACAATAGGTTATGGTAATACTAATATTTATAAAATGATACTACATAATGACGGTTCAGAACATGATCAAAACATACTATTTGAACTTATTGTACTGGCGTGGAGTCGTATGAATCTGGATCGAGAACAATATTGTATAACAGGAGATGTTCCGATTGATACGACTCCGGATTTGAAATTTTTTGACGCGGATCAAAATGCAGAAGTATTAGCTAATATAAATCATTTAAATGATCCTTCCGATTGGATTAAATTATATTCACCTATAAATATCGATTTCGATCTTGAATCTCGTTTACAAAGATCTCCACTTTATTCATCAGAAAATATATTTCAAAGAATATTGCATGCACATAATATTGAGGCAGAAAAAATAAATAAATTGTATATAATATCATGTCTAACAATCATCCCTGAGATAAGAAATGTTCTCACATATGATATTATTGATGTTTTAGAAGGAACAGTTGATGAAGGAAAAATACAAAATAGTTTTGATTTTTGCATTGATTATGTTAAAAACGAGTGTATACAATACTTTCAACAAAGAAATGATTTTATAGTTTCAAAATTTAATATTCCCTTTATTTTAAAGCATCGAGAATTTTATCTGCTAATTCAGTTAGTTGACATTCGTAATAGTATTCCAACATTTATGTTTACAAAAAATATTATTAGTTTTATAAATACTGAATCTGACTCATTTAAAGCATTAAGAGCTTATTTATTGGATCCTCTTATTCAAGTTTATAATAATAAATTGATAGAGTCTTTTTCGGTTTATTCGAACCAGATAATGGTTATTATAAATGCTCATTTCGGACAAGAAATCATTCAAAATAGTGATGTCCAAAATCTTTTAACTTCATTTACAAGAAAATTTACTCAAGATAAATTTAAGGAATTTATGACTAAAATGTTTGATTCATATAAAATATTAGATTATGCAATTTTTATGAAATATATAGATCATATGATTATTGATTTGATTAAATTTTTTTGGGATATTTTTACTGAGTATATTACGACAACAAAGACTGGAACAATAAACGGAACACCTACTAAAGAATATATGGATAATTTATTTATAACATCTCAAAGAACATTGCATCCTGTTTCTTCATTTTATGAAGTTGTTAGTACAGATGTTGAGATGTATTCACCTTTATACTATCATGGTACTAACAAAAATATAGTATATGTCTATTTAGAAAATGAAATTATTGACATAAATGCATTGTGGGATTATTATTACAAGAATAAAGACTCTGATATTTTAGATCTTATTTATGAACTAAAAGAATTTGGATGACGTGAATATGATTTGTGCAAAACAAATAGATACTGAAGATATATAAATAAAATTTAGTCTTTTAAAAATAATTAACTTTATATATATTAAAATGTTAAATAGCGATTTTATACTTATTAATTTTTTAGACGAATGGATTTCCGTAGATCCTAATACAATCCAAATTGATAATTTTAATTTTCCAAATATAGCAGATGATAACTTTGCTGTATGTTTAATCGAAGATGAAAATGGTAATAAAGGGGTTGCTTTATTGTCAGGTAAAATAGTAAAACAAATAAATAATGGTTCATTAAGAAGTAATACTTCTCATAGATTCATAATGTATGAAGATGATACGATAAATAAGGAGGATAGTACAAAATTTTCTCCAGAGACTGAACAAATCTTCAAAAGTTATGCGACTGATATTCCAAAACAGAGAGGTATTTTTTTAAAAAGTATATGCCCTGATTCTGGAGTTTGCATGGCTTTTGGAAGACAAACAAAAAGAATCAAAAAACATTTTAACGGATTAGTTGATTTTGAATACGCAATATCACCAATAAAGACTATTGGAGAAGTAAGCACAAATGGTTTTATTAAAGAAATTAAATATGAACGAGATGGATATAAAGCAAATGCAATTTTAAAATCATCAAGCAAAATAGATACTGATAATCTTTTGTTTGAATATCTAGTTGGTAAATATATAAATAAGCTTTGTCTTGTATTTCCTTGTTTTATTGAAACATACGGGTGGTACCAATATAAAAATAATATAAATTGGCTAAATATGAGACATAATATAGAAGTATCTGTTGAAGATTTAAAAGAGTCTCTTGAAATTGGAGACGTAGCTTTGGAAAAATACAAAGCAACATTATATGCAAATATATGCTATGAAAACAAGACAACAAGATTGCGTGTAAGAAAAGATTGTACTGAAATGGATTATCTTCTTAAAGTTGCATGTGAAAAATCAAAATATATATCAATTTTGACACAGCATATTAATAATGCAAAAAGTATACAATCTATGATAATATTAAAAGATCCGCATCCTGATGCTGATTTTTCTTATAAAGATCTTTTAAATGTGCTATATCAGATATACATGCCTTTGGCTAGTGTGTCAGAGACATTCACTCATTATGATTTACATATGGGAAATGTCTTGATATACGAACCAGTTCCTGGAAAATACATTGAATATAAATACGTGTTGGAGGATGAGAGTATTGTAGAGTTTAAATGTCGATATATTGCAAAAATTATTGACTATGGTCGTTCCTTTTTTAAAGACTATTCTAATGAAGAAATATCAGGATCATCAAAATCTATATATGATGCTATATGTAAAAATATTCCGGAATGTAATGGTAGAAATCAAACATCTTGCGGAGAAGATCAAGGTTTTTCAAGTTTTGATTCTTCAGTTTATGGAATTGGTTATTCGATTAGTTCATCTGTTCGTAATACAAGTCACGATTTATTATTATTATATCAAGTCAAAAAGATCTTGAAACATCCTTTTTTGCAGACAAAAGAAAAAAATCCTTTGTTGCAAAGTATCTTTGAAAAATCTGAATACGGAAATGAAATAGCATATGAAGAGGAGGAACGCAGAACGAATAAAAGAAAAGATGAATTTGGTACAGTAGAAAAGCATGATATTAGCCCATTGTCAGATGATGGATTGCCTGAAAAAATAAACAATGTAATAGATGCTCATAATGCATTGAAAACACAAGTAATAAAGTATAAAACGAAAAACGATCTAGATCATGAAGGTTTGACTTCATTGGGTAGTTTAACGATATACCAGTCTGGGCGTTCTATGGAATTTATACCAAATTAAATTTTCGTTATTTTTGAATTTAACTTTTTATAAAGTTAAATTATTTTAGTTTGTGTTCATTGAATCAACCTTGTTTTTAGATAATTCTGTTGGTTTTGCACAGTACGTTTTTTTATTATTTTATTTTATTTTATAAAACAAAATGACAGACATGTATTCGTATATACTTGATACATTAAAAAAAACATATGATTGTAATGCAATTAATACAGATGAAAAGACGAGAATAGGCATTTACAGCCAAATTCAAGCGACTGGAGAATATAAATCATATCCTACACTTGAAAAATTATGCATAAATGATTATGATAATTTTAATAAAAAGTCTATTCCAACACCTAAGTTTATCGGAGGACCTAGTTGCCTTACAGTTTACCGCAGTAGTGATCATAATAAGACAATCTATGTATTTAGTGAAATTCATCAAACAGCTATGGATTGGGATTGTACTAATGTTGGAGGTACTACTTTTAATCAAAATACACAAATGAGTGTTGAGGATTTTTTAGTTACATTATTAAAAACATCAAATGTTTTTTTAGATATATTTATTGAGACGGCACCTTTTGAGAAGGATAACAAAGCGTATCCTAGTTTTTATGTAGATGGTAGATTAACCAGAATACATAATAAACTTAATAAATGTATTCATTCTGAAACAAGGTCTGGTGATAATTGTATGGCAGGTCGTACTCACTGGATTGATAATAGACGTCGTCCAAATTTTCCTTTTTTACAAATTAATGACTTTAAACCATCAGAATTAACTACTATAGACGAAAAAAATAAGATAATTTCAGATATTAAATTTTATGAAAAAGAACTTTTAGAAATAAGTAAATTAAAAGATAATAGTGAAATATACGATTATGCTTCAAAAAAAATAATTGCTTACGTTACCAATAGTAAACAAATTAAAAAAGTTGATGTAATGTTAGGATTACAAATTCAAAGTTTTTTATTATCAGAGTTAAGAAAAGATATATATGCAAATGATATATACTCAATAATAATTTCCTCTAAAAAAATCTTAGAAATAGTAGAGGAACCAGTAGAACATATAAACTTTACTCACTTGTCTGCATGGATAACCCTTTTTAGATCTGAAATTAGAGACTTTGGAGTAATTATGATGGATTATTATACATTAATGCGTATGTTTAAAACATTTAAAAAGAAAAAAGATCAAAAGGTTGACCAACCTATAAAAGCAAATAACATAATAATATATGCTGGTGAAATGCATAGTAATAGATATGGCAGATGTTTACAACATTTAGGATTTAAAATCTATGAAAAAACAGGTACTGTAACAGTAGATCGAAGTAAAGAACCTAAAAATTGTATAAATACGGACAGTATAACAATGCCATTTTTTAAAAGAAATAAACAGTTTATTTATGATTCAGGTATAATACCTGATGATGATGAAGACGTAATATCTGAAACAGCTACAAAACTTTTAGAAGAGGTAAATCAAAAGATTGAAAAATATGATATTGATTATACTAAAAAATTATGTGATAACTTAATAACGACATACGATTGCAAATATTTAGATATTATGGATCCATTATTAAAATATAGTTTTTATACTAAAATTGGAGAGTGTGTTACCGACAAAATTGTTCTTAAAAAACTAGTTGAGAATTTTTTTCAAAATCGGTATAGTACAGATAATAGACCAGCACCTTTTTATATTGGAGGTCCTAATTCTCTTACAGTTCACTATGATCCGATAGAAAACAAGAATATATATATATTTGGTGAAAAGTATCAATCGGATATGGATTGTAATCAGGTCGGATTACAACAACATGATGCTATGATGAGTATTGAAGATTTTTTAGTTACATTATTAAAAACAACAGATGCTTTTTTAGATATATTTCTTGATGTAAGTCTTGATAATGACACATATCCACATCAAGACTTACGTATAAATCAAATATTTGAAAAACTTAAAAAATGTATAAGAAAAGATTCCCGTAATGATTATGATTGTTTATTAGGCCGTGTTCACTGGACAGAGATTAATCCGTATAAGAAATTAACTCAACAAGAATATATAGATTTGTTTAACGAAATTATTGATGCACATAAAAAAGATCCTGATAGTGGAATTTTTAAGTTTTTTGATATTAAACTTCGTACTAATGTTCATAATATGAAAAAATATAAGTATTCAGAAGAACAAACACATAGTTTATCTCGAGTTACGCCTTTTATGTCTACAGAATTAAAACTTAAAATAAATAATTATGGTGAGAATTTTCCGAAATATATCAATATTTTACTAAATCATTCAACAAGTCAACAAGATGAAATTGATAGTGCTACAAATTTTGTAGCAAACGCTCTATTGCAAATTGGGTCTATAACTTCAGATTTTTATACTTTAAGTCGTATGTATAAACCATATCGTATCAATGATACAACTAAACCAGCTTTTGAAGGTGCTATTATAGGTGATCAACCTAAAAAAGCACATAATATAATTGTATACGCTGGAGAAGTTCATAGTAATAGATTTCGCAGATTCTTAAAGTCTCAGGAGATTATAATGTATGAAAGAACAGGCATATTAGATGAAAATAAAACTTGCATCAATACAAAAGATATAAGAATGCCTTTTTTCAATATTTCAGAATTATCTAATGATTGGATAGAAAAGAATACATCAAGGAGTAAGCTTGATTCATATATTTCAATAATGATGCCAAATTTGGATGTTTATGATCCTAATCCTAAAGAATATGATCATCATAATATTAATCCTCAAATTTTTGACGAGAATGATATTAATCATCCAACGCATGAGAATTGTGATTATTATCACGACATGATTAAAATTACAGGAAAACACAAAAAATTTATTCTCCTAAATCCAAATTACGTTATTGATGAATGCAGCCAAAAAGGGTGTTGGTCAATAGACACAGATGAAAATTTGAAAGAAATTTTATTAAACGTTTTTGTTCCTTTATCAATTTTATTACCAGATAATATAAAAGCAATTACTTACACGTTATGTGATAAAACACGTTGCGGTCTGGAAAAAAGAGAAGATATTTCTGCTGGTGTAAAAAATCATATTTTTAAAGATTATATTCCTTGTGCATTTGTATTTAGTGTTGTTCAAGAATAATATGCAAAATTTTATTTTATAAACAAAATGACAGACTTGTATTCTCATATATATGAGATACATTGAACAAAAAATATGATTGTAATGTAATTAAATTAAGATCAGAATATAATTATATATTCTGAAGAATCGCATATTTATAGATATATACAATTTTTAAATAATGTAAGAATACAAATTCCATTTTTTACAATATTAATACTCAATTTTAACCATAATATTGATGAAATGTATGTTTATTTTAGATTATGTATTCAAAGAATCTTTAAAATTTTTACAAAAATCAAGAAATATGATTATAAATATCATATCATAATGTATATCACCTTCTGTGGCTTGAGCCAGTATATGGCTCAGTATTATTTTCAAAATTTATATTAGGATATAGTTTTCTCATTTCATCAATATATTCTTTCGACTTCTTTAATTCTTCTGGTGAAATCCAATTTGACTTGTACAAATTTTTATCCCACTCTTTTTCTACACTTACGTTTTTGTTACTCATTTTATCTCTCCACTTCTTTATTTCTTCGAATGAAATCCAAGTAGACTTTTTTTCACGAGTTACGTTTTTTTTCATTCTTATCTTTCTATAATATAAATATTTTAAAAGACATATTTAATTTACTTATAATAAATAATATGGCAGAAGAATCTACTCCGTCATTTTTAAATAATGAACATTTTAATGGTGAATTTTATATTTTTTCAGCTAATGTAGGCGATTTGTTTTTTCATGGATCATCTCATTTAGCATCAAAACTTGTATTATTTCCTACTGGGAGTAATTTTTCTAATAATTTACGTGCAATCACACCTCAGATATTAAACAGACAAATTACAAGGGGTTCAGATAAAAACTCTATCATAAGTAGATTAGGTAATGAAGAGCCAGCTTTTTTTTCAAATATAGATACATCAATAAAGTATTCAGGAGGGGAACCTACAATAACAAACAGTCAGAGAAAATGTAAAGGTAAGTGCATTCACACATTTGAATTGAATCAAAATGTCGATATTATGGTAATGAATAATGTGTTTAACGTGTATAAGATTATTCGATATATTATAAATAACCCTGGATTTAGACAAATTCCAGAAGTTCGTAATATTTTTAATCATGCATCCTTACGAGATTACGATACCGATGAAGAAAAATTAAATTTTCTTTTTGGAAATTTTTACTGTGTAGAAGAACCTATATTTAGATCAGATGGAGTAAATTTGTTTATAGATGAAATATTTAATGGTGAAATAGATATACCAGCACCAAATGTAGTTCATTATAGTGGTGATGCGCTTTTTGGAAGATTTTCAGTAAGAAAGTGGGATATACCTTTAAGCATGCTAATTTGTGCATATTTTTCAGCTAATCCTCAATATAATATATATAATATTAAAGGTTGTGGAAACAATGAGATTAATATGGGAATTATAGGTAGTGCTCGACAATATATATTTAATGGGGAGAATGATCTAGAAACTTTTAACACTCGAATACATATGTGTCGGTTTCATCCAGAAGTTATTTTTTTTAAACCATTAAAAGTTCTTAATAGAGTATACACAAACCCTATGGATTGGCAATATAATACATCAAAAGATAATACTAGGTATATTAAGCCATATTTGAATCAACTTGAAAAATATAAGATTATTAATTTTAATGATTACGCTGGGGATATATATGAGACAACCATATGGACACTTCTTATTTATGAAAATTTATCAATTCGTGAACGTAAATGTTCAATGAATTCAGCTCCTGTAGCTTTACTTTCACACTATTTAGAACCATATTCATTGTGTATGGATAGAGCTATTGTAAATCGTATTCAAGAAAACTATCTTCTAGATATGAGACAAGTTACTTGGAACAATGTTTTCCATGTAATTTCAACTAATTTATTTAACGAGCTACAAAACCATGTACAACTTCATGATAGTGATAATCTAATTTACATGAAGATAGTAACATATGTATATTTATCTTATAAAGATGCAATAATTGATTACATAACTATAAATCCAAATTTTAATATACCAAATAGTAATGATATATTTTCTAAAATATTTAATTTAATGTGGATGTATAATATACCTAATAGCGAGTTGGAAGAATATTGTAAAAAAGTTATAATTGATGTATTTTATTTAGCTTTATCTGCTTATATAGCAAAATCATCAACTTTCGATTTTTTTGAATTTAGAAGTCAAAATGTAATCAACAATGCTGATGAAGTTGTGAATGTTAGACGTGAAAAATCAATGAATATAAGTTCCAGAATTTTTCCATTTTTAAGTAATATATCATCTGTTGACAGAGGATATCCTTACAATCAAATGCATATTGATGCATTGCTTGATAATCTTGAATATTATATAGATTTTGAGATTGACCAGGATCAAGTAGAAGAAATAAAAGATAAGTCAAATCAAATATTACTAGAAACAAATAGATTTTTTGATAAGCTTCAAAAACTTGATATTGAAAAACTTACACCAGGTGATGTTCCACCTATTGTTTATCTAAGTGGAAGATTTTATGCACCATATGTAACTAAAATAGTACATAATATAATTACTCTTTGTCCAGATGGGATAACTATAGATGATAGTACTGTTAGAGGTAATAAACGTCAAAACATCATTTACATTTTAAAACTACTAAAGCCTTTTTTTAATATTGTGTTTGAAGAATTTTCTACTAAAAGATACCCTACAGAAGAAGATAATTATACTCTACCAAGGAAAAATCATAATGGTTTAAATCACTTAAGATCTGTGTATTTTACAGCGTATGTTCTTGAGACTTCAAATTTTATAGAGCATTATAATATTGATAATAATGAATTGTTTTTAATTTTATTATCTTCTTATTTTGTTAGCATTGCAAGGTTTGATGAGGATGATGCTCGTCTCCCAAATATAAATTTTACACCGGCTGAATATTATAAATGGCATGGGATTGTACTAAATCGTCGTTCTGATTATTTTTATCAAGACAACTTTGAATGTACACATTTTCGATATATGTCTAGTCTAATTCTTGCTGATGTTTTTGAAATCATAAAACGAAAAATTCCTGGATTAAGAGATGTAGACGTTCCTACAAAATTTAATATAGACAATGCTCTACACCTATCAGCTTTAAGTTTTGATTTTATGTACCTAGTAGCAACAGCAGTAGATCACAATAGAGAGAGAATAATTGATTTTACTAGCATTCTAACAGTAGGTCATTATTTTGATCATAGCAGACCAACAACAGGGTATGCTCAATTAGATAACCTTCGATCAGGAAATCCTCAAGAGTTAGGACATAATCCTGCACGTGGACCTGATTGGCTTTACAATTTTATTGTCAAGTTTTATCCTGTTGATCCTAATGATTGGACAACTCGTAAATCATTCTACTACTCTAGGATATATCAGACTTTACAAGAATCTGGTTTTGGAAACCGTGTTCTTCGTGATCCAATTCCTATGAATCACGAATCAGGTTCAAGAATGGACGCTCGTCAAAATCAAAATATATTTAAGCTAAATGTAACATATAACTTTGATGCAATGTCTATAGACTTTCATCTAGCATGGAAAAATATATTTTCCTCATTTTTTGATCAAAATTATAATATACCAGAAGGAACTTGGATCACTCGGGATGGTACAGATAGAAATACTGTAAATACACCCTAATAAAGATTTACTCTTTATTTACTAAAAATATTTCTGGAAAAAATAATTTAATTAATTAATATATAATAAATTAAATGGCAGCACCTCCTGTACCATTTTTAAATGGAGAATTTTTTAATGGTGAGTTTCATGTTTTTCGAGGATATCAAAATGATATTGTTTATCATGGATCAACTCCATTATCAGAAAACCTTACACTCTTTCCGATTGGGACTGCTTTTTCTGCTAATTTAAATGCAATTACATATCAGCAGTTAAATGCTGAAATAAGAGCCATTGCTGGTGCTGCTGTACCCGAAGATATAAATTCGATTATAAGCAGATTAGGTAATGAAATCCCCGCATTTTTTTCAAATCTAACTACGTCTTTGTTGTATTCAGGAGGACAAGATGTGAATACAAATCCTAGGAGAAAGTGTAATAATAAGTGTGTTCATTTATTTGCATTAAATCAAAATCTTCAAATTATGGTAATGAATAACGTGTTTAACATATGTAGGATTATTCAATATATTATAGATAATCCCGCATTTAGACAACTTCCCGCATGTCGTGCTATTTTGGACGATCCATTTTTTCAATCATTAGCGAATGATGCGCAAAAATTAAATTATATGTTTGTAAATTTTTATGCTCTAGAAGATGATGTATTTATTATGAATGCAGCTAACCAGATAGTTATAAATCCGGGATTTCTTGCACAAATAATTCAACGCCCAGCCATAAATGAATTTCTTTATAGAGGGGAAACGCTTTTTGGAAGATACTCATTTAGAGATTGGGATTTACCTTTAATAAAGGTATTTTGTTTATATTTTTCACAGAATCCTCATTATAATATTAAAGCTTTTGGAAACAATGATGTTTATATGGGACGTATAGGTAGTTTTAGAAGATATCAATATGAACTAGGTCCGGCTGCTGCAGCTACTTTTAACCCTGCAATACACCGATATTATTTTCATCCAGAAGTTATTTTTTGTCAATCATTAAAAGTACTTTATAAATTATACACAAACCCTATGGATTGGCAATATAACACAATTGCAGATAATACTAGATATATTAATCCATATTTGAATGAACTTGAAAATTATAAGATTATTAATTTTAAAGATTATGCTGGAAGTATATATGAGACAACTATATGGACACTTCTTATTTATGAAAGTTTATCATCTCATAATCCAGATATATGTAATATGAAATCAGCTCCAGTAGCATTACTTTCACACTATTTAGAACCATATTCAATTTGTATGGATAGAGCTATTGTAAATCGTATCCAAGAAAACTATCTTCTAGATATGAGACAAGTGACTTGGGATAATGCTTTCAATGTAATTTCAACAAATTTATTTAACGAGTTGCAAAATCATGTACAAATTCATAATGATGATAATCTAATTTATATGAAAATAGTAACATATGCATATTTATCATATAAAGATATAATAATGAATCACATATCTCAACATTTTAATTTTAATATTCCACGAGTTGATGTAACTAATATATTTTCTAAAATAATTAATTTAATATGTTTATATGATCAAGATAATCAACTAATTGTAAACTTGCAAAATTATGCAAAATCAGTCATGTATGATATATTTTATTTAGTTTTATCTGCTTATATAGCAAAATCATCAAGTTATAATTTTTTCGAATATACAAGTGAAAATGTAATCAGCAATAATGATGAAGTTATAGATGTGAGACGTAAAATATCGATGAATATAAGTTCCAGAATTTTTCCATTTTTAAGTAATATATCTTCCGTTCATGGAGGATATCCTTTTAATTTGGCTAATATTCGTAGATTAATTGATGATATTCCTACTATGATATTTGATATTTATCTTACAGAACCTATAATTTCTAACACAATAACTGATTTCCGTATTAGGATAATAGATAATAACCTATTTCTACGAAAACTTCAGGAACTTGAGAATACTAAAAATATTCCACATATTGTTTATGTTAATGGAATTGCATATGGAGGATATGTGGAACAAGTAATAAATAATATAATAAGTCTTTGTCCAGACGAAATAGCTATAGATGCTAGTAATATCAGACGTAATAAACGTGCAAATATCATTTATATTTTAAAATTACTAAAGCCTTTTTTTAATATTCTTTTTGAAGAATTTTCTACTAAAAGATATCCTCAAGGAGATACAGATACTTCTAGGCCACCAAGGATGAATCATAATGGTTTAAATCACCTGAGATCTGTATATTTTACAGCCTATGTTCTTGAGACTTCAAATTTTATGGAGAATTATAATATTGATAACAATGAATTGTTTTTAATATTATTATCTTCTTATTTTCTTAGTATTGCAAGGTTTGATGAACAGGATCCGAATACGTACGGCCCAAGTATACCCTTTACACCTGTTGAATTTTATCAATTTCATGGAATGATACCAAACAATGCGTCTGTTTATTTTTATGGACATAACTTTAACTGTTCACATTTAAGATACCTTTCTAATCTATTTATTGCTGATGTTTTTGGAATCATAAAAGAAAAAATTCCTCAATTAAGAGATGTAGCTAATCCTTTAAAATTTAATATAGATAATGCTCTCTACCTGAACGCTTTAAGTATTGATTATATTTACTTATCAGGAGTAGGTGCAGGTGATTTAAATAGAGACAGAATAATTGATTTTACTAGCATTCTATCATTAGGACATTATTTTGATCATGCCAGACCGACAACAGGTTATTCTCAATTAGATAATGATGCACCAGGAAATCCTAATACTCGAGTACCAGCATCAGGACCACGTGGTCCTGTATGGCTTTACAATTTTATTACTACGTTTTATCCAGTAGCGCCTGATTGGACAAGTCGTAAATCATTCTACTATTCTAGAATATATCAAAGTTTACAAGAATCTGGTTTTAGAAACCGTGTTCTTAGAGATCCATTTGCTATGGATCACGAATTCGGTTTAAGGGCTGATACGAGAGCCACCAGAAACAACATATTTCACCCAAATGTAACATATAACTTTGATGCAATGTCTATAGATTTTCATCTAGCATGGAAAAATATATTTGCATCGTTTTTTGATCAAAATTATAATGTACTACCAGGAACTTGGATTACTCAAGCTGGCATAGATAGAAACCTTCGTGATCCACCTTAAGAATAAATTATGTACAAATATCCTTTATAATTGTAGATGACACATATAATTTATAAAATTTCTTCATTCCAATACATTTGTTCAGATAATACCATTCTAATATTAGAATGATATTAGTGCAATATACCATATTTGTATTCGATCGATGATAATTTAATAGTGAAGTCACTACAAGTTACATGTGATGTATGAAAGGCTAGCAACTGTTGATCTTATTCGTAAGAATATTATTTTTTATTTAAAATAAAGAATAATTAATTTGTAATTTTTTAATTACATATGAATTATTAATTTTTTGAAATAAATTTACATTTAAAGATTGTCTTCTTATAGGTAAGAAGTATATTACGGCGAGATAAAGCGGTTAAGGGCGTAGTGTCAGGATGACAAACAAATCTTTTCGCAAACCCTAAAAAATACCATTTTTGCTAGAAAATTACCTAGATCTCCTTTGGAGATTATTTTTCTAGCCTCGATTTACTTCTTACCATGGAGCTACACATTGTTTAGAAGCTCCTTTACGGAGCTGGATTCATATAATTTTGTATGAATCTAGTAGCGGCACATATTAAAGACACTTTCCGGATGATATACTGTATCACCATACATAACTCTTTTTTCGCGTCTTGTCGAAATTATTTCAAAGAAAGCATCTTGAGTCTATGAAAGACAGTTTCTTTAAAAATAAATTTTACACTTAAATATGATTATTGAATAATCATATTTGTCAAAATAAAAGATTACATATCATAAGAAAATGTAGAACTTCGTCTATATTTTGATCCGTTAGACGAAATAACATTTTTTTCAAAATTTATATCGGGGTTGAGTTTCTTAATTCTATCAACATAATCTTCTGCCTTCTTTACTTCTTCTGGTGAAAAGTAATTCGGCTTGATTTTTTCATTTAAGTATTTTTCATAAATATTAGAATTATTGTCCTTATAAATACCTACGTTTTTGTTCATTCTTATCTTTCTATAACATAAATATTTTAAAATTCAATTTTTTTTACATAAATTTAAATACTTAATTAACACCAAAGAAAACCTAAATTAAGTTAAATTATCGAATATTAATTATAATATAGATGTATTATATTTAAATTTATCCTAAGAGAATAGTTGCGTGCAAATCTGAATCAACTCATCAGCTTTATAATTTCCTTGATCGTTGATTTTTTCAACAAAATAGTTTGGAATTGATTTTAGACCTAAACGAGCTCCAACTATTCCACCAACTATAGCAGCAGTAGTATCAGTATCACCACCAACTCTAATTGCCATACAAATAGACGAGAGATAAAAATCTGGAACACACAAAAAACAATATATTGCAAAAAGACAAGATTGTGCTGCTGAACACGATATTACTTTTCCTTCATGCCATAGTGTATCTCCAAAGGTTTTGGCTGCTTCTGACGTAATCATCTCGACTATTTTTCTGTCTGCAATAATACAAGCATCTTCATAAGACTTTTTTGATTCTGTAATCATTTTGTTTCTCAGTTCTACAAGGTTTGGAAGAGTCAAAATGTAGTTTTCCATTCTTGGATCTATTGTTTTAATCGAGGACGCTAGCTGTTTGCAAAAAATACGAGGATGATTTAATATACTATATCTTGCATATGGTTTTATTATATTTTCAAGAGACAATCTAGTAGTTTCTGCAATCAAGACAGCACTTGCTCGCGCCTTTGGACAATTATGAGTTCCAACAGCTTGCAAATTTGCAACTTCGGCACAAATATCTTTTCTGCTCATATAAAGAGCACCTAAAGGAGCAACTCTCATACAAGCACCATTACCAGTTCCTTGTCCTGCTTCATTCCAAGGAACTCCATTTGCCATATTTTGCATAGGTTTTATACCACCATGACCAACAATTCCTGATTTGACAGTACTCTTTTTATCCCATTCAATTAACCCGGAAAGACCATAAAGAGAAACTAGTTTTTGTTTAAAACATTCAACATTTAACTTTTCTTTATCAACAGATAAAAGTAATTCTCTTGCACATTGAGTGTCATCTGTGTATTGTCCATATAAGAAAGCAATTAGGTTCTCATTTCCTTCTATCTTACAGTACCGAGGTCTACTACTATGACCAAAACTTCTATCAATACCATATAAGTGTAACGTCTTGCTTGTAACTATTTTAATATATTCACAACAAAATTCGCTGTGTTGACCTTCAACAAAAAATCCAATAGAATCACCAACTGCTTTTCCAATAAGCGAACCGGCTAGATTTTCAACTGTACTTGCATACTTACTCTTAAACAAAGGATATTCCTTTTCATATTCTTCAATCTTTTTTGCATTTGTAGAAAAAACATCAGACAAAAATGCAGAAAATTCGGCAACTTTTTCATCTTCTTCGTTAGAAATTGGATTCTTATCATAACTTTCTTCTATAGCATTTCTTAAAGAGACAAGATCATGTGATGACAGATTAACATCACTCAATATAATCATAAAAATATTCCTTGTGTAATTTCTAATATAATTAGAGTATGGTTTGTGCAAAAATTGCATGAGAGCAATTATATTATTTGAAACGTTTTCACTAAACCATTTTGTTTTGTATTTTGTTGTAAATAAAATAACTTTTGACATAACAAGACCCATAAGAGTGCTACCTGGTGACTCATTATTCAAGTTTATTTCCATGTCACATTCATATCGAAACAAAAGATCTCTGGTTGCAATTAAACTCATTTCATCAAAAATTTTATTTAATATTTCTTCAGGTAATTTTTGCTCATATGCTTTATTATATCGGTAAATAATTTGTTCACACATGTTTTGAAATATTTTTTGAAAAGTTTAGAAAAAATCAATTATAAAAAAATATCTTATTTATCAATATTTTTTTAGTAGAAAAACGATCATAAAAAATAGTAGATATCCTTGACTCTAGCGTTGAAAAATACAAAAAGTTTGTATACATCTTTGCAGAGTATCGATTGTAAATACATTATTCTTATAATCAACAACATGATCGCCAATAGCTGATTTGTGATGAAAAATACATCCGCTACTAGATTCATACAAAATTATATGAATCCAGCCCGGTAAAGGAGCTTCTAAACCATGTGTAGCTCCATGGTAAGAAGTAAATCGATGCTAGAAAAATAATCTCCAAAGGAGATCTAGGTAATTTTCTAGCAAAAATGGTATTTTTTAGGGTTTGCGAAAAGATTTGGTTGTCATCCTGTCACTACGCCCTTAACCGCTTTATCTCGCCGTAATATACTTCTTACCTATAAGAAGATAATCTTTAAATACAATTTTTTTCAAAAAGAGCCAGTAATCAAAACAACACAAATAAGGTCTTGTTTTGAAAGTTTAGTTGAACACTCTATTTATTTGAGTAATTCATTTTGAAAAATAATATTTTAGTATAAATTTTTTAAATAAAGTTGTAAATAAATGAATACAATTCTAAAAAAATATAATATGTATATTATTTGTGGATGTCTTATTCTTATAACAATTGGAATATTAATATATATTTTAACCCGAAAAAAAGGTGGAGGTGGAGGTTATAAATATACTGAAGAAACTTTACATTCGCCAGGTATGTTAAACGTTTGTTCAGCTCCATATTCTTCATCATTTAAGAAAAGTAAATATGTTAAAAATCTTTGTAATCTAGATCCAGATTGTAAAGGATACTATGGTGATACCGATTCTGGTTGGTTTGTTGCAACCTATAAAGATCCGAGTGAATGTACTGAAGATAAAGGCGGTACTACTTTTACGAAATATTTTAAAAAGCCTGATTATAATGATGTTGGTAATACAAGTGGTCAATATGGATGTCAACTTAAAATGAGTAATACATGTGATAATACAGTATGTGCTGATGGTAATTATGTTGAAAATTTATGTAACTTAGATCCTGATTGTGTTGGATACTATACTAGCGCTGATAAAAAAATCATTGTTGCAACCAATAATACAGATATAAAATATACTGATTGCCCTGATGGCGATAGCGACTTAGAATACGACGCACCGTTGGGCCTACCTTTATTTTATAGAAGATCACAAGTTTAATATAAACTAAACTCAAATTAATATAAAATAAAAGAATCCTTTTAAAAGTACTAGTTGGAGTAATCAACATTGTTTCTATTACACCTGAATGAATAAATACCATTTGCACATCATGTTTTGTCAGTGTATTATTTTGATCATGAATAAATTATCTAAATTTATTCATATTCATTTTCAGTTGTTAAAGTTTCCTGATCTATTTGTTTCGCGCAATTTTTTCCAGTAAGTTGTGCTAATGTTCTATTGAACAAACAAGGTTTCGTTTCTAGATCTTTAATAGAAGTCATATTATTAATAATTTCCTTTAAAGCAGTTGGATTTTTTACAGACTCTTCTGCTGCAAACGCTCCCGCTTTTCTTTTAAGAGGAGAATGCACTTTCTTGATCAAATGAACATTCTTATAATCAACAACATGATCACCAATAGCTGATTTGTGATGAAATATACCTCTTTCGGTATCTGTGCAAACTATTTGAGGATTACCGTTAGAATCGGTAGCAATGTATTTATGTACAAGATGAGCCGCTCCTTTCTGACCTTCATAAA
>Ga0247843_1003927_pt1 | contig 23176 bp, 22 predicted proteins | sample LaCruzMarch2017__FD_192420 | JGI IMG/M metagenome (GOLD analysis project Ga0247843, IMG submission 192420) | Freshwater microbial communities from meromictic Lake La Cruz, Castile-La Mancha, Spain - LaCruzMarch2017_8m | ecosystem: Environmental > Aquatic > Freshwater > Lake | place: Spain...
TTGCCTTTCATTACAACGCTAACCCAGCATTTTCGGGCCCTTTTGTCTAGCACTGGTTCTCTTCAAGCCATTGCAATGGATCCACAGCCTCAAGCCAATCGCCCTACTCCCCCCGCGTATTTCCCAAATCGGTGTTTGGCATTTCCCGCCGCTTCGCTTGGAGTCGCGCGAGCCACCTTCCTCACTGTGAAAGCCCACGAACTCTACACCGCCGCCGATCCCGCCCTCGTCACCCAGATGCTCGACTGGTTCCGGGACCACGACCGCAACGTCTACAAATCGGCCGTCTCGACGCTGGCCCAGAGCCGGAAGCTGCGGCTGGTCTTCATCCAGAAGAAGCCGCTGGCCGAGCAATACGCGTGGATCCTCAAGACCCTCCGCAACCGCCAGTCCGACACCATCGGCGAGCACCTGTTGCAAGCCTGGTTCATGGCCGGCAACCAGCCGATGCTGGCGAAATTCTGCAATGTCATGGGCATCGCGCACGATGGCAAAGGCTCGGTCACCGGCGACCTGCCGACGGAAATCGACGCCGCCAAGCTCGATCAAGCGGTCGACTCGCTGGTCGGCGAGTTCGATCCCAAGCTCGTGGCTCTCTACCTCCATGTTTTCAATCTCCAGACTTCCGGCGGCTGGGACAGCCTGACCGGCAAGCTCGCCGCCGACCCGCGGCTTGCACTCGCCTGAGCCGGCCGTCGCAAGTCTCAGCGCTCCGGCATCCGTAACAACGGATCGTCCGGAGCTGCCGTGGCCAGCTTGGCACGGGCGGCGACATACTGGGCGCGGAATTTTTCGCGGAGCGACTCCATCCGCTTCACCTTGTCCGACCAGGTCTCCAGGCTTCCTGGCACGGAGCGGGTCCGGCTGTTGCGGGCTCCGGCTTGGGCGCGAGAAAGCTCACCCTCCGCCTTTTGGAGATAGCGCAAGGACTCACTGACGTCACGCCGGAGACCGGCGAGCTTCTTCTCGGCTTCTTCCTTGGCGAGGTCCTCCGGGGACACCTCGTCTTCGGGCTGCCTCCCGGGCGGCGGAACATCGGCCACCTGAGGGGCAGCGGCCTCAGCCGGGACCTCTTTCGCCTGCTCTTCCGGATGCCATTGGAAGCGTTCCTGCCACGACTCGTCGAGATCGTCAGGCCGCAGCCGCGAGATGCCCTGCGAATGCTTGAACTCCACCCCGGCCGAGGTGACCCGGGTCACGGTGACTTGGGAATAAGTGCGGCCGCCGCGCGACCGCAGCTCGGGAAACGCTTCGCCGACCGCCGCCAACCGCACCTGCTTGCGGTACTGATCGCGATACCCGCGGAACGCATCGTCCGCGGCGAGCAGTCCGGCCTCCAGATCCTTGAGTCGTTGCCGAAGGTCTGCCAGACGCCGGCCGCTCTCCCGGGCACGGTCCGCCGCCGCCCGCAGTTCATCCGGCTGCTGCTCCAAGGGCTGGACCTTCTTTTTCCAGAGCTCCTCCGATGCATTCACCCGCGCCTCCAGCTTCGCGATCTGCCCCTTGCCCTCGTTGATGCTTTCCTCCAGCGAGGCCTTGCCGCTGGAGAATTTGAAGCGCTTGTCGGCGAGCAGGGAAAACAAGATGCCCGCGAAGACGAGGATGATGATCCCCACCAGAAACCCCACGGTTCCGGACTGCTCGTTGGAGTCGCCAATCATCAGGGGGGGGAGCCTCGGATTTCTTGGCTTCCTGCTCTTTCTTGATCTTCGCGATCTCGGCTTTGATCGTCTCCACTTCCCGCTTCAAAAGGGCGATGTCACGGTTTGCCTCGCGCACCTTGCGCTCGTTCTCCGGAATCGAATCAAGGCTCGCCTTTGCAGCGCGCTCCTGCCTCCGGAGTTCCTCCCTCATTTGCGGCGCCTTGCTGACTCCGCTCCTCTTGGCTTCCTCGTTCGCCAAGGCCATCCGCATGCGGTCGAGCGCCGCTTGGTTGCGCATCTCGTTCGCCTTCGCCGCCTGGATCGCCGCGTTCGATTTCTCGATTCGCGCTTCGTGCTCCTGCACCTGTTCAAGCTTGCCGCGGGCCTTCTCGGCAAGGGTCGCGACGGCCACGTTGTTACCGAAGGTTTCGAGGCCGTCTTCCTCTTTCTCCTGAACAGCCTTTTTGAGCTTCTCGTCGAACTGAAAGCGCTCTTGCAGTTCCTGCGGAAGCTCCGCGCTATCGATCGACTTCGGGCCGGTCGTATCGGTAATTTGGATGCCGGTATGCTCGACCTTGCGAATCTTGACCTGCTGGTAGGTCCGCCCCGATGCGGTCGTGAAGTCGCCAAGATCCTCGCCCACCGCCGCCGCCCATTCGGAGGCACGGTAGTCGTCGCGGTACTTCGCCCAGGCCTCGTCGGCAGCCGCCACGGCAGCCTCGGCCCCGGCCTTGGCCGTGGTCAATTCGGCCAGACGCTTTGCCCCGTTCTCAGCCCGCAGCTTCAGGTCATCGGCTTCCTTTGCCACATCTTTGAAGCGCTTGGCATCCTCGATCCGGTCCTTGTAGTTGGCGATCTGGATCTTGTGCGTCTCGATCAGCGTTCCTTGGTCGCGAATCACGGCCTGGATCGTCTTCTGGCCGCCTTGCAACCCCTCGTCGAAGACAAACATGTAGAGCGTGCCAAAGCCCACGAGGACGAACATGGCAAGCAAGGTGCCGATGACTCCGGGTCCGCGGCTGCTAGTGAGAAGGTCGGAAAATCCCATGATGATGATAGTTCGGGGGAGCAGGAAAATCAGCGGACGACATACTTGCGGCGATAGGCCTCGTGCTGTTTCTCGAGGTCCGCCTTCTGCCGCTCCAGCGACTCGATCTCGGCCTCGATGCCCGCGACATCCGCCCGGTTGGTCTCGGCATCCTGCTTCAACTGCGCCACTTCAGCGCTGCGGTCTTTCGGCACCTGTTCCAGCTTCTCCTCCAAAATCGCCAGCTCGCCTTCGAGCTTGCTGATTTCCACTTTCTGCTCCTCCCGCTGCCGGACCAGCTCGGGATCGTCACCGCAGGAGCTGAAAGCGAGGCAAAGCACCAAAGCGCCCGCGGGGCGCAACAACCGGAGTGGGGTGGGAGTCATGGAAAGGTAAAGGAATTGATAGACCGCGGGGTGACCACCGGCGAAGACGGGCAACGGCTGGCGCTCGGGGCGTAGCCAATGCCGCTGATCTTCGGGGAGGAACGAACGGAGTAGGGCGACGGTGTGCCATACGTGTAGCCCGGCCGGCAGTAGGAATAGCGGCTCCGGGAGTAGGAATAGGGATACCAGGTCGTGTAGCGTTCGCGTCCCATTTCGCGCGGTTTGTCCCGAAGGCGGGTGCTTGCCGCCGCCACCGAGGCGACGACGGGTTGTGGCCTTGGACGTGCGGCCTCGGCGGCCAACAGCTCCGCTTCCCGCGCTTTTTCACGGTCGTTCGACACGGCCACCCGCTCGTCCACCCAGCTTTCATAAGCTTGCGCGACCGCCTTTTCTTGCTGAAGAGCCTCCCCGGCAATCCCGGGATCAATGCCGAACATGCCTTGCTGCGTGGAGGTCAATTCCGCCGCCGCCAGTCGCGCGCTGCCGGTCGCGTGGCGAAACTCGATCCCCACGTCAGTCACCCGGGTGATTACCACCTTCTCGAAAGTCCGTCCGCGCGCTCCGGCCAACTGGTCAAACGAGCGCCCGACCGACTCCAACCGCAGGGCTTGGAGCAATTCCGAACGCTCGCGCTCGACTTGGACGATGCGCTCCGCCACCTCGCTTTTCAATGTGCCGACCTTTTCCTCAAGCAGGGCGCGCAGAGCGACGTCCTGATCCAGCCCGGCGCTGCGCTGGGCCCATTCGCCATCGCGGTTTTCCACCTTGGCCAGCCGAAGGTTCATCAACTCCACCTGATGCGCCAGTTTGACCCGCTCGGCCTCAAGCCGGAGCCATTCCGGATCCATCCGGGCTTCGGCTGTTTTTCGGCATCCGGGCATCGCCAGCAGCGCCAACACCGGCACAACTAACCAACCCGGACAAGTTGTTGCTGTCATAGGAATTAGAGCACCAAGAGCGACGGCGAAATGCAAGGCGATTCCTTTGCTGTGGCGAAAGTGTCCGATACCTGCCAAGAACCGCCCCGCCGGTCCGGCCCAACAAGCCCGAAAGGTTGCCCATGCAATGCCCGAATTCGGACTTGTATGACAGATTAAAACCCTCCAAAACGCCGCCCGCCCGCCATGTCTACCCGCGTTCTCCTCACCACCTGCAGCTTCCAGGACACCCCCGGACCCCACCACGCCCAGCTGGAAAGCCAGGGCTTCGAAGTCGTCCGCGAACGCGGCCCGCTGAGCGAAGCCCGGATGCTGGAACTGGCCGGCGAATTCGACACCTTCCTCTGCGGCGACGACTCGATCACTCGCGCGGTCATCGAGAAAAGCCTGCCTCGCCTGAAGGTCATCTCGAAATACGGCATCGGCCTCGATAAGATCGACGTCGCCACCACCAAGGAATTCGGCATCCCCGTCCTCTTCACCCCCGGCGTCAACCACACCACGGTCGCCGAACACACCTTCTGCCTGCTCCTCGCGATGCAGAAAAACCTGGTCGAAACCGTCAACGCCACCCGCCAGGGCAAGTGGCTGCGAATCACCGGCCATGAGCTGTGGCGCAAGCGCATCGGCCTGATTGGCATGGGCCGCATCGGTCAGGAAATGGCCCGTCGCGCCCACGGCTTCGACATGGAGATCCACGGCTTCGGCAACTTCTGGCCGGACGAAATCGCCGCGCAATACGGGGTGATCCGCCATGACACCGTCGAGTCGCTCTTCGCCGCGGTCGATATCGTCAGCCCGCACACCAAGCTCAACGCCACGACCCATCATCTCATCAACCGCGAGCGCCTCGCCTTGATGCCCGAGGGCTCCTACGTCGTGAACACCGGCCGCGGCGAACTCGCCGACTCCGCCGCCATCCTCGAGGCCCTCGATTCCGGCCGCCTCGCCGGCTACGGAACCGACGTGATGGAAGAAGAACCACCACCGGCCGACCACCCGCTGCTGCTCCACCCGAAGGTCATCGTCACCGCCCACATCGGCTCCCGCACCTTCGAAAGCGTCCCCCGCCAGGCCAAGAAGTCCCTCGACAACCTCCTCAACTTCCTCAACGGCACCCGCCCCATCGCCTGCGCCAACGGCGTCATCCCTTCCGACGAGTAATCCCTCCCTCAATTACCCCAATCTCCCAATTCCTTAATCTCCATGTCTCTCACATTACGCACCCCCGCCTCCTGCCAGTTCGACATCATCTCGCTGGGTGAAATCATGCTCCGCCTCGATCCCGGCGACGGCCGGGTCCGCACCACCCGCCAGTTCACCGCCTGGGAAGGCGGCGGCGAATACAACGTCGCACGCGGCCTCCGCCGCTGCTTCGGCAAGCGCGCCGCGGTGGTCACCGCCTTCGCCGAGAATGACATTGGCCGCTTGATCGAGGACTTCATCCTGCAAGGCGGCGTCGACACCCGCTTCGTCCAGTGGAAGCCCTTCGACGGCATCGGCCGCAACATCCGCAACGGCCTGAATTTCACCGAGCGCGGCTTCGGCATCCGCGGCGCCAAGGGCACCCCCGACCGCGGCCTCACCGCCGCCAGCCAGATGAAGCCGGGCGATGTCGATTGGGACGATGTCTTCGGCAAGCACGGCGCGCGCTGGTTCCACACCGGCGGGATCTTCGCCGCACTCTCGGAAACCACCGCCGAACTCACCATCGAGGCCTGCAAGAAGGCCAAGGAATACGGCACCATCGTCGCCTACGACCTCAACTACCGCCCCTCCCTCTGGAAGTCGATCGGCGGACAGGCCAAGGCCCAGGAAGTCAACCGCGAGATCGCCAAATACGTCGATGTCATGATCGGCAACGAGGAGGACTTCACCGCCTCCCTCGGCTTCGAGGTCGCCGGTGTCAGCGAGCATATCACCGGGATCGAGGTCGATAACTTCAAGAACATGATCGAGCGTGCGGTGCAGGACTTCCCGAACTTCCAGGTCGTCGCCACCACCTTGCGCGACGTCCACAGCGCGACCATCAACGACTGGGGCGCGATCTGCTGGCACGCCGGCGAGTTCCACGAAGCGACCCACCGGCCGAAGCTCGAGATCTACGACCGCGTCGGCGGCGGCGATTCCTTCGCCTCCGGCCTGGCTTACGGCTTCATGGAATTCAACGACGCCAAGCTGGCGGTCGAATACGGCGCCGCCCACGGTGCCCTCGCCATGACCACCCCCGGCGACACCACCATGGCCACGGTCGACGAGGTGAAGAAGCTCGTCGGCGGCGGTTCGGCGCGGGTGGACCGCTGAGGAAGTATTGCGTTGATCGGCGTGTCGCCGACGTGATCGGAGTATCGCCGACGTGATCGGAGTGTCGCCTTCAAGGCGACATAACGATGGTCGAGCGGCATCCTGCCGCTCGAACCTGCCCTTGCACGGACAGGCGGCAAAATGCCGCCTGTCCGCTGCCATGTCGCCTTCAAGGCGACACTCCACTCCCGACACTCCGCACATCCCCATTTTCAATCTTGACAGGAGTAGCTCATCCGAACACTCCTGTCGACACCATGGACCCCTCCCTCCATTTCTACGATCCTTCCCGCGTCACCCGCACGACCACCAGCCGGCTCCCCCATCTGGACCAAGCGGAAGCCGTCTATTTTCTGACCTTCCGTCTCGCCGACTCGGTTCCCGCGGACGCACTAAGCGCCTACGTCACGGAACGCGACCAATGGCTCGCCTCCCACACTCCGCGCCCGTGGCCGCCGGAGATCGAGCAGGAATTCCACCGCAAGTTCACCGGTCGCTTCGAGCGCTGGCTCGACCGGGGCTACGGCTCCTGCCTGCTGCAAGATCCGGCGGATGCGCGGATCGTCGCGGACACGCTGATGCATTTCGAAGGCGAGCGAAGCCGGCTTCACACCTGGGTCGTCATGCCGAACCATGTCCATGTCCTGGTCAGCCTGATCGGTGAGGAGAAGCTCGCGAAACTTCTCGCATCTTGGAAAGGCTACACGTCCCGCCAGATCAACCTGCGCCGGGGGACATCCGGCACCTTGTGGCAGAAGAGCTATTTCGACCGCATCGTCCGGGATGAAGAGCACTTCGCCCGATGCGCACGATACATCCGCAAAAACCCCGTGAAGGCGAAGCTCGCTTCCGGGCATTACCTCCACGGCGAAAGCGACTTCGTCCGCCGGATCCTCTGACCGGAGCGCCAAGTCGGGGTATCCGAGTCGGGGTGTCAGAGTCGGAGCCTCGCCCGATCGGAGTGTCGCCTTGAAGGCGACATAACGACGGTCGAGCGGCATCCTGCCGCTCGTCCGGGCCCCTGGAAGGGGCCCGTCCATTGCCATGTCGCCTTCAAGGCGACACTCCCCTCCACCATTCCGCTTGCAGCGCTCGTGCGGAGTGTCGCTTTCAAAGCGACATGACGACGGACGAGCGGCATCCTGCCGCTCGTTCCGGGCCCCTGGAAGGGGCCCGTCCATTGCCATGTCGCCTTCAAGGCGACACTCCCCTCCACCATTCCGCTTGCAGCGCTCGTGCGGAGTGTCGCTTTCAAAGCGACATAACGATGGTCGAGCGGCATCCTGCCGCTCGTTCCGGGCCCCTGGAAGGGGCCCGTCCGTTGCCATGCCGCCTTCAAGGCGACACTCCGATCCACCATTCCTCTTGCCCCGCCACGCCCCCCTGCTGCTAGAGTCCGCGCCCGCATGGATCAGTTCTTCACCGTCACGGTCGCCTTGATCGCCGTGTTCGCCGCCGCCGCCCTCGCTTGGCGCGCGGGCCGGGCGAGCGTGGTCGTGAAGGAAGCCCCCGCGCCTGTCGTGGCGGAGGAGGAGACCAAGACCGAGCCCGCGGAAGAAGCGCCCGAAGCCCCCAAGTCCAAGTCTTTCCACGAGCTCGCGTCCGATCTCGACGACGCCTGGAGCAAGTCCCCCACCCTCGATACCTTCCGCGAATCCGACGCCCTGAGAACCGCCGTGGAAGGCACCGCCGCTTTCCCGGAGTCCGACCTGCTCGGCTACGCCCGCCGCGGCAGCGGAACGGTGGCCCTCCTCGCGCTGGAACTCCTCGCCCGGCGGGAAGAACGCGATCACCCGGCCTTCGAGCAGATCCTCAGCGCACGCATCGACTCCGAAGACGGCACCGAGCGCGAGCACGCCTTCGAGATGCTCCATCACGCCGCCCGCGGCCCGGTGGTCCCGGTCGTGATGAAGGTCCTCCATTCGAACCTGTGGAAATGGGACGACGCCGAGGAAGCCACCCATTTCGGCCGCTTCCTCACCCTGCGCCGCGATGCCGGGGAAACACCCTCGTTCGGCACGCCGATGCCGAAGCTCGACTCTTCCGACAAGCGCAAACTCGAGGACATCTTCCGCCGCCTGCCCGACGATCTCGTCCAGCCGCTGCGCGACGAAGTGAAGGCGGTCACCGCCGACCCGGCCGCCTCGAAGAAGTTCCTCGCCGGCTTTGCCCGCATCCTCGATCCGGTCGGCGACACGCTGGAAGACGGCAGCCCGCTCGTCGTCACGCCGGAGCTCGCCAAAGCCGCCGAACGGCTCGAAGCGATGCTGCTCGGCGGCGAGAACTCCGCCATCCGCTGCCCCTTGCTGGTCGGCGAGGAAGGCTGCGGGAAATCCGCGCTGCTGCGGCTCGTGGCACGACGTTTGCAAGACGCCGGCTTCACCGTGTTCGAGGCGTCCGGGCCGGACATCGTCTCGGGCCAATGTTATCTCGGCGATCTGGAAAAGCGCGTCCGCGGCATGCTGCGGATCATGGAGAAGGAGAAGTTCGTCTGGCTCGTCCCGTCGATGGCCGAACTCATCCCCGCCGGCCGCACCCGCAACAGCGAAACCGGTGTCTTCGATCTGGTCCTGCCGCGGCTGCTCGCCGGAAAGGTCCGCGTGATGGGCGAAATCCGGCCCGGGGTGCTCGACAAGATCGCCGCCGAAGCCCCGCGCCTGCCGTCCACGATGACTCTGGTCCGCATCCAGCCGCCGGGCGAAGCGGAGACGCTCGAACTTGCCGGCAGCTGGATCGACAAGCACCCCGGCCATCGCGGCGCGACCTTGAAGGCAAGTAGCACCCAGCTCGCCGAAGCCTCGAAGCTCGCCGCCCAGTTCTTCCCCGGTCCCGCGCTGCCGGGCCGGCTCTTCGGCTTGGTCCGCGCCGCCTTGCACCGCGCCGCGGAGACCGGCGGCGGGATCCGCGCGCTGGACCGCGAGTTGTTGTTAGAAAGCATCGCCGCCACCACCGGCATGCCGATCGAGATGCTCGACGACCGCCGCACGCTCGACCTCGACCTCGTGCGCGAGCTCTTTTCACGCGCCGTCATGGGCCAGCCGGAAGCGGTGGATGCCCTCGTCTCGCGCCTCGCCATGATGAAGGCGGGCCTGACCGATCCCACCCGGCCGCAGGGCGTGTTCCTCTTCGCGGGACCCACCGGCACCGGCAAGACGGAGCTCGCGAAAACGTTGGCGGCCTATCTCTTCGGCGCGCCCGACCGGATGCTGCGGATCGACATGAGCGAACTGCAGAGCGGCAATCTCCCGCGCCTCACCGGCCCGCAGAACTCGCTCGCCAGCCAGATCCGCCAGCAACCGTTCTCGGTCGTCCTGCTCGACGAGTTCGAAAAGGCCGACAGCAGCACCTGGGATCTCTTCCTCCAGGTCTTCGACGATGGCCGGCTCACTGACACCGCCGGCAACACCGCCGACTTCCGCCACGCCATCATCATCCTGACCTCCAACCTCGGCGCCAGGGTCGCGCAAGGCGTGCCGCTCGGCTTCGGCGCGGGAACCAGCGACGACTTCCGGCCGGACGAGATCGAAAAGGCGATTGCCCAGGTCTTCCGCCCGGAATTTGTCAACCGCCTCGACCGCGTCCTGTGCTTCCGCCCGCTGTCCCGCGAAACAATGCGCGCCATCCTTTCCGCCCAACTCCGCAACGCGACCACCCGCCGCGGCTTGCGGCAACGGCCGTGGGCGTTGGACTTCGACAGCAGTGCGACCGAGTTTTTGTTGGAGCAAGGCTTCTCCCCCACCCTCGGTGCGCGTCCCTTGCAGCGGGCGATCGACCGGCACCTGTTAGGCCCGCTGGCGGAAGCCATCGTCCGCGGTGAATTCGGCGAGGGGGAGGACCTGGTCTTTCTCTACGAAAAGGACGGTCGCCTGCGCTGGGATCTGGCCTCAGCGAACGGCGCGGAGGAACTGAAAGCGGCCCCGGCTGAAGAAGACCTGCCCGCCCTTTCGCTCCGCCGCCTGGTGCTCGGGCCGGCCGGAACCCGCGAGGAGATCCAGTCGCTGCAAGCCCGCCTCGGCGACCTTGCCGGGCTGATCGAACTCGATGCCTTCCACGATCGCCGCGCCGCGATCTTCGAAACGATGGCCGCCGACGGCTTCTGGACCGATCCCGGCCGCTTCGCCGTGCTCGAGGAGGCGGAATACATCGACCGCATCGAGTCCGCCGTCGCCGCCGCCCGGCAAACCTTGCACCGTCTCTCTTCCAACCCGCCCTCGCCGCTTCCGCTGCGTGCGCTGATTTCGAAGATGGCACTTCGCGTCCATCTGTTAGAACACGCCTGGCCGGACGTCGCCGAAGGCAAGCGCTCCGCCGCATGGATCGCCCTGCGCCCGCTCGACGGCACGCCGAAGTCCACCGCGCTGGCCTCTTCTTTGGCCGGGATGATCGAGCAATGGGCCGAAGCCCGCGGAATGCATGCCGATCCTTTGAAAGTCTCCGGCTGGTCCCGCGCCTGGGCGATCGAAGGCTTCGCGGCGCTGCGGATTCTCGAGGATCAATGCGGCCTTCACATCGGCGAGGAAGGAGGCCTCGGCGAGACCGCGCGGGTCGAGATCACCACCGCCTCCCAGTCGCCCGAGCCCCCCTCGATGCTCGCCGCGAGCGCGATCGCCGATGCCTTGGAAGCCGCCCGCAGCGGCGAAATCGTCCGCCGCTACCAGGAGCGCCCCACGCCGCTGGTCCGCGACCGCCGGAAGGGCTTCCGCACCGGCCGCCTCGACCTCGTGCTGGCCGGTCACTTCGATTTGATGGATGCCTGAGGGTCAGCGGCCTTGCATCGCTCCGGTAGCCGTGCCATAGCGATTGGGCATGAAAATCCGTACAGCCGCAACAGCCATCCTTTGGGCTGCAGGAAACCTCCACGCCGCGTTCCTCCCCGCGGAGTGGCAGAGCGCGCCGCTGACCAAGGCGGCGGCCAAGAACGAGTGGTACTTTTTCCCCGACGACCTCGGCAATTCCCGCGTGCTGGTCAAAGCGACCGCCGGGACCAAGGCCAGCTTCAAACTCCTCACCGGCGGCCCGCCGGTCTGGACCGACGCCTTCACCTCGAAGATCAACCTCGGCAAACAAGGAACCTTCGTCCCGGCCGCGAGCGGCGGCGGATTTCTCGTCGCGTCGCAGGGCAACACCATGAAGGTCGCGATCTTCGATAACCTGGGCAACTCGGTCATCGAAACCATCGACCCCAATCCCGGAGCCTACACCGGCGTCAGCGCGGAGCTCGATGCCACCGGAGCGCTCCATGTCGGCTACATCTACAACAGCCGGACGATTTGCTACGCCCGCCGCAACAGCCCTTCCAACTGGACCTTCACCTCCCAGCTCATCCCGGGGGCGATCTTCATCCACGACACCGCGGTGGTGCCCCTGACCAACAGCAACGTCAGCCTCTATTTCACCCAGACCTACACCGGGGTCCGCACCCTTTGGCGGGCGAAACCCGCGGTGGCCCTTGATGGCCGTCTTTATATCACCTGGGCTTCCAACCCGCTCCAGAACGTCGAGAACTTCGTCGCCCCCCAACTTCGCGGCTCGCGGGTCGGGGCGGAAGGGCGGGTTTATTTCTTCGGCTCCGGGAACGCGCCCTCCTGGAAACTGAAGCGCTACTCGGGCATCGGCGGCCCGATCGAACTCGAGACCGCCGGCAACGTCAGCCCCAAGAGCATCCGCGTCGCGATCGGGCCCGACGGTCGCCAGCGGGTTGCCTGGTACAATGAAACGCTCAAGCGGGTCCATTACCTCAAACCGATCAACAACGGTCCCGATGTGCCGATCATTGCCGGCTATCCGGTCGTGACGACCAGCAAGCAGTCGCTGACCGACCTCTCCGGCTTCCATTTCACCCCGGACGGCACGCCCTGCCTGCTCTACCGCACCACGCTGGCCACGGCCTTCGTCGCGACGCCGCGGGAGGATCTGGTCTGGACGGGAAGCGAATGGTGAGCCTCTCCCCGCGTGGATCCGCGATCCGGGGGAGAATGCCCCGGCCCGCCTCCAAACCGCACAAATCCTTGTCCCGGGCTGTTTTCATTGAACGGCAGACGCTCCGGCGCTGTCACTAAGGGTAGGCGCGGCGGAAGCCCGAGCTGACCGGAACTCTGGGGGGAGAGATGGTCAAAGACGGCTTCCGCCAATCCATCACATCCAACCCGCCGGGCGCGGTGTCTCTTTGGAGGCCCCCCCGGCGGTGAGGAGTGATGGAGCCGCCGACGCCGCGGATCCTTGAAGATCCCATCTGCGGTTGAAAGTCCTTCTCCGAGCGCCGTGCCAAAGCCGGCCTGCCGCTCCGAAAAAGCCCCCTCCCGGCGGACCGGAAGAGGGCTTGGGAAGGGGAACAGGCGTTCCGGGGTTACGACCCGGCGATCTTGAGGACCTCCACCTTCACGGACACGATGCCGTTCGAGTAAAAGCCAAGACGCTGGGCGACGCCTTCGGTCACATCGATCACCCGGCCCTTGGTGAATGGGCCACGGTCGTTGATGCGGACGACTTCGGTCTTGCCATTGGCAAGGTTGGTGACGCGCACTTTGGTCCCCATGGGCAGGGTCTTGTGAGCGGCGGTCGCGGCATGATTGCAGAGACGCTCACCGCTCGCGGTGCGGGTTCCGCCATTGCAGCGGATGCCATACCAGGAAGCCTTGCCGTGCTGGACGGCAGACACTTTCCAGTCCGTCGGAGCCGGAGTAGTCCGGCTCGTGGCGGTGGCCTGCGTGGCGCAGGATGGCAGTAACAAGGCTCCGGCGATGGCCAGGGCCACGGATTTCAGGTTCCGGGTCATGGTTGCTTGTCGGTGGTTGACTCCCCACGCACGGCGCGGGGAAGGAGTCGGGGATAAAGCCCGGGAATCCCCGCCGCAAGCCCAAACGGGCAAGGGCCGTTTGGGCGTTTCTTCAGCAAAATCAGGGTCTGGAGCGGATGTAATTAAGACAACTTTACTTTTTTATCGCCATTTCGGCCCCGGATTTGCTATCCGCCCTACAGGATGAGCACTTGGATCCCTTCCACCCGCGACCGCTTCACACCCCCGGATTTCACCTTCCTCAGCAGCGTCCTGTCGCCGGGAGGGGAGCGTCGACACCTGTGGACCCTCTGGGAAGATCCGGACGCGCTGCGGGAAATGCTCGATCTCAAGGAAGTCCTGCGTGCCCTGCTCGACTCCACCTCCGCCCTCAGCGTTTCGCCAGCCTTCTACTTCTACGTCTTGGTCCGCCACTCCTTCCTCGACGCCGGCATCACCGACCCCGGCATGGCCGACTATGTCGCCGGGGTGATGGTCCAGCGGCTGGCCAGCGACACCGGCGATCCGCTGCGGAGCCTGCCTGCCGGACTGACCCATGCCGCAGACTTCGTCGCGATCCTGGAATCGGCCCACGGCCGGATGCGCTTTCACCTCCAGCTCGAGGCAGGCAACCAGTTCCTCGTCCTCACCGGCCTTTTCCCCGGCTTCCTCACCCACCGCTGCCAGCGCCGCGGCGCGCCCGGCGTGGAGTTCTACGAAGACTTCGCCCGCCGCGCCTTCCGCGACGCCGCCGACAGCCGCTGCGCCCCCCAGGACGCCCCGCGCCGCCTCTTCGGCGAACTCGCCGACAGCCTCCCGGCCGCCCGCCTCTCGCTCAACAAAATGGCCGAAGAGTTCGTCTTCCTGGGGGATTGAAGAATCACCAATCATCAATCCTCCAATCATCAAACAGACAGTGGAAGTCCGCGCCCTCCAAGACCAGCCTCCCTTCACCACCAAGGACGGCTCGACCATCCGCAGCATCCTCGACCTGTCGAACGCCCCGGTTTCCAACCAAAGCCTGGCCGAGGCGAGCATCCCCGCCGGCGGCTCGACCCAGCGCCACTGGCACCGGGACAGCGAGGAATTCTACTTCCTGCTCGAAGGCCGCGGCGTGATGGAAATCGACGGCTCCGAGCGCGAGGTCGGCCCCGGCGACGCCATCCTGATCCCCGCCGGCGCCTGGCACCAGATCACCGCCACCGGGCCCCTGCGCTTCCTCTGCTGCTGCGCCCCGCCTTACCGGCATGAGGACACGTTCTTCGAGTAGGCCAGCCAAGCAGACCCGGACGATTCCCGCCGTTGCAAAATCCACCGATTCTCCCATGAGCGGCGCACTTGCTTGCAACCCGTCATCCCGATAGACGGCAGGTGTGGAAACCAAACGACCGAGTTTCATTCCGAAGTCCTGGGACCTCCCCGAGTCCATCCTCAAGCGCCTCGGCGATGCCGCCGGCCGCCAGCGCATGATGGACGAGGACGGCCACCTGCTCCTCATCCTCCACCAGGCCCCGGAGCCCGAGGACGCCGAAGTCCGCAAGCCGGCCCTCTTCTGGTGCCCGCCCTCGGGGGAATGGAAAAGCTCGCCGGAAGCCGGCGGGCTGGCCGCGCTCGACGCCCACGTGGAAACCTACCGCAGAAACATCCTCGCCCAGGACGCTGCGGTCGAAGCCGCCACCACCCCGCGCCAGTATTTCGACGTGATGAAGCACGTCAACCCGCTGCACCGCTCGACCCGCAACCTGATGGCAGTGATGCAGGAAGCCCGCGAGGTCCGGCCCGAGGAACGGCGCCTGATCAACTTCCGCGACCGCGCCGCGGAACTCGACCGGGTGATCGACCTGGTCGCCAACGACGCCAAGTCCGGCATGGACTTCGCCCTCGCCGAGAACACCGAGGAGCAATCGCGCTTCGCCCACGAAGCCAACATCGAGGCCCGCCGCTTGAATCGCCTCGTTTCCTTCTTCCTCCCGCTCGCCACGCTGGTCGCCGTCTTCGGCATGAGCCCGCCGGTGGAAGTGCTCAAAATGCCCGGCTTCTGGCTGGTCATCCTCGCCGGCATTCTCGCCGGACTGTTCATTCAGATCATCCCGCGCGGCGGGAAACGCTAACGCTCCCCTCCCCATGAAACGCCTCGTCCTCCTTCTTGCCATCCTCCCCTGTCACGCGGAGCCCGCCGCGGATCCGGCCACCGCCGGCCCGAAGATCGTGGCCGAGGCTTCCGCGAAACTGCTAGCCGAGCTCACCGCGGCCATCGCCAAGGACGGACCGCAAGGTGCCATCGCCGTCTGCTCGGAAAGAGCCCCGCAGATCGCCGCGGAGACCGGCAAGGCCCACGGCGTCACCCTCCGCCGCGCCACCACCAAGCCCCGCAATCCGAAGAATGCCGCCGACGCCATCAAGCGAAAGACCCTGGAGACCTTCGCCGCGGCGATCGAAGCCAAGCAGCCGCCGCAACCACAGGTGATCGCCGCGGAGAACGGCGGCAAGGTCTTCCACGCCCCGATCCTCCTCGCCAGCCCGCTTTGCCTCCAATGCCACGGCAACCCGGAGCGCGACATCACTCCAGCGACCCGGGAAGCCCTGCGCAAGGCCTACCCCGCGGACCAGGCCACCGGCTACACCGTCGGCCAGCTCCGCGGCCTCTGGAGCGTGAACTTTCCGAACCGGTAGGATTGGACCGCCGGGCCCGCCCACTTCATCCGCGAGGGCAGCACGCCAGAGAAATCGAAAATGCATCCGCCTCCCCAATCATGCCCCTGCATTGACGATTTAGGAGCGACGATTGTTGATTGTTGATTTCTGCAAGCGAGGGAAAGCGATGGAGGGCAGAACTTCTCTGCCTTCCATCAACAATCAACAATCGGCAATCGGCAATCTGCTCCCGCCCTCGAGAGCCAGCGGCCCGTCCCCACCGGGTGATGCTCCGCCGAAAACAACCGCTGCCTGCACCTTTCCGCAAGCCAATCCCGGCATCCATGCCATGCTCCGCCGTGCACCTCCTCCTCACCGGCGCGAACGGCTACATCGGCCTGCGACTGCTGCCCGCGCTGCTCGACGCCGGCCACCGGGTCACCGCCATCGTCCGCGACCGGCGGCGTTTTCCCGAAAGCGACTTCGCCGCGGCCGGCGGGCGGCTTCAGGTGATCGAAGGCGATTTCCTCAAGCCTCAATCCCTGCCCGCCTTTCCCGCCGACCTCGATGCCGCCTACTACCTCCTCCACTCGATGGGTAGCGGCGGCGATTTCGCGTCGAGCGAGGAAGCCACCGCGAAGAGCTTCACCGCCGCGCTCAAAGGCACGGCTTGCCAACGCATCATCTATCTCGGCGGCCTGGTCGACGAGTCGCGGCCGCTCTCCCCTCACCTGAAGTCCCGGCTCCATGTCGAAAACGTGCTGCGCGAAAGCGGCATCCTGCTCACCGTGCTGCGGGCCTCGATCATCGTCGGCTCCGGCTCCGCCTCATTCGAAATCGTCCGCGACCTCGCCGAGAAGCTGCCGGTCATGGTCTGCCCGCGCTGGGTCAACACGCTTTGCCAGCCGATCGCCATCCGCAACGTGATCGACTACCTGACCGGCGTGCTCGACCGACCGGAAACCGCCGGCCGCACCTTCGACATCGGCGGGCCCGATGTACTACGTTACCGCGACTTGTTAGAAGGCTATGCGTCGGTCCGCGGCTTGAAGCGCTGGTTCGTCCCGGTGCCCTTCCTCAGCCCGAAGCTCTCGTCGTGGTGGCTCTACCTGATGACATCCACCAGCTTTCCGCTGGCCCGCACGCTGGTGAACTCGATGAAAAACGAGACCGTCTGCCAAGGCCAGGCGATCCGCGATTACCTCGCGCCCCCGCTGCTCAGCTACCGCGAGGCGGTCGACAAGGCGCTCGCACGGATCGCCCAGAACCGGGTGCCTTCGAGTTGGTTCGACGCCCTCAACGCCGGCTCGCTCGACCCGCGGTTCGTCGATGCGATCAAGGTGCCCGAACACGGCGTGCTTTCCGACGAACAGCGGGTCCCACTCGCCGCGCCGCGCGAGGCGGTGCTCGACGCGATCTGGTCGCTCGGCGGTCATCGCGGTTGGCCCGCGATGAAATGGGCCTGGCGCCTGCGCGGCTGGATCGACCGCCTGATCGGCGGCACCGGACTTCGGCGTGGGAGACGCCACCCGACCGAACTGCGGCCCGGCGACGCGCTCGATTTCTGGCGCGTGCTGGTCGCCGACGGCGAGCGCGGCCGGCTGATGCTCTACGCCGAAATGAAGCTCCCCGGCGAAGCCTGGCTGGAGTTCAAGGTCGAAGGCGACACCCTCCGCCAGACCGCGACCTTCCGCCCGCAAGGTCTGTTAGGCCGCGCCTACTGGTACGCCGTTTTGCCCTTCCACTGGCTGCTTTTCCCGCGCATGGCGCGGCGTCTGGCGGCGGGCGGGGTGTAAACCGATGCCATCAAGGACGGGCTGGATTGAGGGCTGGCACCCTGGACTGCGGACAGCCTGCTGCCGCTTTGTTGCCACAGCCTGCTGTGGAGCCGGGGGCCGATTCGTCAGCAGGCTGACGAGGGAGAGCGGCAGCTGGCTGCCGCAGTCCAGGGGCTCGGGCATGAGACGGGATCAAGCATCGGGGTTTGGCCTTATCCAGCGCTTGAGCACCGACCATACGATTCCCCCGCTCACGTAAGCCGCCCCGCAAGCCACGGTCACCGGGATGGAAGTCTTCAAGTTGAGAACCGCTCCCACCGTCGATCCAAGCGCGAAGGCCGCCGCTAGCATCAGCGGCGTGGTGATTTTCCAGCCCTCGATCGGATGCCCGCGCAGCCGCATCCCCAGCAACTGGCCGAGGTCGGTCAGCAGCCCGGTGATGTGGGTGGTCCGCAGCACCAGTCCGCGGTAGCGGGTCGCCAGCGCGTTCTGCATCCCGCAGGCCCACGCGGCGACGAAGCAGGTCAGCAGCACCGAGACAGCCGCCAGCGACTGGGTCGACATCAGCAGCAGTCCGATGAAAATGATCGATCGCCCGTAGGGCCGGCTGAGCTGGAGATTCGGGTGGTGAATGAAGAATCCCGCCGTCGCCGCGCCGCCGACGAAGCCGCCCACCGACAGGCAAAGGATCGCCGCTTCCCGCGACCAATGCCCGCCCGCCTCGACCGCCTCCGAGGTGATACGCGACAAGTCACCGGTCAAGTGGCTGACCGAAACGCCCAGCCGCAGCATGAAGTCCGCATTCACCGCCGCCGCGAGGAAGGCGAGGATACACCCGCCCGCCAGCACCCACCGCGGCTTCGCCTGCATCTGATGGCCGCTGGTTTCTTCCACGGAGGGAAACATGGCCAACCGGGCCATAGCCGACAAGGAACGAACCGCGAAGGCGCAAAGGTCGCGGAGATGGGCGCGGAGACAAGGAGGGGGAACAACGAAACGAACGAAACGAACGAAATAGGAAAAGGCCTGAAAAGCAGGGGCTGTTCTATCGCCGTTTCCGCTCGTTTCGTGGTTCATCCTACTTCGCGTTCCCCTCCGCGACCTCCGCGTCTCGGCGGTTCGTTTCCTCCGATCCAAAAGCCGATTTTCCCTTGCCCCGCGCCAGCCGGTAGCCGCTACTCCCCGGCGTGATTCCGAACGTCCTCGCCGAACGCTACGCCTCCCCCGCCCTGCAAGCCATCTGGTCCGCCGAGGGCCGCATCGTGCTGGAGCGCGAATTCTGGATCGCCGTGATGAAGGCCCAGCGCGAACTCGGCCTCGACATCCCGGCCGAGGCGATCGCCGCCTACGAGCAGGCCAAGGACTCGGTCGACGCGTCCTCGATCATGGCCCGCGAACGCATCACCCGCCACGACGTGAAGGCGCGGATCGAGGAGTTCAACGACCTCGCCGGCCACGAGCACATCCACAAGGGCATGACCTCGCGCGACCTCACGGAAAACGTCGAGCAGCTCCAGGTCTTCCGCTCGCTGCTGGCGATCCGCGACAAGTCGGTCGCCGTGCTTTCCCGCCTCAGGAAGCGCGCCGAACAGTGGAACGACCTCGTCATCACCGCCCGCACCCACAACGTCGCCGCCCAGCCGACCACCCTCGGCAAGCGAATCTCGATGTTCGGCGAGGAGATGCTGTCGGCCTTCCACGCGCTGGAAGACGTCATCGCCCGCTACCCGGTCCGCGGGCTGAAGGGCGCCGTCGGCACCCAGATGGACCAGCTTTCCTTGTTCGATGGCGATGCCTCGCAAGTCGCCGCGCTGGAGCAGAAGACCGTCGCCCACCTCGGCATGCCCGCCGTGTGGACCAATGTCGGCCAAGTGTATCCGCGCTCGCTTGATTTCCGCGTCGTCGCCGCTCTAACAGACCTCGCCAGCGGTCCTTCGTCCTTCTGCCGCACCCTCCGCCTGATGGCCGGCCACGAGACCGCGAGCGAAGGCTTCGCGCCGGGCCAGACCGGCTCCAGCGCCATGCCGCATAAGATGAACTCGCGTTCCTGCGAGCGGGTCAACGGCTTCCATGTGATCTTGAAGGGCTACCTCGCGATGGCCACCGGCCTGGCAGGCGACCAGTGGAACGAGGGCGACGTCTCCTGCTCGGTGGTCCGCCGCGTGATGCTGCCGGATGCCTTCTTCACCATCGACGGCCTGTTCGAGACGTATCTCACCGTGCTCGACCAGATGGACGCCTACCCCGCGGTGATCGCCAAGGAGAACGCCCATTACCTGCCCTTCCTGATGACCACCACGATCATGATGGAAGCCGTGAAAGCCGGCGTCGGCCGCGAGACCGCCCACCATGCCATCAAGGAGCACGCCGTGGCCACGGTGAACGACCTGCGCGCCGGCAAGACCACCGTGAACGACCTGGTGGACCGCCTCGCCGGTGACGAGCGCATCCCGATGGATCGCGCCCAGCTCGCCGCCATCGTCGCGCAAGGCGAAAGCAATGCCGGCGCCGCGATCTCCCAGGTCGCCGCCTTCGCGAAAGCCATCTCCGATCTGGAAGCCGCCCATCCCCAAGCCGCCGCCTACGCGCCGGGCTCGATCCTTTGAGGAGCAGCCTGACCCGGAGGGGTAGACTCCTGTCCCCCCGACGGTCCGGGTGCCTTTCGAGATCCCGCCCCTACCATTCGATCCCCACACCCTCCTCCGGAATCAAAATCCGCTCGCTGATCCCCAGCCGGTCTGCCTCGGTTAACAAGCGCTCGACCGGTTCGCCGAGCGGTTCATTGCCAAGCGGGAAGGTGCCATAATGCATCGGAATCATCACCTTGGCCCCGAGCTCGGCGAAGGCCCGCACCGCTTCCTCCGGATTGAGATGAACGTCCCTTCCACTAGGAGCCTCGTAGGCACCGATCGGCATCAGGGCCACGTCGATGTTCCCGTAGCGGCGGCCGATTTCCGCGAAGCCGTCGAACCACGCGCTGTCGCCGCAGTGGAAGACGCTTTTGCCACCGGACTCGATCAGGTAGCCGCCGTAGTCGCGGTGGATGTCGTGCAGATAGCGCGCGCCCCAGTGGTGGCTCGGCGTGTGGACGACGTTCAGATTGTTGAACTCGAAGGTGTCCCAGACCTTCATCTCGTGGACTGCCGGGAAGCCGAGCTTCTTCACCAGGCTGCCGCTGCCGCGCGGCACCACGATCCCGCCGCGGGCCTGGAGCACCTTGAGGCTCGGCTTGTGCAAATGATCGAAGTGGGCGTGGCTGACCAGCACCAGGTCGAGCTCCGGGATCGCCTTCAGCGGCAGCCCAGGCTCACGGAGGCGCTTCACGAAGCCGTGCCAGCGCGCCCAGTTCGGATCGACGATCACCGAATGCTCGGCGAACTGCAGCAGGAACGACGCGTGGCCGATCCAGGTCGCTCGCACGCAACCGCTGTCCGGCACGGTCAGCACCGGCTCCTGCGCCTGGCCGCCGCGCTTCGAAAACATGCCGGGCACGATGCGATGCCGGAAGAACTTGTAGTTCCGCCCCGGCCAACCCTTCTGCGGCAAGAGGCCCGAGTAGCGGGCCGCCGCTGGACCGGCTTGGGGATCGTCCTCGTTCGACATCGGCACGGCAAGCTAAGGGGCTTTCCGGATCATGCGACCGCTTCTTCGTAGGCCCGTGAAATTCGTTCCGCCCACGATTTCGCCCGCTCGCCGAAGCTCGCACCATCGTCGGCGTAGAGGATACCGCGGGAGACATTGATCACGTCCGGTGCGGATCGTCCGGCGGCCGCCAGCACGGCGAGGTCGCCGCCCTGCGCGCCGAGGCCGGGAACCAGCAGCGGCGCGTCCGGGATCTTCGCCAACACCCCGGCGGCATTGGTCAGGCCGACCACGTAGCCGACGTCGGTTGGCAGTCCTTTCGCCCGCTCGCCGAGAGCGGTGACCAGCTCGAACACATGGCGACCGTCGGCCAGCACCTGCCTTTGAAAGTCCGCCGACCCGGCGTTCGAGGTCACCGCCAGCAGGTAGATCCCCTTTCCTTCCCAGCCGAGGAAGGGCTCGATGGAATCGTAGCCGAGGAAGGGATTGAGCGTCACCGCATCGACCTTCCAATGGGCGAAATAACTGTGGGCGTAGTACTTCTGCGTCTCGCCGATGTCGCTGCGTTTCGCGTCGAGGATCACCGGCACTTCCGGCGGCATCTCGCCGAGCATCGTTTCCAGGATCTCGATCCCGCGCAGCCCCATCGCCTCGAAGTAGGCCATGTTCGGCTTGAAGGCGGCGGCGCGTTCCCACGTCTCGCCAACCACCCGCTTCAGGAAATCCGGCACCGCTTCGATCCCGCCCTCACCCGGCCGCGGATCGAGCCCGACGCAGAGCCGGGAGCCGGTGCTTTCGATCCTCGCCTTCAGTCGCTCGCTGTATCGCATGGCCGGGTTCTAGCATTCAGGCGGCGGCGGGCAACCCCAACGGGGCCCGGACTCACGGCAACTGCATCTTCGTCCCGCCGAAGACGTGGCCCTTCTGCTTCCGGCCGAGCCAGAGCAGCAGCAGGATCGCCGCCCAATAGCCGCCGAACTCCCAGAATTTCAGCGTGTAATCCATCGGCGTGCCGTCCGGATTCCCGGTGCAGCCGCAGGAAATATTCAGGTTGTTCACCCACGCGTGGCGCACTCCGAACGCGAAGGCCCCGACCAAGCCCGCGAGCACCAGCAAGGCCCCGCGTTTCCAGATCCCGAGCACCAGGCAAATGCCGACGATCATCTCGACCCACGGCACGGTGTAGGCCACCACGGCATCCAGCGGAGGATTCACCAGCTTGTAGTTCCCCACCGCCCGGGTGAACTGGTCCAATCCGGTGCTGAAGGCCTTCATCCAGCCGCTCCACGCGAAGAAGCCACCCAGCAGCAACCGCAAGGCCAGCTCGATCCAAGCGACAACATCATTGGATTTCCGGTTGGGCACGGCAGTTTCTTAACCCACCCTGACCATTTCGCCAAGCTTCATGCTCCCGACCACGGGGTCTCGAGGGCGAAGTCGGCCGACTGGCCTGCCCCCGGCAGCATCAGCGAAGGAGGCAACGATCCGCGATAACCCGTTCCACTCCCGGGAAGTAAGCCGATCCACCGTTCCCGATTCTTGAATTGGCCATTGTCCCCGCCCGGTGTAGCGTCGCCCGATGAAGAGGATTTTCGCCATCGTCACGGTCGTATTTGCCGGACTCGTCGCCGCGGCCGTCGGTCTGAAAGAAAAGCCCCCCGCCTTGGCCAACTACGCCTTGCAGGAGGGCGACATCGTCTTCCACGGCAATGCCGGCGAGCAGTGCGACGCGATCCGCGAGGCCACCGGCTCGCCCTACACCCATTGCGGCGTGGTTTTTGAAAAGGACGGTCGCCTGATGGTCCTCGAGGCCGTCCAACCGGTCCGCGTCACCACCGTCGAGGCCTTCCAGCAACGCAGCCTGCCCGGCAGTTTCCACGCCCGTCGTCTCAAGCAGCCCGCCGACCCCACCGCGATCGAAAAGGCGAAAGCTTGGGGCAGCAAGCAGATCGGCCGCAACTACGACTTCGCCTTCGGGTGGGATCCCATTCGCGTCAGGTTAAGGCCCGGATCCCTGATTCCACGGGGGATTGACGACGCCGTTTGTCCCGCATGACGTGGTCGGGGTAGGGATCGAAATCGAAGAGGGCGGCGATGTCCGGGGCTTTG
>Ga0247843_1003931_pt1 | contig 23165 bp, 23 predicted proteins | sample LaCruzMarch2017__FD_192420 | JGI IMG/M metagenome (GOLD analysis project Ga0247843, IMG submission 192420) | Freshwater microbial communities from meromictic Lake La Cruz, Castile-La Mancha, Spain - LaCruzMarch2017_8m | ecosystem: Environmental > Aquatic > Freshwater > Lake | place: Spain...
AGTATTTGATTGGCCCGCACTTCTAGCGGTGACTTTCATCGCTAGCAGGTCTTCCTCTAGGACCACCGAACGCGGGTCGTACATTGCGCGGAGGGCACTAAGCAAGCTAAAGGGCTTAACGCTTAGTTCTTAACCTCCTCTTACTGTAGGGGCTAGCACTGACAAATCACGAGATGGGTTCAATTTTTAGGGGGGAAGCAGGACATTATCTGATTTATAAAGGCAAAAATCTCAAAACGAGCCTGTTTGTCTGTTCAGCAACATAAACTGGCCAAAGGTGAATGGAAGCCATTTGGAAAGGTGGAGCTCAGGATGACGTATGCGTCTGTCGATAAATTACAGTCCGCCCTTGCAACCGAAGTGTTTCACTACGCCAAAGATTCAAAAAAAGCTGCGGGCAGGGCGCTTGGGACCATGATCGAGCTGGTCACCTTCTATCTTTTAAAGGATTGGGGATTAGAGGATTCGATTCGAATTGAGAAGGGTCTAATCGAATATCGAAATGCTCAGATTTCACATAATGTGGAATACACGCTTCATCCAGTTATGAGCCGAAAGAAATTTATCGCACCGCATGTTCTCCCACTGAGTTCGACCAAAATCCTCGGTATTGAAGATTTAAAGAAATCTTTCAATTTGGCAGATTTTCAAAAAATATCTTCAAACTTAATTTCTACCAATGGGATACTCAAGAATTCTTGCTTGCTTGGACGGGGCGAAATCTCATCGCTTGTTGCAGTCATGGATAAATACAGTGCGGCAGGAGTTGCCTTCAGTGTTATTGAGCAATTCGAAAAACCTTATGCCATGATTGAATGCAAGCGAGTTGGTGTCGAAGATGGAATGAAAAAAGGTCCGCAAACGATTGAAAAGGCAAAACAAGGTGCCTATGTTGCAAAAATGGTTTCTTCATTGCAAAAGCTGAGAAATTATGATGGGCAGGTGTATGGATTTCTTCCACTTGATAAAGGTAAGCATAAGTTCGATATTTATGAGACAATTTTGAAAGAAGTCATCGACTCCTCAAACTTAGAACTATATAAAGATTTTATTTTGACTATCGGCATTGTAAGTAATCATGGAAATTGGTTCACCTCAGATAATCCAAATAAGGAATTACTAGTCTTGTCTGACGCCTATGACTGGTTATTATTTCTGACAGACAACGGACTTGCGACTTTTATTGAAGAATTGTTACTTAATCCTAAACCTCAGTATAAAGCTGCAAGGAACGCATTCATAAGTAGCTACAGCAGCGATGATGCTGGGATCAAAAAGTCTGGAAAGAATCAATTTACTAAGACTCAGATTGCCATCGAAGCGGATGCGGCGATACAAGATTATTTCCGTGATAATCGCAAGGGCATTGAAGGATGGTTTAATATAATTACGCCTGCTAAACGACCAATAAGCCAACTACGAAGTGAAATAGCTTCACTCGCAGCAAAGAAGTGGAAATAAAAGTGACCGCAGGAAGAAAAATTAATGCCGATAGCCATCATTGGTGTACCCCTCCAAAATATGTAGAGGCAATCAGACAGTTCCTTGGTGAAATTGCCTTGGATCCATGTTCGAATCAGTATTCAACTGTGCAGGCAGGGGTCGAGTACGCCTTGCCAGAAAAAGACGGACTTAATGAGAGCTGGAACTTTTCGACAATCTACGTGAATCCCCCTTATGGAATTGATAAAGCTCGTGGAACTTCAATTCAAAATTGGATTAGAAAATGTGCCGAGGCTAATTCTGAGTTTGGAAGCGAAGTAGTTGCTCTTATCCCAGTGGCAGTGAACACCCGACATTGGAAGCGATATATATTTCCTGAAGCGACCGCCGTATGTTTTCTAGCTGATACAAGATTAAAATTCGTTAATGGCGAGAATGATAAGGGAGCTCCAATGGCTTGCGCTATGGTTTATTGGGGCAAGGATTTCAATAAATTCTTTGAGATGTTTTCAAACTTTGGGGCGGTAGTAGATTTTAAATCATTGCAATCAAGCAATTGGATAAGTCCAGATCTGAAACCTTCCCAAGAAACGATTTTTCAGTAAATGTGCATAAATATTAAACATGTATTATCCTTAAATAAAGATAACTTGATAAATTAGATACTCAGCACATAAAGTTCTTTGCAGCTATTGACATTCGAATTTATCATCCTGTATAATTGGTATTAGAAACAAAGCAAGACACGCATTTATTGCGAGACCCGCTTCAGCAACATGTAGCGACACAGAATGTTGCAGGTATAGCAGACCGAATCTGCACACCAAAAAAGAAGTGATCTATATGGTGATCACAAGAGTTATTAATCTTCAGGGTGCATCGCAATGCCCATCCTGGAATATTCAGAGTTAATAACATTTGAGCGCATTTATTGGTAGTAGTGCACCAATACTGTAGAAACTTCAGAGGAAGCGATACAAGGAGCTTTTATTAGCTCCTATATTTCTTAGCAGGAAGCAAGAAATTGATATTAAGAATATTCATTGATATCAAATAATTACATGGGTTCATTACTTCACATAATCGAAAGTAAATCTAAATGAATCTATAGTTAAAGGAAATTATGAAAGAAAGAAACTATGAAAATTTAACCTTCAGAATGATGTCATATATTGATTTTGATGAGTTCCAGCGAGCTTGCCTCGCTTCAGATGAGGAACTAACGGCATTTCTCAGCTTTGGTGAATACATGGAGTACTACATCTTTGCTGACTACTGGAATCTTTTTACCTCTATGCTCAAAGAGCGAGATACCAATGTCTATGGCCTCTTTGAGGGATCCACCCTTGTTGGTTTTGGCACAACCTCTCCAGCCAATAAGTCATTTGGGACACAGATCGTCTATTGGATCCGAAATGGTTTTCATGGCAAGGGGTACGGTGTCTACCTGATGCACAGGCTCATTTGTCGAACAATCGAGAACGGCTCTAGCTTTGCCGAACTGATTATTGACCGAGAAAACATACCGAGCATAAAAGTGGTGGAGAGTTTAGGGCTCACGAAAATTAAAGATTGGGAGAGATCGGAAAGCGGGCAGGGCAAACTCAATTCTGGCAAGTTCTCTATGTACTACGCATTTGATCATCAAATTGAAGTCATTGCAGAGGAGAAAAATCTGCAACCAATTGATTTGCTTGAGCACCTATGGGAACTCGAGGCTCTTGGCGAGATTGAGACTCCTAAAATGGAAATCAGAAGAAGTAGGTTCGGTAAAACAAGACTAAGTCAAAATCTTCGATTCTTCAGCGATGAAAGCGAGCGCCCAGAGTAGGCCTAACTCGATGTCTCGATTTAACTGTAAGGTCGTAGTGCTGAGATTATTTGGCATTATTCAGCCAAACCAAAGAATGGGAGCGATGATGGTAATTCCAAGAGATGAATCGTTGAGGATAACCCAGAGGGTTCACGCAAAGTGGGCAGAAATCTACGATGACAGAGATGATGCGGAAGCAAATGATGCCTATTTCAAAATGCATGATGAGGCCATGGCCGAGGCTGAGGAAAAATATAAAGATAGACCCGCTAACTCGTAGCTCCGAATTCATAACGAATAACATTGCCCTCTCGTGTCTTGAGATTTTCAAGATCAGATTTTGGGGGAGTTGGTCGTTGAGGCAGGGACTCGAAAAGCTCCTCAGACCTAACTTGGGTATAGATCCTCAAAGTAGTTGAAACATTCTTGTGCCTCATTTGTCTCCTGACTATTTCAGGATTGACCCCTCTGCGAATCATCTCTGTTGCGTAGAAATGTCGAAGCATGTGGGGATTGACTCCCTTGCCACCAGTTCTAGTCGACCACTTTCTATTTCTTGAAAGTTTATAGACTGAGTTGCTCACCATCTTTGTGGTCATGCCAATCTTCCAAAACTGATCAGGTTGCATAGCTCGAACTTCCTCAGCAAGCCAGTGTGGGAGAAGGACCTTGCCATAAGTCTTTGGACTTCCGAGATGAAGGCCATCCTGCGAGTAAGCCTCATTTACTTCGAGGTAATCGCCAGAAAGCTTCTCTGGAGTAACGGCACAAGCCTCACCGACTCGAAGTCCTCCATACATGCAGAGGAACAACTGGAGGCGGTACTTCGATTGATCAATAAGTTCATGCAGATCATCTTGGGACGGAAAGTCATAGATGCGAGAAATGCTTTCTAACTTAGGTAAGTCTTGGCATACTCCCAAATCCTTAAAGATAGAACGAGCAGTTATGTAGAGCCTTCTTCGAGAATTATGATTCGATTCCGAATCTACTTTGTCTCGAATTAAGGCTGAGGTAATCTCAGATGTATCTATATCCCAAATTCCCATGCGCCTAATATCTTTAATAAGCGTTTGCTTGGTTGAGTACTTATATGGTCGAGATTTGATAACTTGATCCAAATATTCGTTAACTAACATGTCATCTCCCAATGTGTAGCAATTGGTCAAGATGCGAACTGATTGTCGGGTTACAACCCAATTCGGGCTGTATATCCTTTTTCAATTAAGTGGATATACCTCCGACTTTCGGAGAAGATTCCACAAGTTACAGCTATAAGTGGGTGGTGAGGGACTCGAACCCCCGACCCGGTGATTAAGAGTCACCTGCTCTACCAACTGAGCTAACCACCCGAGGCATCCAGGCGCCGGAAACGCTTGAATGCAGGGGGAAACCTATCAGCAACCCACGCCTTGCCGCACATCCCCGACACACGCATACTGGGTGTGTGAGTCACATCGAAATAAGGATCGCCCTAGTTTTAAGCCTTCTTGTGGCAGGAATCTTGCCAGCGCAGGCTGACTCAGTAGTTTCGGGGTTATCAATTATTGAAGCGCAGGTAACAAAGGGACGAGCTGCCAAAACTGGATACACCCGAGCCCAGTTTGGACAGACATGGGCAGATGTTGATCGCAATGGATGCGATACCCGTAACGATATTTTGAAACGGGATTTAACCGGTGAAGTTTTCAAGGAAAAAACCCGAGAGTGCGTGGTCTTATCTGGATCATTAATAGATCCTTTTTCGGGGGAGACGATCAACTTTGTGCGGGGAAATGTGAGCAGCATGGAGGTTCAAATCGATCATGTTGTCGCAATGTCGAATGCTTGGCAGACCGGTGCATTCAAGTTATCGGTTAAGGAGCGAACAGCTTTTGCAAATGATCCAATGAATCTCTTGGCGGTCAAAGGCAGATTGAATTCACAAAAGGGTGATGGAGATGCAGCAACATGGCTGCCACCTTTGAAGAGTTTCCGTTGTGATTATGTGGCCCGACAAATTGCGGTAAAGATTAAGTACAAGTTGTGGTTTACCGCACCTGAAAAAGAGGCGATGATTCGAATCTTAAAGAGCTGTCCTGAAAAAGCTTTACCTAGTAATTAATGTGCGCCTTTAAAGCGATTATAAGAAGCGTTAATTTCTAACTCTGCTTCGTCATGTCCTACCCACTCGCCGCCTTGGACAGATTTTCCAGGCTCAAGAGTTTTGTACACCTCAAAGAAATGCTTGATTTCTGAAAGCTCAAAGGCTGGCACATCACCTAAATCTTGAAGATATGACTTGCGAACATCACCAGCTGCAACACATAGCAATTTGTCATCTCCGCCAGCCTCATCGGTCATGTTTAACATTCCAATGACTCGGCAAGAAACCACGCAGCCAGGAAATGTTGGTTCATCCAACATAACTAAAGCGTCAAGCGGGTCGCCATCTTGTGACAATGTGTTTTTTACATATCCGTAGTCATATGGGTAACGGGTTGAAGTAAAGAGCATGCGGTCTAAGCGAATTTCTCCGGTGACATGGTCGACTTCATACTTATTGCGTGAACCCGCTGGAATTTCGATGATCACATCAAAGATCATGATGCCTACTTTCCGTCGGGCTGCTAATTGGTGCAAAGAAAAAACTGGGGTGAACGACGGGGCTCGAACCCGCGACATCCCGGACCACAACCGGGTGCTCTACCAGCTGAGCTACGTCCACCATGAGTTGCAAAGTCTACCTGTTGCTATGAGGTGGTTGGCGCCTCGTTTTGCGCAGAAATGAAGACGGTTTGACGGTAATACGCCAGTTCTGCGATTGAATCTTGGATATCCCCTAGTGCGCGATGGTTACCGGTCTTGGCAGGAGCTCCGAAGTAGGCCTTAGGGAACCAACGTCGTGTTAACTCTTTAATCGATGAAACATCAACGGTGCGATAGTGAAGGTACTCATTGAGCAACGGCATATCGCGAGCGATAAATGATCTGTCTACGCTGACCGAGTTTCCGGCCAAGGGAGATTTTCCAGGTTGAGTCGAACTGCTCTCAAGGTAAGCGATGACTCGAGCCTCGGCTTCTTGAACTGAGATTCCATGTGGGATTTCAGTGATCAACCCTGAGGTTGTGTGCATCTGGGTTACGAACTCATTCATTCCGGAAAGCTGTTCGGCGCTCGCCTTGATGACGACATCCACCCCATCACCGATCACATTTAAATCAGAGTCGGTTACTAAAACAGCGATTTCAACGAGAACATCTTTCTCTAGAGAAAGCCCCGTCATTTCGCAGTCGATCCAGATCAGATTGGGTTGTTCATTGGCCACGGCCCAAACCTTAGGGCAAGTAAGGCGATTATTGAATTCAGGATTAGTTCACCTTCTGTTAACCATTTGTCCTCTTGTTTTACAGGTAGAGAAGGCAGGCTCCCCTCCATGTCAGTTACCGAAGCAGGAGTCCGCTCGACGGCAATCCCCCGAGCTTTAGTCACCAAACCGCGTCGATCTGACCAGATCTTTCGAGTTGTTGTTACATCAGGAGGCCTGTCCTCATTAGTCATTCTGGGACTAATTTTTGCATTTCTGGCATACCGCGGAATCGGAGTCCTGCAATCCGAAGGCTTGGGTTTTCTCACCAACTCAAACTGGGATGTTGTAGAAGATGAAAATTCAAATATTATTTCTCAAGATTACGGGCTGGCAGCGATGCTCGTGGGAACAATGCTTTCTGCATCTGTTGCTGTGGTTATAGGTGTTCCTATCGCGGTAATGAGTGCATTATTTCTCGAGTTTTATGCTGGAAGAAGAATTCGCAACTTCCTTATCGCGCTCATTGACCTCATGGCAGCCTTTCCATCAATTCTGTTTGGACTTTGGGGATTCTTAGTATTAATGCCGAGTGTTGAATATTGGGCCAAGTTACTGAACAAATACTTTGGCTGGATACCTGTTTTTGATGTTCCAGCACCAGTCTTTACACGCTCGCCGTTTATTGCCGGCGTAGTGCTTGCAATCATGATTATTCCGATTACAACTTCAATTTCTCGAGAGGTATTTTCTCAGACACCTCTAGATCGAATTCAAGCTGCTTATGCACTAGGCGCTACACGATTCTCCATGATTCGTGCCGTAGTTCTTCCATTTGGACGTGGTGGAATTGTAGGTGGAGCAATGCTTGGACTTGGGCGTGCAATGGGTGAAACAGTTGCTGTATTTACAGTTTTGAATATTGTTTATCAAGTAAATTGGCAAGTTCTCTTTGGCGCAGGTGGAAATATTGCTTCTCTGATTCTCTTAAAGTTTGGTGAAGCTGACAAAGAGGAAGTCAACGCACTCATGGCCGCGGGATTAGTGCTCTTCCTGCTCACCCTTGTGATTAACGGTATAGCGAATATTTTGGTGAGCCGCCTTGGAAAGACGGGTCGTTAAATGACACCTCAAAACTTGAGTCAAGCGCCAATCGCAAAGCCAGGCCGGCCTTGGGAACCTTCCCGCAAAGAAAAGGGAGGAAAGCTAGTCAATCTTTTGCTAGCGATAGGGATTGCGCTTCTTCTTTACTTTTTCACCGGACTTAATGGAAAGCTCGGCTTCTTTATTGCCTTCTTCTCCTCCTTCTTAGTTGTCATGTTTGTAGCGGAGTACCGGAGAGCCGGAATTCCAGCGGCGCAAGACAGTGTTCTTACGACAGTTTCGAGATTTGCTATAGCAATTGCAATCATCCCTATTTTAAGTATCTTGTCAACGGTCATTGTTAAAGGCTGGCGTGGGCTTCATTGGGGATTGTTCACTCAGGATATGTCCCAAGCAACGGTCAATGATCCGATTGAAAATGGAGGCATGCTTGCAGCCATTGCGGGTACATCAATTATGGTTGGAATCGCATTGGTTATTACATTGCCAATTTCAATTTTAACTGCACTGTATTTAACTGAGATTAATGGAAAGTTTGCACGTCCAATTAGATTCTTGGTTCAAGCAATGTCAGGCGTTCCATCAATTGTGGCTGGCTTATTCATTCTCTCTAGTGTCGTCTATCCAATTACAGGTGAACGTACTGGCCTAATGGGTTCACTCGCACTTGCGATTCTCATGATCCCAACGGTCGCCCGAACATCGGAAGAGGTTTTGCTTCTAATTCCTAATGAACTCCGAGAGGCTGGCCTAGCTTTAGGTGCAACTCAATGGAGAACGGTCGCAATGGTTGTAGTCCCTGCAGTGAAGAGTGGTCTTGTTACCGCTGTTATTTTAGGAATTGCACGCGTTATCGGTGAGACCGCACCAATCTTGCTTGTAAGTGGTGGTGGAGAAGCAACAAATCTAAATCCGGTCTCTGGTCCAATGGGTTCCATCCCATACTATGTATGGAAGTCATTCCTGCTTGGCGGTACTGAAGAATCTAGTCAAAGAACATGGGCTGGTCTATTAGTTCTGCTGGTATGGGTCTTGATCCTTTTCTCAGCTGCTCGATATATCTCCTCCAGAAATCAGAAACGGTAGATAAAAATGTCATCAAATCAAAACAATGAAGGCTCAGAAGTTTCTGGAGAGGGAAAAGATATGAATTCAACCACCAAGCCACAGTCATTGGCTTCCGTCGCATCTGCCCGTGAGCTCAAGGTTCCAGGAACCAATGCTTTAGGAACCGGCCTAGAAGCACGTAGCGTGAATGCCTGGTTTGGAAGTAAGCACGCCCTCAAGGATGTGACCTTGGATTTTTCATCCGGCACTGTGACTGCATTGATTGGTCCATCTGGTTGCGGCAAGTCAACCTTTTTGCGCACTCTTAACCGTATGCATGAGTTCATACCAACCGCGGCGCTTGCTGGTGAAGTACTACTTGGCGGCAAGGACATTTATGCCTCCGGTACCGATGTTACAAAAATTCGCTTACGAATTGGAATGGTCTTTCAAAAACCCAACCCATTCCCTTCAATGACAATCGGTCAAAATGTTTTATCTGGATTAAAGCTTGCACAATTGAAAGTTTCAAATACGGATGATCTGCTAGAAGAGTGTCTCCAGAGAGCTGGCTTGTGGGATGAGGCTAAGGATCGACTTAATGAGCATGCAAGTGCGCTTTCAGGTGGTCAACAGCAGCGCCTTTGTATTGCGCGTTCACTAGCGGTAAGCCCAGAGGTTCTCTTAATGGATGAACCATGTTCGGCCTTAGATCCAGGGTCTACCTTCAGAATCGAACAAACCATTTCAGAACTTTCGAAATCAATGACAATTGTGATCGTCACTCACAACATGCAACAAGCCGCTCGCGTCTCTGATTATTCAGCCTTTATGCTGTCAGATGGTGGCCCGGGTGAATTGATTGAAGTTGCTCCAACAAGTGAGTTGTTTTCACGCCCACGTGACAAGAGAACAGAAGATTACGTCACAGGTCGTTTTGGCTAATTAGCCCCAAGGGGGTTCACCAGAGGTTCAGCCAATGTTTACCTTCGAGACACGCATCCGTTGCCTTGGAATTGTACTTTTCAGCTCTCACAAGATGTGAGCCCAATAGGGGTAATTGAAAGGTAGAGGATGAAACTCTCTAAAAAACTCGGAGTACTAGCTCTGATTTCTGGACTTCTAGTAAGCGCAACTCCAGCTGCACATGCTGTTGATCTAACTGGCGCGGGTGCATCATTCCCAGCACTTTTGATTGAAGAATGTAAAGTAGTTTTTGCGAAGGAAACTGGACATTCGTTGACATACGCGGCTTCAGGTTCAGGTACCGGCCGTGATGGATCAGATAAGCAACTTGGACACATCTGGTTCTCTGATACCGCACACTCAGGTTCGACTGCACGCCCATCACTAGTTCACATCCCTGCAGCTGCAGCACCAATTGCTGTGCTACACAACTTGCCTGCTAAGACACAACTTTACTTATCACCATCCACTACTGCAAAGATCTTTGCAGGCGAAATTACACGTTGGGATGATCCAGCAATTGTTGCTGACAATAATCGTTCAGTGAAGGAAGTTGTTTATAAGAAGGATAAGAATGGTGACGTTCTCAAGGATAAGAGCGGTAACCCAGTTATCTCTCGAACAACCACAAAGACAATTCGTTACACCCTTCCAAAGCAACCAATCAAGGTAATCTACCGTTCAGATAAGTCAGGAACATCTGGTAACTTCACAGCTTGGTTACGTGGAGTTGCTCCAACAGTATGGACAAAGCCTCAGAACGATACTTTTGTAACTGCTTTCCCTGCAAACATCAACGATACAAAGAATATCGGACGTATTGTTGGTGCTAGCTCTTCAACAGGAGTTTCACAATTAGCAGGCGCTACAAAGTACTCAATCACATATGCTGAAGTTTCATATGGAAAGAAGTTCAAGCTGAAGACAACAGCAATCGGAAATGCTTTAGGAAACTTTGCCCTACCAAATGGCGCAAACACAGCAGCATTCCTAGCTTCATCAACTGTTGACTCAAAGGGTATCTTCAAGTTTGACTACGCTACGAGCGAGCCTGGTGCGTACACACTTGGAATCATCACCTACATGCTTGGTGACACTGATTACAAGGACAAGGAAGCGGTTCCAGCAATTAAGGCTTGGGCTAACTTGATTATCTCTCCTGCATGTACTGACAAAGCAGAAGACTTCATCCCTATCGAAGGAAAGCTTAAGACGCTTGCGCTAGCAGCAATCGCAAAGCTTGGCTAAAACCTAAAACATAGAAAAGAACCCAGGGCAACGAGGGTCGCCCTGGGTTCTTTTCTGTTTAAATACTGGAAGAGGTCTAAAGGTGTCTGCGCGCCTGGCAGGAATCGAACCTGCGACAACCCGCTTAGAAGGCGGGTGCTCTATCCGACTGAGCTACAGGCGCTTGTAGGAGGGTCGTAATGCCAAGTCTACCGCTCACAACCACTAAGGTTTCATCCCATGGCTGAGTTCATTTATACGATGAAGAAGGCGCGTAAAGCGCACGGTGACAAGGTCATCCTTGATGATGTCACGATCATGTTTTACCCAGGCGCCAAGATCGGCGTGGTCGGTCCCAATGGAGCGGGTAAGTCCACCGTTTTGCAGATCATGGCCGGATTACAGCAACCATCAAATGGTGAGGCGTACCTAACCCCTGGTTACACAGTGGGAATCCTGTTGCAGGAGCCACAACTTGATGAAAGTAAAAATGTTATTGATAACGTCAAAGAGGGTGTGGCAGAAACTGTTGCCATGCTTGCCCGCTTTGATGAGATTAGCGCTGAGATGGCTAACCCAGATGCCGATTACGACAAGTTGTTATCTGAAATGGGAAATCTTCAGGAGCAGCTCGATCACCGCAATGCTTGGGAATTAGATTCACAATTAGAACAAGCGATGGATGCACTTCGTTGCCCACCGCCTGATGCTGATGTATCGGTCTTATCTGGTGGAGAAAAGCGCCGCGTAGCTTTATGTAAGTTGTTATTGCAAGCACCCGATCTTTTGCTTCTTGATGAGCCTACTAACCACTTGGATGCTGAATCTGTTTTGTGGCTAGAACAGCATCTCAATAAGTATGCCGGTGCTGTTGTTGCGATTACTCACGATAGATACTTCTTGGACAATGTTGCACAGTGGATCCTTGAACTCGATCGCGGTCGTGCATATCCATATGAAGGAAATTACTCGACCTACCTGGAAACAAAGGCAGCCCGTTTGAAGGTTGAAGGTCAAAAGGATGCAAAGCGCGCTAAGCGTTTAGCTGAAGAGCTTGATTGGGTTCGTCAAAATGCAAAGGGTCGCCAAGCAAAATCAAAGGCTCGTCTTGCACGATATGAAGAGATGGCAGCAGAAGCAGACAAGATGCGTAAGTTGGACTTTGAAGAGATTCAGATTCCGCCGGGCCCACGTCTTGGAAATGTTGTTATTGAAGTCAATAACTTAACAAAGGGCTTTGGAGAACGTGTTCTAATTGAAGATCTCTCATTTACGCTGCCACGTAACGGAATCGTTGGAATTATTGGTCCCAATGGTGCAGGTAAAACAACGCTGTTTAAGACTTTAATGGGTATGGAAGAGCCAGATTCAGGTGCAGTAAAGATTGGTGAAACTGTAAAGATTTCATATGTAGATCAGAGCCGCGGTGGCATCGATCCGAAGAAATCCTTATGGGAGGTTGTTTCAGATGGCAATGACTTTATTAAGGTCGGCCAAGTTGAAATGCCTTCACGCGCCTATGTTTCCTGCTTTGGTTTCAAAGGCCCAGATCAACAAAAAGCAGCTGGCATCCTTTCAGGAGGAGAGCGCAACCGTTTGAACTTGGCGTTAACACTGAAGCAAGGTGGAAACCTATTGCTTCTTGATGAGCCAACAAACGATCTTGATGTTGAAACATTGGGTTCATTAGAAAATGCGCTACTTGAATTTCCAGGGTGTGCAGTTGTGATCTCTCACGATCGTTGGTTCCTGGACCGTGTAGCAACACACATCTTGGCCTACGAAGGTGATGCAAAGTGGTTCTGGTTTGAAGGAAACTTCGAGAGCTATGAGGCAAACAAAATTGAACGTTTGGGTTCTGAAGCAACTCGCCCTCACCGCATGACATACCGAAAGCTCACTCGTTAATGAGATATCAGAATAAGCAGTATGTGCGTTGGGGAGATCTTGATGCATTTGGTCATGTAAACAATGCGACCTATCTTGTCTATGCACAAGAAGCCCGCTTTGCTTGGTCCAAGATGCTGGAAATGGTTGTAGCGCGAGCAGAAGTTGATTTCATCGCTCCGATTTACACTGGAGATATATACATCGATGTAGAAATTTGGGTTAATAAAGTCGGCAACTCTTCATTTGGAATCACATATGAGATGAAAAATGGTGATGAGTTATTGGCTCGCGTTAAAACGGTACAGGTAACTGTCTCAATGGAAACAAAGAAATCAAGGCCCATCAATGATGCTGAGCGGGATTTCCTCAATAAATACCTTGAAGAGGAGAAGTAAGAATGGCTCATATTGCCTCACGCGAAGAGCGTCCTTGGTGGAGAGATGCGGTTACTTACCAGATCTATCCACGATCATTTGCTGATTCAAATGGCGACGGAATCGGAGATGTAGAAGGAATTCGTTCGCGTCTTCCATACTTAAAGTCACTTGGCATTGATGCAATCTGGATTTCTCCTTGGTATCCATCACCACAACATGATCATGGTTATGACGTATCTGATTACATGGATATCGAACCCGATTATGGAACTCTGGCCCAAGCAGAGCAGTTAATTAAAGAGACTCATGAATTTGGAATGAAGCTCATTGTGGACATTGTTCCCAATCACACATCAAGTGATCACAAGTGGTTTCAGGAAGCACTAGCCGCTAAACCAGGATCAAAGGAACGCGATCGCTACATGTTCCGTGATGGAAAAGGCGAAAATGGAGATTTGCCTCCTAACAACTGGGAAGCGGTTTTTGGCGGGCCTGCATGGGAACGTGTTATTGAAGCTGATGGAAAACCAGGTCAGTGGTACTTACACCTTTTTGCAGTTGAGCAGCCAGATCTCAATTGGGAGAACCCGGAGATTCGCACGCATCTAGAAGATGTACTGAAGTTTTGGCTAGATCGTGGCGTTGATGGATTCCGTATCGATGTTGCACATGGAATGATCAAAGAAGCAGGATTGCCAGATATTAGAAAAGATCCTGCTGCAACGATGCTTGGCACTGAACATAAGCCATTCTGGGATCAAGAAGGTGTCCACGATATTTATCGTTCATGGCGCAAAATCTTTGATTCTTATCCTGGAGATCGTATGGCTGTTGCAGAAGCCTGGGTAAGCCCTGCTTCACGTATCGCTCGATATGTACGCCCAGATGAACTTCAGAACTCATTTAACTTTGAGATGCTCACAACCCTGTGGGATGCGGCAGAGATCAAGAAGAAGATTGATAACTCAATCGATGCTTTGGCCGAAGTTGGCGCACCGACATCATGGGTATTTAACAACCACGACGTTGTCCGTTCTGTAGATCGTTTAGATCTTGGACTTACAAATCACGGAGACACAACTTTTTCACGTCAGGGAGATCCAAAAAAGCTCAATATTGCCCGCGGAACATTGCGAGCACGAAGTGCAACTTTGATGACCCTTGCACTTCCTGGTGGAACTTATCTATACCAAGGTGAAGAGTTAGCAGTTCCAGAAGTTCGCGATATTCCAGAGGATCGCTTAACTGATCCTCGTTGGAAGATGAGTGGATACCAAGATCGCGGCCGCGATGGTTGTCGAGTTCCGATTCCATGGTCATCAGATCCAGCAGGTGCATTTGGTTTTTCATCTAATGAAGCATTGAAACCTGAACAGGCGTGGTTGCCACAATCATCATGGTGGGGCAAGTACTCCGTTGACAGCCAAGACGGTGTCGAAGGTTCAACACTTTCTATGTACAGAGAGGCTTTGGCTTTGCGAAAGCAAGAATCAGGTCTTGGTGATGGACCGATGGAGTGGATTGAAGCCGGCAAAGATGTTGTTGCATTTGAACGTCCTGGAGATTTTGCTTGCTACATCAACTTTGGTGCAGCGATACAACTTCCGAGCAACAGTCAGATTTTGGTTGCAAGTGGTCCAGTTACTGGGCATACATTGCCGACCGATACAGCTGTTTGGTTGCGACTGGTTCCTTAATGCCAAATTCAGTGGTGCAGCGAAGGGTCGTTAAGACCCTTGCTGCAGCACAGGTCTTAAGTGGTGTCGGAGTTGCAGGAACAGTTGCGGCAGGCTCGCTACTTGTCTCTTCAATTACAGATTCAGAAACACTTGCTGGGTTGGCGCAAACCAGTGCGGTTCTGGGAGCAGCGGCATTGGCGCTTCCACTTGCACGACTTACATCCAAAGGTGGACGTCGACTTGCTTTATCAGTTGGGTATACCGCCGGTGCTATTGGTTCACTCTTTGCAATTCTTGGTGGCTCGCTTAGCAATATATTTTTAATGTTGATCGGCACATTCATGGTTGGCGCAGCATCTGCCGCAGGTTACCAAGCACGGTTTGCAGCAATTGATTTAGCCACCGACCAGACACGTGCAAAGCAACTTTCCTTTGTTGTGTGGGGTTCAACTATTGGTGCGGTAACCGGCCCAAACCTCATGCAGCCTGCAGGTAATCTTGCAGAAAACTTTGGGCTGCCTCGTTTAGTCGGACCATATTTAATTTCAGCGGTAACACTGACCTTGGCGACCGTAGTGATCTTTTTATTCCTAAAGCCAGATCCATATTTGGTTGCAAATAAAGAGGCGGTTATCACCAGAGAGAAGGGTTCAACAAAGAAAGCCCTTGCTCATATCCGCAGTAACCCGAGTGCGCTTTTTGCAATCCTTTCAATTGCGATTGGTCACGTCGCAATGGTCTCTGTCATGGTGATGACTCCAGTGCATATGGCACATGTTGATGTGACTCTGACAATCATTGGTTTAGTTATTAGCATCCACGTTTTAGGAATGTATGCCTTCTCGCCATTAGTGGGTGCCCTTAGCGATCGATTAGGTCGCGTTCGCGTAATTCAAATCGGAATCGTCACACTCTTGCTCTCAACTGTGATCTCGGGCTTTTCTCGAGCAGATGATGCCTACACATTAGGACTGGGCTTGTTTTTATTGGGACTTGGTTGGTCTTGTACCTTGATCGCAGGTTCTGCACTTCTTTCAGAGAGCGTAGATCCAACCTTTAAAGCCTCTTCTCAAGGAGCTAGTGATTTAGTGATGAACCTCGCAGGAGCAGGTGGAGGTGCATTAGCAGGAGTAATTATTGGAACACTGAGTTACGGATGGCTCTGCTGTGCAGCTGCGATTCCGGTATCTGCGCTAGGTGTTATGTCATTGAAGATTAAAGCGGTACCTACCGGAAGTAGCCACAAAGCATGAGCACTTTTTACGAGCAAGTTGGCGGAGAAAAGTTCTTTGCAGATCTTGTTTCACAGTTTTACGCAGTAGTTGCAACTGATCCAATTTTGCGTCCGATGTATCCTGAAACAGATATGAAAGGTGCTGCCCAACGTTTGCAATGGTTTTTAGAACAGTATTGGGGCGGGCCAAGCACATATCAAGAAAATCGCGGCCATCCACGTTTGCGAATGCGTCATGCTGAGTTTCCAATTACTCAGGATGCTCGAGATGCCTGGCTCAACGCCATGCACAAGGCTGTCGATGGTGTGGAGATAGATGCCGCGCTTAAAGGCGAGCTGTGGAGTTATCTAGAGATGGCTGCAAACTCCTTGGTTAATCAACCTGATTGAGATTGATTTCCAACCTTTAGAATTTCACCATTACGTAAATACCACAAAGTTCCTTGGCCATCGCGAACAGTTGTAACCCGTAGTCCAACCTTTTCAACAACACCTTCAACCTCTAATACAGAAATTGTGTCGCCAACTCCGTACTGATCTTCAATCAACATAAAGATTCCGGACAAGATATCGCGTACCAAAGTTTGCGCGCCAAGACCCAGAGCAACACCAACAATTCCGGCAGATGCAATAAGTGGACCCAGATCAAAACCAAACTCTCCAAGGGCCATCGCTGTTGCGACGATCCACGTAGTTGCTTTGAGCGATGCGGTGAGGACTCCACCAATAGTGCTTGCTCGTTCCTTTTGGCGCGCAACGATGTTGCGCGGCCCTGGAACAAGATCGACAGATGCCAACTTATTCATCGCCCGTGTAATCGCCCGAGAACCAAATGATTGAATCAGGGTGGCGGCAACAAGGATTGTGAGGACCCGAAGAGGGGTTCCAGCCATCCAGTCTAAGAAATTACGCATAGTTTCATTCATGATGGCAAAACTTTATCCAAAATGTCACCTAAATACCGCTCTTCAATACCCACGAGGTCGGGTGTTTTGGTGCAAGATAAACCAATCGGCGCGAGCCACGCGCCAGATCGGGAGCGATTTATGTCGCGCACACTTGTTCTCAATGCCACTTATGAACCATTGGGTGTCATTACGGATCGTCGCGCGCTCATTTTAGTTCTCAATCACAGAGCAACAATGGTTGAAGACTCAGGCGATGTTTTACGTTTTGCAGGTGGCGAGATTTCATTGCCATCAGTTGTTCGCCTCAATAAATTTGTTCGCATTCCCTACCGCCATTCAGTTCCGCTTTCACGACGTGCGATCTTTGCTCGTGATGGTGGACGGTGTGTTTACTGTTCAGCGCCTGCAACATCAATTGACCATGTAATCCCTCGAAGTCGAGGCGGAGGGCACAATTGGGAAAATGTCGTATCTGCCTGCCACAAATGCAATCACGCTAAAGCTGACAAGCAGTTGAAGGAGCTCGGCTGGAGATTGCGCACACTTCCGCGTGAACCGGTCGGAGCGGCATGGAGAATTCTAGGAACTGGTCGCACAGATCACAGGTGGTTGCAGTATTTAGAGCCATTTGGCGTGGCTGCAGCTACGGCATAAGTAAATTACACTTCTACCATGCGCAGAAATGAAGGCCCAATCGTAGAGATTCCAGAAATCTCAGTGATCGAAACTGTTGTCACTTTTTTCATCATTCCTACAGTTATGTTTGTAGTGATCTCAGTTCTTGCTTATGCGATGTCAAAGCCAAGAACAGCTAAGAGATCAGCACTTACAACGATCGAGTAATTAGCGATCTAAGGCTTGAACCTTGAGTGCACGGATTAATCCATCCTGTGACTCTTTAACCAGTTTGCGAAGCACCGCTGGTGAATCTTTTCCAGCACCATTGAGCCATGCATTGGTTGCATCAACCGTTGATTGCTTCACAATCCAGTTTGGGTAGAAACCAGTTACATACTTGGCAGCACCTTCATATGATTTGGATTCCCACGCACTGATGAGGTTATCGAAGTAGAGATTCACAAATGGCTCTAGAAGTTCGCGCTGAATTGGACGCTGAAATCCAGCGATCAATGCGCTTCTCATCGATGTAACGATGTCTTCATTAAGAACCTTGTTAAATGCATACGCCTTCGCCTCATTGTTTGGCATAGCTGCTAAACATGTTTCGTAAGCAATATTTCCGCTAGTTGTATTGTCCTTAGCTAGCTCTGCATCCAGTTCTGCCTTGGTTGTCGCACCACGCTCTGTTAACGCAATTAGGAAGTACCAACGAAGGTCTGTATCAACCTTGAGTCCCGGCGCACTTCCGTTAAGAAGCTCACGAATCTTTGCACTCTGATCCGCTGTGTGCGCATTGATTGCAAATGCACGCGAGATCAATAGTTGAAGATCGCTTCCTGGCGCAGAGCTTTGAGTAAGTGCCCACAAACCAGCTGCCAACTTCTCACGGTATGAATCACGGCTTGAATCCTTTGCATACGCCTCAACTGATGTTCCCAGCTGAGCTAAGACGATATTGACGATCGCATCATCCGTCTCACCAGAAAGTCCGTTAAGTGCTATTTCAATGAAATCTGCTGATGAGATCTCGGCATCACGATGCATATCCCAGATAGATGCCCAGCACAGCGCACGTGCCAAAGCATCATCAAACTTTCCTAGATGTGTCTTGAGGGTTGCAATTGAGCGATCATCAAAACGTAGCTTTGCGTATGAAAGATCGCGATCATTGATCAGTAGAAGGTCTGCAACCTTTTCACCTGCAAGCGCTGCCACAACTGTTGAGGCTCCAAGGACATCTAGTTCTACACTCTTGCGAAGCTTCAATGAATCTCCGCTGATGTCATACAAACCAACTGCAAGGCGATGTGGACGTAACTCCTTTGAATCTGCAGGAACCAGTGGTACTTCTTGCTGGATCGTTACGCTCTTATAGACACCACCATCAATTTCAAGTGAAGGGCGAAGTGTGTTTACACCAGCTGTTTGAAGCCATGTATTTACCCAGCTATCAAGCTTGCGACCACTTGATGCCTCTAGTTCAACTAAGAGATCTTCAAGGGTTGTATTTCCCCAAGCATGCTTTGCAAAGTACTTCTGAAGACCTGCAATAAATTGTGGGCGTCCAACGTGCGCAACTAATTGGTGCAGCACAGATGCTCCCTTTGCATATGTAATTCCATCAAAGTTTGCATTAACCGCTTCCATATCAACCATATCGGCGATGATTGGGTGAGTAGATGACAACTGATCTTGGCGGTATGCCCAGTTCTTTCGAGCAGAGTTGAACTCAGACCAAGCGCCTTTGAAACGTGTTGATTCTGCGAGAGCTAAGTATGAAGACCATTCTGCAAATGATTCGTTAAGCCATAGATCATCCCACCATGACATGGTGACCATGTCACCGAACCACATATGTGCCATCTCGTGCAGAATTGTGTTTGCACGTGACAGGTATGCCTTATCTGGCATGTGGCTACGGAAAACAAGCACATCTTCCCGGAAGGTAACCGCTCCGGCGTTTTCCATTGCGCCAAAGTTGAAGTCAACAACTGCAATCTGGTCATACTTTTCAAATGGGTATGCCAAACCAAATGTCTTTTCAAAGTATTCAAAACCCTGCTTAGTTATCAAGAAGATATCTTCTGGATCTAGGTACTGCATCATCGACTTGCGGCAGTAAATTCCTAGAGGGATTTCTTTTTGACCCTTGTACACATCGTGAACCGAAGAGTATGGACCAGCGATTAATGCATCAAGGTAAGTTGCAATACGAGGCGTTGTTGAGAACTTCCACTCAACGAGATCTCCCTTGGCAACCTTTGACTCGACAGGGTTGTTGGAAACAGCTTCCCAATGTCCTGGGGTGGTCACGGTTAACGAGAAAGTTGCCTTTAGTGCGGGCTGATCAAAACAAGGGAACATGTTACGGATATGTGCAGTCTCGCCTTGTGAGTACAGATAAATCTCTCCATCAGAAGGATCAACTGAACGTTGTAGACCTTCACCTGACTTGGAGTACTCAGCTTCAATCTCAATCACCAAGAGATTGTCAGCAGCTAGGTTAGTTAAGAAGATACTTTCGCCATCAAAGTTGCTGGTGTCTACCGCTGCGCCATTAAGGGTTGCGCTTATTACTGTGCGACCTACGGCATCGATAAAGGTAGAGAAACCAGGCTGATTGCATGTAAATGAAACCTCAGATTTTGAGTAAAAGGTTTCTTCGCCCTTCGTGACATCAAGGGTCACTACATAGCTATTTACATAAAGATGGTCGGCACGCTCTTTTGCTTCAGCACGGCTCAAATTCAGACCTGGCACTTGTTGCTCCTTCGGTGATTTTGTAGGTTCTTATCCAACCATGACACAGTTGCCCCATGGAACGCCCATCGGTACGTAGCTACAGTATCCGCGGCTCCCGAATTACAGATGCTCAGCGAACAGCCAAGGATGCCCTGCAAAAGGTTCATGGAATCGAGTTCAACCAGGAGCAGATAGATATCCCTGAAATATTTCCAAAAAGCGACAAGGTCATCATGGAGATTGGCTTTGGAATGGGGGAGGCAACGGCGATCATTGCCAAGAATCACCCCAACAACGGATACATCGCAGTTGATGTACATCCACCCGGCATCGGAAAGCTATTAGCCCGTATCGTTGAAAATGAGTTAACAAACTTAAAAGTTATTGAGGAAGATGTTCATGTTGTTTTACAACACATGATCAAAGATGACTCTTTAGATGGAATTCACCTTTTCTTTCCAGATCCATGGCCTAAGAAAAAACACAACAAGCGTCGAATCGTCAATGAAGGCTTTCTCTCATTGATTCATCCCAAAATTAAAAAGGGTGGATTCATTCACATCGCAACAGATTGGGTTCCATACGCAGTCAGCATCCAAGAAGTATTTGCGGACTCGATCTTATTTACTGGGGGAGTAATTGAAAAACCTGAATGGCGACCAGTTACCCGTTTTGAAGGTCAAGGAATCGATAAGGATCATGCCGTTAACGACATGATGTACACAAAGGTTTAAAGAGAACCTTCATTTTCATACTTTGCAATCTTGTTGATCCTGCGAATATGACGCTCATCATTTGAAAACGGCGTCTCAATAAAAGCATCTATAATCGCCTTGCAATCCTCTATTGAGTGCATGCGTCCACCAATTCCAACAACATTGGCGTTGTTATGGTCACGGCCCAACTTTGCTGTTTCTACGCTCCAAGCAAGAACTGCGCGTACACCCTTCACCTTGTTAGCTGCGATCTGCTCGCCATTTCCAGAACCACCTAAGACAATTCCAAGTGATGCAGGGTCTGCAACTGTTGCAATCGCTGCTGGGATACAGAAATCAGGGTAATCATCTACTGCGTCATACTCGTGAGGACCGTGATCATTAACATCATGGCCCTTGCTCTGTAGATACTCAACAAGAGCTGCCTTTAATTCCAAACCAGCATGATCGCTACCAATGTGAATTCGCATGCGCACATCTTGCCACGGGAAGAGAAAAACCCACCAAGTGATTGCTCACGTGGCGGGTTTTTCCACTACATATGAAGTTTAGAAATTAGTGGCGTGGGCCTTTGCCCTTACCCATTCCATCCTTATGTCCCTTGGCTCCCTTAGGACCCATTCCCTTGACTCCTTTAACAGAATCAACCTTCTGAGTTACGCGATCTGTCAGATTGGCTTTCTTTACTGTTGCCTGTGCCGCAGTCATTGTCCCTGCAGTAACACGTGCATCAATCTCCTTTGTTTCAAATGCGACAAGAGCTGTAATGAGTGCAGCCTTCTTATCGCCAGCGATTGCTCCAAGTGTTTCTCCCGCAGCTAAACGTGCCTCAATTGTCGCTCCATCAATTCCAAGTGTTGAAGCAACCAGGGCCTTTACAGCTGCATGGTGTGCATCACGAGCCGCTTTGTCAGCAGCATGGTTTGCATCCTTTGCTGCTTTCATTTCATCAAACTTCTTTGCAATCGCATCAGCTTGTGCCTGTGTGATTGTTCCCGCCTTTACTAGTTCAGCAATAGCTGTTGCCTTTGCTGCACCTTTTCCTGCTGCATCATGAGCTGATGCGACTCCGACGGTTCCTGCAGTTAGTGCTGCAATTGTGATTGCAATAGCAGCCATTCTCTTCTTTGATGACATACACATGTCCTCTCGTTAGTAACTCGTGTCTCGACGCCTCGTCTTCGACTACTCGTAATAAACACGGTGATGCTGAGGATTTTAGCCACTCAACCTGAAGAAATCGACAGAGTTCCAAAAACTTTTAAGTAGGGATTTCCGTATCTCCACGCATAAATCCTCCTCGGGAACCCTTATTCGCTCGGCTAATTCTCAGGTTCACACTGAGATCCCCACACAGAAATTCTCGGTGAACCATGAAAGCTAGCAAATCTCTTATCGCGACAACTCTTGCAATTTTGGTAGCGATGCTTCCGTCAGCAATCGCAGCCGAAAAAACAAGCACCAAAGCAGCAGGACCAACTACAAAAACCGTGGTTAACACAATTCTTAGCGGCGCAGGTATTCCATCTAAAAGCCTTGGTATCAATGGAGATTTCTATATTGATACCAAGAACTTAAATCTCTATGGACCGAAAACAAAAGGTATTTGGAAGGTTACGACTTCTCTACGTGCAAATGAAGTTCCAGTCGCATCAAATATTGTTGGCGAAACTGGACCCATAGGACAAACGGGTGCAAAAGGCGACAAGGGCGATAAAGGTGCTACCGGTGCAAAAGGTGACACAGGCGCTACCGGTGAAACAGGTTTGCAAGGTCTGCAGGGACTACAAGGTCTGCAGGGACTTCAAGGGCTACAAGGCGTTCAAGGTGTGCAAGGAGTTCAAGGCGCAAAAGGTGAAGTAGGTGCGACCGGTACTAATGGATTAACTGGTGCAACAGGATCACAAGGCGCAAAAGGCGATACAGGATCACAAGGCGCAAAAGGCGATACAGGATCACAAGGCGCAACAGGTTTAACTGGCGCACAAGGTGATAAAGGTGAAACTGGTTTAACTGGATTGACCGGTGCGCAAGGTGCTAAAGGTGAAACTGGTGCGCAAGGTATTCAAGGGATAAAAGGCGATACAGGTTTAACTGGTGCAACAGGAGCA
>Ga0247843_1003932_pt1 | contig 23163 bp, 11 predicted proteins | sample LaCruzMarch2017__FD_192420 | JGI IMG/M metagenome (GOLD analysis project Ga0247843, IMG submission 192420) | Freshwater microbial communities from meromictic Lake La Cruz, Castile-La Mancha, Spain - LaCruzMarch2017_8m | ecosystem: Environmental > Aquatic > Freshwater > Lake | place: Spain...
CCGCAGCGGTTTTTCCAAAAAGTGCCACATTCAACAAATCTGCTTCTGAAGCATAAACCAAGGAAGTTTGTTTGGCGGAGAGCTTAATAGGAACCAGTCTTTCTTTGATGGCATCGGTGTGAATGGTATAGTTGACCTTGGCAAGGGTGCGTTGCAGATTCCAGTCTAGCTTGTGGCGGTTGTTTTCGTCTTCTTTGAGGCGTTGGAATTCCTTGATGATATAGAGTTTGAACTCAATAGATATCCACGAAGCAAACTCAAATGCAATATCTTTGTGAGCAAAGGTTCCGCCATATCTTCCCGACTTTGAAATAATTCCAATGGCATTGGTGTTTTCAATCCATCGTTTTGGAGTTAGCACAAAGCTATTTAAACCAGCTTGCTTTCTAAACCCCTCGAATTCGAGGGGTTTAAAATTTGGATTATAAAGCTGCTCCCAAAAACCGAGCAATTCAATGGTATTGCGATTTCGCAGCCAGTTCTGAATAATGGTATCCATATTGGCAGCATCTTTATACCTAGCTATATCTGTAAGTGATATAAAATCTTCTGTATCACCTTTAAAAATCGTGATCTCAGTTCCTTTTACTTCTATTTTTTTATTCTTTGCCATATTAAATTCTATGTTTAAGGTAAGTTCGGATTTTTTACCTCGGCGTTTAATTATGACACGAACATTCGTGCATTCGTGTCTAATTACTCAGTTCAATTTTCACCTGTACGTTTAATTTGGACACGAACATTCGTGCATTCGTGGCTAAATTCTATGTTAAAGATAAGTTCGGATTTTTTAATTTTACGTTTACAGTTTAGCCACGAATGCACGAATATTGCCCATTCCCGGCTAATTTCAAAGTTCAAAGAGAAGTTCGGATTTTTTAATTTTACGTTTACAGTTTAGCCACGAATGCACGAATATTGCCCATTCCCAACTAATTTCTAAGTTCAAAGAGAAATTCGGATTTTTACCTAGGCGTTTAATTATGACACGAACATTCGTGCATTCGTGTCTAATTACTCAGTTCAATTTTCACCTGTACGTTTAATTTGGACACGAACATTCGTGCATTCGTGGCTAAATTCTAGGTTAAAGATAAGTTCGGATTTTTCAATTTTACGTTAAGTTTAGCCACGAATGCACGAATATTGCCCATTCCCAGCTAATTTCTAAGTTCAAAGAGAAGTTCGTATTTTTTACCTAGGCGTTTAATTATGCCACGAACATTTGATTTCCACCCAACTACCCCCTCCCCAACAACCCCTTTAACCCCAACAAAAACGAATACCTAGGCCCAAAACGCTGCACGCTCGTGTAAGCCACCGGCCTGGCATTAAAGCCCCGGTTGCGGGCCTCTATGCCCTCCAACATGCTGCCCTCAAAATCGAAAATCAACCCCATCGATTGGGCTTTCTTTATGCAAGCATCGTACAGCAAATACTCCGAATTCTGCCTCCGCCCCTCTTCCGTCGAACTCCCCAATATCAAATAGCAAGCCTGAGAATCGCTCACACAAGCCGCTGCCGATACCACCCGGCCCTCCTTGTCTTTGGCCTGCACCAAAAAACCCGCCCCACGGCTTTTAATTTCGTCTATCGCACGCCGAAGAACTTCATTGGAATACGGACTTTTTATTCTTTTACGCTCAAACGGCGCCTGCACTATCTGCAGCAAGGCTTCGGTTGATTCCAGTTCTTCGATCTCAATCCCAAGCTCTTCGGCTTTTCGAATGTTTTTCTTGGCCTGAGCCGAGGGCACATGGTTTTCGTTCGGAAAAATCCGAAAGGTGTACCGCGTCTGCAAGGCATATCCATGCCAATAAAATGGCAAGACATACTCCGTTTCAGGACTCATCCGCAATTCATGGGCATGGCAGCTGGGCAGCCCGCTCAGCAAAGCCTCAATGCCTTTTTTTTGCAAAGAAAGCCGTTGGTGCATGTCCCTGGGCTGTCGGTTGACTACCATCAACGGAAAAAAGGGGGTTAAAGGCGGCATTTCAAAGCGGGTTAAGCCCCATTTCTTTACCTTTCGATAAGGCAAAGCGGCCTGTATTTGGTTGTCGGTTTGCCACAACTGCACCTCCCAGCCGGTTTCTCCGCAAACGGCATCGAGCCACCAGGGCTGGGCAAACACCGACAAATCGGTCTGCTCGGCGCAAAAGACTCTATAGCTATCTTGAGACTTGGACATTCGGTAGGGGGTTAAATGACATTGCCCACAGACGAAGGTACACAATTGCCCCTTTTTGGAGCCGGCCCCATGGGTTTGCCTTGGATTTTCGTTGAGAGCGGCAGGGATTGACGAGGCTACCCCGCAAGGCTGCCGAAGCCTGGCCCGCTAGGTGCGGAGGCGACGTTAGGAGCCCCCGCAAACCAGCTGGGCCAGCCTTTCGGCAACCGCGGAGTAGCCCGGAAAGCCCGGCTGCCGCCCCCATAAACCAACAATAAAACCACCGCAGGACTTTGTCCGTTGACCCATTTTTTGCTGTACGCTTTCAATCGTGCAGTGTAAGAAATCGGCTACCTTTGTCCAAAGTTTTTGTATGCCCCAATCTGTTCCTTCCGACGGAGCTCCCATGCCCACTGCTGAAACCGCTGTAAAACTGGGCCTTTTGCCCTCAGAGTTTGACCTTATTGTTCAAGGTTTGGGGCGGCAACCCAATTTTACCGAACTCTGCGCATTTTCGGGCATGTGGAGCGAACATTGCTCCTATAAAAATTCCATTCGTTGGCTAAAAACCTTGCCGCGAGAGGGAAAGGGCTTGCTTGCCGAACCTGGAAAAGAAAATGCCGGCCTAGTTGACATTGGGCATGGACTTGCCTGTGCCTTTAAAATTGAAAGCCACAACCACCCCAGCGCCATTGAACCGTATCAGGGTGCCGCAACCGGCGTTGGAGGAATCAACCGCGATATTTTTACCATGGGCGCCCGGCCCATTGCTCAATTGAATGCCCTGTTTTTTGGCGATCCCGCCGAGTCCCGAACCCAATGGTTGGTGAAAGGAGTGGTAAAAGGCATTGGCGATTACGGAAATGCCTTTGGAGTACCTACCGTGGCTGGACAAACCTTTTTTCATTCTTCTTTCCACCAAAATCCCCTGGTAAATGCCATGTCGGCCGGCATTGTGGCCCACGATAAAGTGATGAGCGCCATTGCCTACGGACCGGGAAACCCCGTATTTATCGTGGGTTCAGCCACCGGAAAAGACGGAATCCACGGCGCCTCCTTTGCCTCGGCCGAAATGTCGGGCGAAAGTTCCAAACAGCTGCCCTCGGTTCAGGTAGGCGACCCTTTTCAAGAAAAACTGCTGCTGGAAGCCACCTTAGAATTGATTGAGGCCGGCCACGCCATTGGAATTCAAGACATGGGCGCCGCAGGCATTATTTGCAGCACAGCCGAAATGTCAGAAAAAGGCAGCAGCGGCATGCGCATTCATTTAGACAAAGTGCCCACCCGAGGGGGCAATATGCAGCCCTACGAACTGTTGCTGTCTGAATCGCAAGAACGCATGCTGGTGGTGGGCAAAAAAGGGCATGAAGCCCAGATTCATAGCATCTTCGAAAAATGGGACCTAAACTGTGCCCTGATTGGGGAAGTGGTTTCCGACGACCGACTTGATTTTTTCTTTGGTGCCGATTTGGTGGCTCAACTCCCCGCTTCGATGTTGGTGCTGGGCGGCGGAGCCCCCGTGTACGAACGCGAAATGGCTCAACCCGCTTATGTAAAAGAAATAAACGAGGTGATTCCGGGCAAACTCCCCATTCCTAAAAACTTAAAAGCCGTGGCCGACTGCCTGAGCAGCACGCCCAATTTAAGGCCCAAGCATTGGATTACCCAGCAGTACGATTCCATGATTGGTACGGCCAACTTAAGCACGCGCAAACCTTCGGATGCAGCCATAGTTTGGGTGAAAGAAACCGAATCGGCCTTGGCCTTGACCGTAGATGTAAATCCGTTGTACGTAGAAGCCAACCCCGAAAAAGGAACCATGATGGCCGTGGCCGAAGCGGCCCGAAACATCGTTTGCTCTGGAGCTCGGCCCATAGCCATTACCAATTGCCTGAATTTTGGAAACCCCTACAACCCCGAAGCCTATTGGCAATTTGTAGGCGCCATTAAGGGAATGGGCAAAGCCTGCAAGGCCCTGGGAACCCCGGTTACGGGTGGCAATGTGAGCTTCTACAATCAATACCGCGAAGGGGAACAGGTTTTTCCGGTAGCCCCAAGTCCCTCTATTGGCATGCTGGGCGTGCTCGATAAACTCGAACAACACACCGGCCTCGCATTTCCCTCAACCAAAGCCAAATTGCTGTTGGTGGGAATGGTTACTCCCGATTTTTCTTGCTCTGAATACCTGCGCGAATGGCATAAAATATCCAAATCGCCGGCGCCCTATTTTAATCTAGACCAAGAAGTTCAACTGCAAAAAGGCATTTCGGGGCTTATTCAGCAGGGCTTGGTTCTGTCGGCCCACGATGTGTCGGAGGGAGGCCTATACCAATGTTTGAAAGAATCGGCCTTGGCAGGCAAAACCGGATTTGAAGTGTATTCAGACGACGACATACGGCCCGATGCGTTTTGGTTTGGCGAAGGCCAGGGCAGGGTAGTGGTTTCCATATTGGATGAAAACGAAGATGCCGTTGTGGATCTTTTGGCCGAATTGGATGTCCCGGCCCTTTATTTGGGCGAAACTGGGGGCGAACATCTGTCCTTTGATGGGGAAAAATGGCATAGCCTTGAAGATGCAATGCAATGGGATGCCACCCATTTGAGTACTTGGTTGGGGTAATTTTCGTGTCCTTTGGGCGGCAGCCGGGCTTTCCGCACTACTCCGCAGGCCGAAAACGGGCCAGCCCAGGCCCGGCAGTAGCTCCTCACGTCGCTCTGCCGGTAATGGGCCGGCAGCCGTTTCGGCCTTTGCGGGGTAGTTGCGTCAATCCCTGCCGCGACTCCTGTCCGTTTGGCGTGTGGTATTGTTGGGGCCGACCCATGTGTCAGCCTCTTCTAGGCTCCTTTTTCAGGCGGTTTCAAAAATCAATAATTGGGAAGGCCATGACAATTTAGCCAGGAAATCAAAACATTCGTGCATTCGTGGCTTTTTAGTGGGTAGTTATTAGTGGGTAGTTATTAGTGGGTAGTGGGTAGTGGGTAGTGGGTAGTTCTTTGTTGCCATTCTTCTAAGCTCCCCGCGGCTCAGCTTCCTTGCGCCAATCTAACCTCAAAATCAAAACATTCGTGCATTCGTGGCTGCCCTTATAACGCCTTTCAAAAATCATGGATTATAAGGCCCATGACAATTTAGCCAGGAAATCACAACATTCGTGCATTCGTGGCTACCCTTATAACGCCTTTCAAAAATCATGGATTATAAGGCCCATGACAATTTAGCCAGGAAATCACAACATTCGTGCATTCGTGGCTACCCTTCACAACGCCTTTCAAAAATCATGGATTACAAGGGCCATGGCAATTTAGCCGCGAAATCAAAACATTCGTGGCCACCCTCCATAACGCCTTTCAAAAAAAACGCCGGACAAAATGCCCGGCGTTTCTCTTTTCATGAAGGATGAATTACTTTTTGACCACCCGGAAGTGCTGGCTACCCTCTTGGGTATCTACACTTACCACGTACATGCCGGCAGGCAGGTTTTGAATGTCATTCCCATTTAACTGGAACAACAGTTCTCCCGAAATCGGCTGAGCCGTACGCTGCACCAATACCCTTCCGCTCAGGTCGCGCAGGCGCAATTCTGCCTGCTGACTTAATCCACTCAAGCCTATGCTCAACTCCGCATCAAAAGGGTTTGGATAAATGCTGGTTTTCCAGTTTCCAGCTTGATCCAATCCACCCGCCACGTTCAATTGAACGGGATTGCAGGTGGTGCTTGAACATCCATTGTCGGTAATGGTCAGGCAAACCGTGTACAATCCAGGGAAGAAGAACAGCTTTTGGGGATTGATGTCGTAACTAAATGTTCCATCGCCAAAATCCCAGAAATAGTTCAAATACGAATCCAAGGTGTCGGGCAAGAAATGCACCGTGTTCGTAGTCAATAAAGTGGGGCTAAAGTTGGAGTTGATCAAATCGGTAACCAGCACGTTTTGAGTCAGGGTGTCTTTGCAACCCAAATCGCTGGTCAACATAAGGCTAACGGTAAAGTTGCCCGGATTGGGGAAGAACCAGCTGGGTACCTGCATGGTGCTGCTCATCCCCGTGCTGGTATTCCATTGGGTCGCAACGATGCTGCCAGAACCAATGCTAGATGTATTGGTAATGGGCATCAAGGTGCCACGGCAGTGGTCGGGCAAGGTGAAGGCCGCCTGTGGCTTGGGCAAGATGGTCGTGCTTCCTGTAAATACGTCGGTGCAACCGTGGTTGGTGCTAACGGTAACACTCCAGTTGTAGTTTCCATAGTTGGCATACACGTGGTTGGGGTTGCCGCTGCTGCCCAGATTTCCATCTCCAAAATCCCATTGGTATCCTGAAATTACAGCTCCGTTGATGTTCAATACCGAAGCCGAAGCGTTGAACGCACTAAACTCCTCCTGACAAACGCTGTTCACCGCCGCCGAAGCAATGCTTGGATTTGGATTTACTTGGGTAGTGATGGATTGCGTAGCGCTGCAGCCGTTGTTGCTGGTAAAGGTCAGGGTGGTTAGGTACTGCCCTGCAACGGCATAGGTATGGTTGAAGTTGGTTTGTGCCGATTGGTTTCCATCGCCCAAATTCCAGTTGCTCCCGCTAATTACCGATCCGTTGGCCGGAGCAACAAAGGCCGATGCCGAGAAAGCACTGCCGTTTCCTAGGCATACATCGCCCACCGACATGCTCGAAATTACAGGGTTGGGATTCACAACCACCTGACCGCTCGAAGAGGCACTGCAACCATAATTCGTACTCACCGTTAAGTTCACATTATAGGTGCCTGGATTGGCATAGGTGAACGATGGATTGGCTTGGGTGCTGGTGTTGCCTCCGCCAAAATTCCATTGGTAGGCATTCACCACCGAGCCGTTGACCGGAGGCACCGAGCTGTTTTGAACAAAGTTGCTGGGCGTGCCTTGGCACACATCGGCTGCGGTAATGCCGCTGATGACGGGGAAGGGGTTTACCAACACCGTGTCCTGGAACACCGCAGGGCAGTTCTGGTTGGTGTTGATGGTAAAGCTCACGGGAAATGCACCGGTCGAACCATAGGTTTTGGTCGGATTCATCGAAGGGCTGGTAGTTCCATCACCAAAAGTCCAGAAATAACCGGTAATCTGGGCTCCATTCACATTGGATAGCGAAGAGTTCTGTAGGAATAGGGTTGGAGCTCCAAAGCACACATCGGGGAAGGTGGTGCTGTTGATTTGGGGGCTAGGATTCACCACCGCCGTTCCAAAGGCAGTATCGGTACAGCCGTGGTTGGTGGTTGTTACTACAAACGCGGAGTAGCTGCCGGGTTGTGCGTAATTGTAGGTGGTTTGCAGTCCGTTGGCATTGCCTCCGTCTCCTGAGGTCCAAACCGTTGAAGAAATCACAGCGCCGTTCACGTTGGCCACGCTGGCCGAGGTGTTTAAAGCGGTGGCGGCTCCTTGGCAACCGCTGGGAATGGAAACCGAACCAAGCACCGGATTGGGATGCACCAAGGCGTTGAGGGTAGCTGTGTCTAAGCAGCCGTGGTTGGTCGATGCAATCACCTGAACCGAGTAGCTGCCGGGTTGGGCATAGCTGTAGTTGGGGGCCGATTGGCTGCTTTGATTTCCGTCGCCAAACGTCCAGGCGTATCCATTAATCTGCGCTCCGTTTACGTTCGAAACCGTAGTGCTTTGATTGAACAAGGTGGCATTGGTATGGCAAACGGCCGCACCGCTGGTGCTTGAAATCAAAGGCTTGGGATTGACTAAAACGGTGGTTAGCAAGGTGTCGGAACAACCGTGGTTGGTACTTACAATCAAACCAACCGGATAACTGCCGGTGTTGGCGTAGGTGTGCGGACTGTTTAAGGTGTTTCCAGTGTTGTTGTCGCCAAAGGTCCAGGCCACCGAACTGATGCTGGCATTGTTCGTGTTGCCCAGTTGGACGTTGGCATTAAAAGGAGTAGGCAAGCCCAAACAGATGTCGGGGGTGCTGGCCGAGGCAATGATGGGGGCAGGGTTAACCGTTACGGTTAAGGCATTGGAGGGCGGAGAAATACAGCCATTGACATCTGTAACCGTCGCTGTATAGGTGCCCTGCACAATAGCCGGAACGGTTTGGCCTGTGTCTCCGCTGCTCCAAGTAATCCCCGCCATTAAGCTGGCTTGCAAAAAGGTGGTGTCGTAAGCACAACCGCTCAAGGGATTTAAATTGATGATGGAGGGAGCGCTGGGGCCAGGGAACAAATTCAAGGTAACAGGAGTTGAAGAATTGCTGGTACAGCCGTTTCCATCGGTATAGGTGGCGCTGTAGGTGCCGGGAGTGTTTACCGTAATGGTAGGCGTATTCGCACCGGTGCTCCAAGTAATGCCCGAGTTTTGATTGGTGTTTAGGGTAACCGTGGTGCCGGTACACAAAACAGAATTGCCCACATATCCGATTACCGGTGCGGCAATGGGGCTGGGGTTTACCGTAACCGGAGTGAAGCATAGGCTTTGGCAAGGTGCCGTGAAATTGGAAATGGTGGCGTTAAAGGTGCCGCAGCAGCCATCAACCGTATATCCGGTAAATGCAAAGGTTGAACCTGCCGTTACGGCGATGCTGGTGAATCCACTTTGGCTGCTGTAGGTTAAGGCCGTGTTGGCTCCGTTTAAAGTATAGCCAAAATAATCGTAGCTGCAGCAATCGTTGTGCTGAACACTCCAGTTGAAAGACAAGGTTCCGGTGGCGGGGATGGTGATTTGATACCGGGTATAAACGCCCCCACTTACACTATTCGGACCAGTCAATACAATGCTTGTTGGGGCATTTCCCGTGTTTACGCTGCCGTTCGCGTTTCCAGTCTGATTGACCGACCAGTTGTTGGTCGCATAGCAACTGGTAAAACCGCTTACGTTGCTTAATCCCCCAGGCGATGCAGCATAATAGGTGGTTGAAGTGGTGATGGGGGGTGTGGTGAAACTTGCCGAGGTGCTAAGAGGGTTCCCTGTTCCTTGGTTGTTGGTAAACCATTGGTAGTTGCTTCCTCCACTGGCAGTCAGAGTGGTGGTTTGTCCACAGGTAGGCGAGGTGTTTCCTGTAATGCTCGGACATTGTGCATGTACCGCGGCCGAGGCAAACAAGGTGGCCGCAATGAAAAATTTTAGGAATGAAGTGTTCATGGGCTTAGGGGGTATTTGTAGGGAAATAGAAGGCTTTTAAATCAATGGATTAAATAATTTGTGGCTCTAAGATAAAAAAAATTGCAAATTATTAACACACTTGTGTAGGTTTTAACAAATTTGCGCCAAAAGGAGGTTTCTGTCTTTTCTTTTTTTACTTTCAATCAACCCAGTTCGACAGGGAGTGCACAGAAGTATTTCTAAATTGTTAATAAATCGCATCCTTTCTTCCTTCCACTTTGATTAAATCTTTATATCTTAGAACAAAGTTTTGGTGCTGGGTGGCCAAAGCCAATTTTTGAAGTTAAGTAGTTGAAGGCCTGTAAAAAGAATATGTCGTACGTTGATCATTCTACCGAAATCGAAGACGCCTTAAAGCGAATTTTTGGATTTGACCGATTCAAAGGTCAGCAGAAAGCCATCATTGAAAATGTGCTGGCAGGCAACGACACCTTTGTAATTATGCCCACAGGCGGCGGAAAAAGCCTGTGCTACCAACTTCCAGCCCTAGTTAGCGAAGGCACCGCCATCATTGTAAGCCCCTTGATTGCGCTCATGAAAAACCAGGTCGATAGCATCCGGGGTTTCGGCGAACAAGAAGGCGTAGCCCATTTCTTCAACAGCTCCCTCTCGAAAAGCGAACGGGAACGGGTAAAGCAAGACATTGTTTCCGGTAAAACCAAAATGCTGTTTGTTGCCCCCGAATCCCTTACCAAGGAAGAAAACACCCAATTCCTGCACTCGGTGCACGTTTCTTTCTTTGCCATAGACGAGGCCCATTGCATCTCGGAATGGGGCCATGATTTTCGGCCCGAATACCGGCGGCTGCGCGCCATCATCGAAGAGATAGACCGGGCTCCCATCATCGCGCTTACCGCCACCGCCACCCCCAAAGTTCAGCACGATATCCTGAAAAACCTTGGCATGACCGATGCCACGCTCTTTAAAGACTCCTTCAACCGACCCAGTCTTTACTATGAAATGCGCCCCAAAGTCGAAGTAAACAAAGAAATCATCCGTTTTATTCGACTTCATGCCTCCAAATCTGGCATTATTTACTGCCAAAACCGCAAAAAAGTCGAGGAACTGGCCGAACTCCTACAGCTCAACGGCATCTCCGCCGTTCCTTACCACGCCGGGCTCGACACCAAAACCCGAAACCTGAATCAAGATTTATTCCTGCACCAAGAAGTCGATGTAATCGTAGCAACCATCGCGTTCGGAATGGGCATCGATAAACCCGATATTCGATTCATTATTCACCACGATATTCCTAAAAGCTTAGAAAGCTACTACCAAGAAACCGGCCGCGCCGGCCGAGACGGCGGTGAAGGAATCTGTGTCGCATTCTACGACTACAACGATGTGGTGAAACTCGAAAAACTGCTCTCCGGAAAACCCCTGGCCGAACAAGAAATTCACAAACTCCTACTCCAAGAAGTCGTTTCCTTCGCCGAATCCGGCGCCTGCCGCCGCCAAGCGCTGCTCCATTACTTCGGCGAAACTTTTCCGGCCAACCGCTGCAACGAAATGTGCGACAATTGCGCCCACCCCAAAAATACATTCCCCGCTAAAGATGCTCTTCTGCTCCTCTTCGATACCCTGCTCGCCATGAAAGGCAAATACAAAATGGCTCAGGTCCTCGATGTTATTCAAGGCCGACGCAACAACCACACCGAAACCTATCGACACACCGATTTGCCCCAGTTCGGAAAAGGAAATGCACACCCCGATACCTACTGGCTCGCCGTTATGAGGCAAGCCCTGGTCCTCGATTTCCTCAGCAAAGAAGTCGAACACTACGGTACCCTGCTGCTCTCAAAAAAGGCCCTCGATTTCATCGATTCCCCTTTCCCTATCGAGCTCTTCGAGGAAAGAAATTTCCATGCCTCCGACTCCGACGACCCCTCAGCCCTCGCAGCCAAAGGCGGATCGGCCCTCGATACCCCCCTGCTCGCAATGCTCAAAGACCTGCGAAAACAAATCGCAAGGCAACGAAATTTGCCCCCTTTTGTCGTTTTTCAGGATTTTTCCCTCGATGAAATGGCCACCGCCTATCCCATCAATATGGAAGAACTCAAACACATCAGCGGAGTGGGCGAAGGAAAGGCGATGAAATTTGGGAAACCCTTTGCTGAACTTATTTCCAATTACGTCGATGACAATGACATCGATCGACCTATGGACCTCGGTTTTAAGTCGGTTGCCAATAAGTCAGCCATTAAAGTCGCTATCATTCAGTCGATTGACCGGAAAATTCCGCTCGATGTCATTGCCCGGAATAAAGACCTCGAACTGGCCGAACTTATTCAAGAACTCGAAACCATCGTGCAAGCAGGCATTCGACTGGACCTCGATTATTATGTGAATAAATTGACCGAAGAAGAAGAAATGAATGGCATTTTTGAACTCCTTAGAGATTCGGAAGATGCAGACATTCAAATACTTATAGATGAATTCGGAGACGTCTATTCCGAGGAAGAACTCCGCGTTCTTCGCGTTAAGTTTCTCTCCGATATGGGCAATTAATTTTTTTTTTGTGGCGGTAGCCGGGCTTTCACCCGTAGTCGGCGGCCAAACCTGTCTGCTGCAGCGGCTTTGCGGGGGCTCCCAAGGTCGCCTCCGCAGCGCGCGCAGCAGTACAGCTTTTGCCCGCCGAGCTACTGGGTTCAATCCCTACCGCAGGCCGCATTCCGCTTTTCCCCCCTTTTTTTCCATGCTTGTTTTTTCTACCTTAACAGGCTTGAATAAACAATAAATGCGGGCATTCCCATGAAACTTCTCCTTACTCTGCTTCTTTCTTTTCTCTTTATTTAGCCAAAATTCCCAGGTGTTGGCCCAAGGTAGCCTTCAGTTTAATCAAATTAAATTGGTGGGTTCCATTGAAGATACCGTGCCCCCAGGAAAAGTATGGAAGGTGGTTGGCTATTACGGATTCGAGCAATACTACAATGCCTGCATTCAATACAGCGGCAATTCGAACATGAATGGAGTCAATAGGCTGGTCAATTGCGGCAGTTACTTTAATGCCACCTCCACTTCATCGGGCCGTTTTAATTACACCGCCGCCGAAATGCACATCAATGGCAGCATTCTCATTCTCGAAACCACCGGATTTAACGCCATTAATGCGAACAACCACTGGAGCTCGACCAATTGCACAGGAAGCCAATGGAATTACGGCAATCCCCAACCCACATTTAATTTCAACTGCGCCAACATCGGACCCAGCGGAAAATTGCCCCTGGGGCTTCCCGCTTCCAGCCGTTTAAAATCAAACGGCCCCAATACTTTTTTGTCGGTCATTGAATTCAATGTGATTTAATTCCCAATGCCCACATGCCTAATCCATTTGCTTACCATTTCTTAACATTCCCCTTCGGATTGAAATCCTTATTTTTGAGCCAAATACCTTTTAAATGAAACATTTTTCTGCCCTTTCTCTTGCTTTTTTCTGCCTTTCCCTCTTCGGTGCCTTGAAGGCGCAGACCGATCCCACCCCTCAATTGTTGCCGTATTCCGAGAACTTTGATAACACGGTGGCTCCTACCTATCCTGTAGGCTGGATGGGTTGGGCACAGGCTGTACAATCTGGAGCGTTTCAAACCGCAGCGCCTACTGGCGACCGCGTTTTAACGGTGGGCAACGCCGCAAGTACAGGGAACAACGTGTATGATTTTTCACAAAAAATAGGTTTCTTAAACAGCGGCAGCAGCAACAACGGCCTGGCTACGGCCTTGGTTACCTCTGGCTTGGCCAACATTACCATCAGCTACGATGCCATGACCATTCGTGACCCGAACCAACGCATCAACGTTTTAGGTTTGCAATACCGGATTGGGAATGCAGGCAACTTTACCGATATTCCCGGAAGCCAATACCACAACAACCTAACCCCACAAACCACGGGTAACGCGGGTGTAAATATCCAAAATAGAACCGTGGTGCTACCCCCTGTTTGCAACAACCAGGCATTTATTCAACTCCGCTTTATTTCTAAAGACTCCAGCGGCAGCGGTTCACGGCCTTCGTTTGCCATCGATAACTTCCAAGCCTCTGGCATTATCAATGCCGGCGAACCCGTAGTAATTTCTTTGTCGGTCGATACCGCCTTTGAAAGTGCCCAAACCCAAGTTACCATCACCGCCACCACCGCCAACCCAGTTAGCAACCCTGAAACCATTGGCCTGAATTTGTCGGGCGCTGGAGTAACGGCTGGAGACGCAAGCTGGGTGCCCAGCATCACCATAGCGGCAGGTCAAACTTCCGGTTCAACGGTTCTGACTATTTCCGACGACGATTTCAACGAAGGAACAGAAACCATGGTAGTGGGCATTGCAACCCTTTCTTCAGGTTTGGCTCTAGGAAGTCCTACCTCTGACACCCTGATTGTGGTTGACAATGATTTTCAAATTCACCTGAACGCCTTGAATCAACCTTTTGGTATTGAACATTTTGACTCCTTAAGCAACGCCGGAAATGCGAACAGCCGCTTTCCACGAGGCATTTATATTCATGAATTGGGCAGCGCCGCCGACAACCTATACGGAGCCCAAAACGGCAGCTCTTTTAGCGGAAACACGTACAGTTTTGGAGCCACAGGCAGCACAGAGCGCAGCCTTGGCGGTTTAACCACCGGCAGTGTATCTACCATTTATGTAGGGGCTCGTTTTCAAAACAACACCGGCCAACCCATCAATGCCTTGAAAGTGAGCTATACCGGCGAGCAATGGCGTTGCGGCGGCAACGGACTTGGCGACACCCTTTTCTTCCAGGTTAGCACCAATGCAGATTCTCTGCATACCGGAACCTGGACCTCCTTCCCTGCATTGAATTTTAGTTCTCCCTATGTGGATACTGTGGCCGTGGCTTTGGATGGCAACCAAGCCCCCAACTTCACTTTTGTGTCGGATACGGCAGCCAACTTAGGAATTATCCAACCCGGACAAACCGTTTGGATTCGCTGGCGCGACCTCAATGTAGCCGGCAGCGACGACGCCTTGGGCATTGACAATATGTCGGTTGAACCATTGGTAGTGGGCTGTTTGCCTGCCACCGCCACCGACCTGGTTTTATTGTCCAGTTCTGGAACAAACAGCATTTCTTCTCTAAGTACCGGTTCCATAACCACCTCAACCGATGGAGCTCAGATAATGGAGTTTCACCTGCGCGACGGGGGAATCAACGGCGATTTCGACAACCTGCCAACCCAACTGCTAAAGGCTGGCTTTTCAAAAGGAAACGGACATACCGCAGGGGATTTTGATTTGGTTTTTGCCGCCGCCGCCCTGTTCTCTGGCAACACCAAACTGGCCGATGGGGTTGTTTCCTCTGATTCCTTGGTGTTTGATTTGTTAAACGTTGCCGCAAACGACAACGATTCCTTGGCCTTGTCGCTTCGGGTTTCGCTGCTAAGCAACGGTCAAATTCTAGACCAGTCTCAAATTCACATTTCTTTCAATACCAACAACATGCTGCTGGGCAACTTGTGTTCTTCTTCTCAGTGGGCAGGAGCAAGCAGCGGCAGTTCAGATCCCGCAGCCAACCTCATCGATGTTGTGGCTACCCAACTGGTATTTAGCAACATTGGTCAGCCATTGGCCATCAACACCGATTTCTCTGCCACCGTTTGCGCAGAAGATGTACACGGAAACGCCGATAAAGACCCACGCAATGTGAGCTTTAGCAAAGCCCAAGGCACAGGAACCCTTAGCAGCCTCAGCGGTTTAGGTCCCATTGCCTCGGTAAACGCCTGCGTAAGCCGCAGCGACCTTCGCTACGATGTAGCCGAAAGCATGGTGCTGCGCGCCAGCGACAATTTGGGTTTAACGGCCGATACCACTTTGGTATTCCCCATGCAATCCATTCAAAACCAAGCTGGCACTGCCCCGCGCTTGTATCCCAACCCTGCGGCGAAAGGAACCCAAGTTCAACTTTCACAGCCCATGGGCGACTGGACCTTGTACGATTTAACGGGACGGGCCTTGTTCTGCGGTTCCGGTTTGCAGATTGAAACCAACACCCTGCGCCCCGGTTTGTATTTGATTGCGAACAAACAAGGGCAAAGCCTTCGCCTTTCGGTGTATTGATTTTAGAGATTTGGCAACAAAAGAAGGGCGGACATAATCATGTTCGCTCTTTTTTTTATTTGCGGCAGTGCGTTTAAATGGAATTGAATGGCAAAAGGAAGGGAAATGCCTGCGCTAAAAAGAAAATCAAATCTTGCAAAAGGTATAGTTACACTTTTGCATAAAAAAACACCATGCGTTACCAATTTGTTTTTCCTCTTTTATTTATTGCATTTGGGCTAAGTGCTCAAAAATGGGAACCCGCCTTAAAGCCAAGTAGGCAAGGGCCGAATACGGTGTCAAAAGTGCAAGAACATCCAAGTGTTTTGCCTCCCTACACAACGGTTCCGGGCCTATTGCATTTTCCGGATATTAAGGTTGGTCAGGGGCTGAAGTTGAATAGCCGTACATCCGCATCGGATGTGATGGGTCAAGGAAAAAATGTTCAAGTGTTTGATGTCGAACAAAAACCCAGCAGCAGTTTGGGGCGTTGGTATGCCCTTGAAAACGAAAACAACCCAAGCTATTGGGAGCACGTTTACATGGATAGGTTGTTGATTCAATTTAAGCCATCAACTCCCCTGAACCATCCCCAAGTTGTTGCTTTTTTGGATAGATTGGGTTTGAATCAAATTTTAGACTCGTCCATGTTCCCCGCTCTTCAGCAATTTGCTGAGTATTCTTTTCCAAGCCCCAATAAAGGAGATTTGCTTGCCGCAATCAAAGAGTGCAAAACGATGGACTTGATTGAATTTGCCGAACCTTCTCCTAAAATAGTTTCAAACACCTGTTATCCAAACGATCCTGCCTGGAATTTAATGGGGCAATGTTGGGGGCATTATGAAATTTTTGCCGATAGTTTGTACTGCTATTTAAGTCAACCCACGAACCAAAGATTGGGTGTAATTGACGACGCCATCGATTGGTATCATCCTGATTTAGACGATGTGGTATGGTATGGATACGATTATGCCAACCAGGATAACGATCCGACTCCTGATTATCTTTCAGATGACCACGGGACCCATGTAACCGGTTTGTCTTCCGCAAAAATCAACAACGGCATTGGGCTTGCTGGGGTAGTTAACGATACAGTTCGTTTTGCGAAGGTGGCTGACTTTGCTTCAAATTTAAGCACCAGTGGAATAATTAACGCCATCAACGCTTTCGCTCAAGATAGCAAGATGAAAACCTTTAACATGAGCTTTGGCTCTTATGCTCCAAATGCGGCACAAGAAGCTGCGTTAAACACAGCCTGGAACAATGGAAAGCTACCTATTGCAGCTGCGGGGAATGACATTACTTCTAGTCCCATGTATCCAGCAGCATTCAACAATGTAGTTGCTGTAAGTGCGATAGGGAAGACTGCCAGCGGTGGTTTGACCGATGCATCGTATTCAAATTATGGGAATTGGATTAGTGTTTCAGCGCCCGGCGGCGAGTTGAATACCAATTGGGGCCTCTTATCTACACTGCCATCAAATACGTATGGTTATTATGAAGGCACCTCCATGGCGGCTCCTTTGGTTACAGGCGTTGCGGCCGCCATTTTTGATGCCAATCCATTTTTGTCTGCCGCTCAGGCTCGGTCCATCCTTCAATCTGAGGTTATTGACTTAGGAACCCCAGGCTATGATGTTTTTTATGGAACAGGCATGGTGTGTGCTCCTTGCGCATTTTTAGAGGCTTGCAACCAAATGTTGCCAAGTTTATCGGCTTCAGCTACAACTCTATGCCAGGGCAGCAGTGTTCAGTTGAGCACACAATCCTCTTTTAATGCCATATATCAGTGGTATTGGAACGGTTCTCCCATACCTAATGCCAATCAGGCTACGTATTTTGCAAGCAATCCGGGGAATTATTATGTATATGTGCAATCCCTAGGCGGTTGCTACAACTACACCAACACATTAAGCCTTAGCGTTGCGCCAAATCCTACGGCAAATTATCAGTACAGCGTTGTAGGAAATACGGTTTCGTTTGTGAATGGGGCATCAAATGCCAGCACGTATTTTTGGAATTTTGGAGATGGAAATTCAAGTACCCAGGCCAACCCGATTCACAACTATGCTCAATCTGGAAACTATACGGTTACTCTAACGGTCAACAACAACTGCGGAAGCAATTCAATCAGCAAAACAGTTCAAATAAATACAACAGGGCTCAATTCGATGCCCTCAACCCCCACATTCTCATTGCATCCAAATCCGGCCCATGTTTCATTCAATTTGCATTGTGAATTAAACACCCCAAGCCAAATTTCCGTACAAATTGTGAATCCGCTTGGTCAGGTGGTTTGGCAAAAGGTCATATCAACCATTTCAGGTGAATTTGATCTTTCTATACCCACCAAAGATTTGGCATCGGGTCCGTATTCGGTTTTACTTAAAACGGAAGGGAGTACCCAAGTTCAACGGTTAATTGTTCAGCATTGATTTGGCCGTTTTTTTTAATGGATTTCTAATTTTTGGGGGCCAAAAGCCCCCTTTTTTGTTTTACTGCCTGGGCGCTAAAATGGAAGTAGGTTGTGGATTTAATTTTCAGCCATAGAATTCAACGGGCATTCCATGGCGAACAAAATACAAATGAGCCTTATCTTTAACCCATGAAAGCACCCCATTTTTTTATTTCGCTCTTTCTATTGCCTTTTTGTTTGAATGCCCAAACCTCCTTTCCCTTGGGCGAGGTGTGGGAGTCCCCGCTTTTTTTCCCTGGATCGGCGGAAGGTTTTCATTCCCTAAAGGACGGGAAACATTACCTGGAACTGGAGGAGGCACTGATCAAGTATCATTTTGAAAAGGAGACGGCTGTAGATACCTTTCGTTTTTCGTTTGGAAGCCAGGCTTTGCTTCCGGAATCGTATGAGTTAAGCCCAAACGAAGACCGGGTATTGTTGGGCAGCGATATTGAGTCCATTTACCGGTATTCAAGCATAGGAAAGTACTACTGGGCAAATTTGGCCGAGGGCCGTGCTCAGCCTATTGCAAACAACAAGCCCATTTCGCACCCCAGTTTTTCGCCCGACAACCGCCACTTGGTGTATCAATTTGAGAACAACCTGTATCTGAAAAATTTGAGCGATGCCACCGAACGGGCCATCACCACCGACGGAGAGAAGAACGCCATAATTCACGGTTCAGGCGATTGGGTGTACGAAGAAGAGTTTACGCTGGTAAAGGCTTTTGACTTTTCGGCCGATGGCCGTTGGTTGGCTTGGTTGCGTTTTGACGAGCGCAATGTTCCGGAATTCCACATGCCCATGTTTAAGGGCAATTTGTACCCAGAAGACGTTCGCTTTAAATACCCCAAGGTAGGGCAGCCCAATTCAAGGGTTGAACTTATGCTCTGCGAAATGCCTGAAGGGCAACCCAAACGCATTTCCTTGCCTTTGCATTTGGAGTATGCTCCCCGGCTGCTTTGGAACAATCAGGGGCAGTTGTATTTAATGGGCTTAAACCGCCTGCAAAACCACCTTTGGCTGTACATGGTAAATCCCAACGATGCCACCTTAAAACTGGTGTACGAAGATTCCAGCAACACCTACTTGGAAATTCCAGATCCCATTCTGATGTTGCCCGACAGCAAAGAGTTTATTATTCCTTCGGAGCGCAGTGGTTTTAAGCACTTGTACAAAGTAAATCCGGAAACAGGGCAGCGCATTCAGCTTACCTCCGGAAACTGGGAGGTGAAAGAAGTGCTGGGCTACCATGCCAGAACAAAAACCTTGTTTTATACCTCGACCGAATTCAGTGCGATTGAACCCAAAGTGTATGCATTGGATGCCAAAGGTCAACGGCGTTTGTTTGTAGAAACCCCCGGACAGCAAACGGCCGAGCTGTGTGGAGATTACGTGGTGTTTACCCACAGTGAAGCGCACAAGCCCTACAGGTCAGATTTGTATTCTGTGAAGGGAAAAAAACACAAGAACCTCGTGGACAATTCAGACTTTGAGGCGGAGTATTCGGAACGGAGGCTAAGTAAACCCGAGTTTATTCAGGTGCAGGGTTCAGATGGGAGTGTATTGAATGCCTTTGTAATAAAGCCCTCGGATTTTTCACCGAACAAGCAATATGGATTGCTGATGTATGTGTACGGTGGGCCAGGCAGCCAAGAGGTGTTGAACGGATGGATGGGCCCCAATTATGGCTGGTTTCAGTATTTGGCCAGCCAAGGAATTTTGGTGGCCTGTGTAGATAATCGAGGGACCGGTGGCCGTGGCAAAGCCTTTAGAGATGTAACCTATGGTCGGTTGGGCGAAATTGAAACCGCCGACCAACTAGCGGCGGTAGATTGGTTTGCCAAGCAACCCTGGGTAGATGCAAGCCGGATTGGATATTTTGGTTGGAGCTATGGAGGATATATGAGTGCGCTGTGTTTGCTGAAAGGAAAGGGGAAAGTGGCCGCGGCCATTTCGGTGGCCCCGGTAAGCAACTGGAAGTTTTACGACAATATTTATACAGAACGCTACATGGGAACCTTGCAAACCAATCCCAAGGGTTTTGATGCCCAATCGCCCATTTCGTTGGCGGCCGATTTAAAGGGAGGTATTTTGCTGATTCACGGCAGCGGCGACGACAACGTGCACTGGCAAAATGCGGCCGAGCTGAGTTCTGCTTTAATTAAAGAGAACAAAGATTTTGAGCAGTTTATTTATCCCGACAAAAATCATGGAATATATGGGGGATATACGCGCAGCCACCTGTACCGTAAAATGACGGGATTTTTGATGAAGCAGATTGGGGGAAAGCCAACTGAGTAAATGTACGCCCCATTTTTCGAGGACGCCTGCGGGCGGGATTGAACAAGGTAGCACGCAAAGGGCAAGGGCTCTTGGCCGCGAGGCTGCCCGGGCGACCTTGGGAGCCACGGGCAGCCCGCTGGCCAAGTGTCCTTGCCCTGCGGACTACCTGAGAAAGCCCGTTGCCCGCCCTAAGAAAAGAGAAATTACTTAATTCCGTGCATCCAGCGCGAAACCATGGGCCCCAGAAGGAAGAGTAGGCCTCCGCATCCAATAGCCACAAAGCCAAGTGTTTGGAACACGCCGAGCCCGATAGAGAGGGATTGTTGCCGTAGGTTGCTTACAATTTGACCGGTGGGGCTTTCTTGAATTCGAGCCTCGGGGTTGCTGGAGCCTGCATCGGGAATGAGCGCTGCGGCTGAACTGTCGCGGCGCGCCAAGAAATACGTGGTGGAAGTTGCTTCGCCATCGGCCACCACAGCGCTGTCGCGGTAGTAAGTATAAGCAGAACCTTGGTTGTTAAGATTGCTGAGGGCGGTAGGACCGGAAAGCGCTTTTTCAATGCTCAGCGAATCTAAGCTCGCCATAAAGGTGGGGTCGGCGAACAGCGCTTTGTACGCCGGGTCATTGAGCGTTTCGGTGAATTCAGCACTTTGCACAATGCTCTTTTCGCTTACCGTAGTTAGTTTCGCAATGTGTTTGCCCGCTTGGTGGGCAATGGAAGAAGACAAAAACCAGATGCCCATAAGGAAAGCCACAATGGTGGCGGGGCTTAGCTTGGTTACCAAGGAAAGTCCAACCGGCGACAGGGTTAGTTCGCCAAGGGTGTGGAGCAAATACAACAAAATCAAGAAAAAGGCAGGAACCAAACCGGCAATGGCATAGCCTTTACCAAGGGTTAGAACTAAGAATCCAGCACCGAGAAGCACCAGTCCCAGCGCAAATTTGTAGGGTGCAGAAGGCTCCTTGCCTGATTTTGCCATGGTAATCCAGAGCCAAGAAAACAGGGGTGCAAACAGCATAATAAACAAGGGGTTTACCGATTGGAAAAAGGTGGTTGGGATATTTGTTCCAAGGAAACTGCGGTTGACGTTCCGTTCTGTAAACAGGTTCATTGCCGACCCTGCCAATTCAAAGAAGGTCCAGAAAACGGTGGTAAAGAGCAATAAAATGACAATAACCCAAATGCGTTGTTTTTGAACCTGCTCGTATTTTGTGGATTGAAAAAGGAGGTAGCCCAGAATTAAGATGGCAAGGACGGCAAGGCCAATATCCACCACATCGTTTTGCTTGATAAGCAACCAAGCCAAGGGAACCATAACAGCGGTAGTGATGTAAGGAAGCCATTTGTTGGGTAGGCCTTGCAGCATAGGTTTTTGTTCCTGGGGTTCGTAGCCATAGGATTCAAACCAACCTTTGGCTTGGGCCCACATAAAGATGCCGAATCCGAGCATCATTCCTACGCCAGCGGTAAGAAAGCCGTATTTCCAGCCTTCAATTTCGCCAATGGCGCCGCAGGTTAAGGGAGTCAAAAAGGCACCGATGTTGATGCCCATGTAGAAAATGGTAAAGGCACCGTCGCGGCGGGGGTCTCCATCGGGGTAGAATTTCCCAATCATGCTGCTGATGTTGGGCTTAAAGAATCCGTTGCCGATGACCAGCAAGGCCAAACCGATGAAAAAGGTAGTTTGATTGTCGGCGAACAGGGTAAATTGGCCTGCGGCCATAAGCAGGGCACCCCAGATAATGGCTTTTCTGAAACCCATGATGCGGTCGGCAAAAACCCCGCCTAAAATTGGGGTCAGGTAAACCAAGGCACCATAGGCACCATAAATGCCGTACGAAGTAGCGTCGTCGAATGCGAAACCGCCTTTGATAAGTTCAGAGGTCATGTAGAGCACCAATATGGCCCGCATGCCGTAGTAGCTAAACCGTTCCCACAATTCGACCATAAACAAGGCGAAAAGGGCCCTTGGGTGTACTTTTCGGTTCATGAATATAACTACGGCTACCCAGACGGCCACGGCGGCCCAAGATATTAGCATTAATTGATACGCTGGATTCATTGTTTTTTTATTGTTGTTGTTGGTGGGCTAAACTAAATAAAAATTGCGTTACGCCAAGGTGTTGGTTGGGTTAAATGCAAAAGGGAGGTAAAAAAAGAGGTTTTTTGACGCCCAAATGGGCTTGCAATATCGGGTTGGCGGCGGGGTTGTTTGGGTGCTGGAATTCCAGAAGCCGGCGGGTTTTAACGTGTTATTTTAGAAATATGTGCAGGTTTTAAACAAAAACCCCGAAAATGGCTTTATTTTTGAAGGAATTCTATTAAACCGAAAATAAAATTAATTGCACAGAATGACACATTTGCGTTTCTGCTTGGTATGGAGCTTTTGTATTGGAATTGGCATTTTGAATGGGCAGTTGTATCGGTTTGCAGAATTGCAGAATTATATATCAAAAGCTCAAGTGGACCCCATGTTGAAAACGGAAAGAGCTGTGGCCAAACGTTTTCATGACTTAATGAACGCCTATCGAGCTGAAAAGAAATTAGCCGCGTTGGCGTGGAATGAGGCCTGTTTTTTGGCGGCCCACAACCACAATCAATGGATGGCCTTGGGTGAAAGTTTAAGCCACGAGCAGAAAGCCCGGAATGCCTTATTTACTGGAGTTCAGCCGGGCGACCGTTTAAATTATGTTTTGCAGGGCAGCAAGTTGTCCTATTCATGGAGTGGCGAGAACTGTTTGCAATCGTATGTAGATGATATGGCCTCTATATCGATAGAGCAGGTTGCGGCAGATGCTTTAGAACAATGGAGAAATTCGCCTGGGCACAACGCGAATATGTTGGGAAAAGACCATGCCACCTGTGGTACGGCTTTTCGGATTGTTGATGGCTGGGTTTGGGCAACGACCTTGTTCGCCTATCCGGCAAAATGACTAGGTCAACTACACCATTCACACCGATGCCATCAAAGAAAGACTGGTTCCTATTAAGCTCTCCGCCAAACAAACTTCCTTGGTTTATGCTTCAGAAGCAGATTTGTTGAATGTGGCACTTTTTGGAAAAACCGCTGCGG
>Ga0247843_1003934_pt1 | contig 23154 bp, 20 predicted proteins | sample LaCruzMarch2017__FD_192420 | JGI IMG/M metagenome (GOLD analysis project Ga0247843, IMG submission 192420) | Freshwater microbial communities from meromictic Lake La Cruz, Castile-La Mancha, Spain - LaCruzMarch2017_8m | ecosystem: Environmental > Aquatic > Freshwater > Lake | place: Spain...
CTCCCCCCGATCCCTTGCCTAAAGGCCCCCCATTCCCTTGCACTAAGCCCCCGTTTCCTTGTGCTAATGACCACTAAACCCTTGCACAGTCGCGATATTCGCGACCGGAATCTAAGAACTTATAGATTCAGAAAATAAGAAGAGGGGCAGCGGCCTTCGGCCTCGCCCCGGAATCGGACAACAGGGCAAGCCCTGTTGGCTCGTTGCCCAGGTCCGCCTTCGGCGGACGTATTTCGACAACACGCCCCGATTCCAGACATCAGAGAGGCGGAACCAAAGAGGCTCGGCGAGGAAGGGGTGGGGCGAGGTCGGTGCGTGATGACCCCACCAAAGGGGGAGCGGAGAGGCAGGAAGGGGTTTGAGGTCCGTTTCGGCCCCCTCCCCTACCCCGACGGCCGAGGCCGCTCAGAGGGGCTCTAATGGCTTCGGCCGAATTCGGACGGCACCGATCAGACGTCGCGAGCGTCTGGACTTGAGCCCGACCCATGCGTCGGGCGGATAAATCGGCTGCCGCGCACGGCCCGCCGGGCCGCTTCGTCGGTCCATTCGAGCCGGGCCGCCTCGCCGCGTGTGATCGTCGTGGCCTTGCGGCGCATCTCCTGGCCCGTTTTGAGCTGATCCTCCGGCCGGGAATCAGCCAATAAGGTGCAGCCACGCACCAACAAGATCATCCAGCCGTCAGCATCAGGCCCGTCGATGACTTCTGCCACCACCTCACGGTCGCCGACTTTGCGGGGCTTGGCCCCTTTCGGTCCCCGGCGCTCCCAGATCGGCTCGCGCCACCGGATAACATCGGCGGCAATGATGTCAGCACCACAGGCAATCCATACCGTCATATCTCCCCCTGATCCGGCGGCCACTCGAATCGTCACCTGGGACCGCCTCCCCCAATTATCCCATGACCGCGGCTTGGGTTCGGTTAACAACAGCTACCAAGTAGCTATCAGGTATCACAAGATAGCCGGTAGCTACCAAGTAGCCGAAAGGTATCGGGTAGCTATCCGATTGACAGCGGCTATCCGGTAGCTACTATGGTAGCTATCTAGTAACGCCGCTTGAGGGGGTGCCTATGCCAACCATCGTTTTCGTCAGTCCCAAGGGGGGCGTCGGCAAAACGACGGCGGCGCTCGTCCTCGCCACCCAGATCGCCAAGGCCGCGCGGGTCACGGTCATCGACGCGGACCCCAACCATCCCATCGCCGCCTGGTCCAAAGAGGCCGAGCTGCCCGATAACCTCAGCGTCGTCGCCGACGCCGATGAGGACAACATCATCGAGAAGATCGAGGAGGCCGCATCCGCGTCCCCCTTCGTGATCGTTGATCTCGAAGGCACTGCCGCGAAAATCGTCTTGCTGGCGGTCAGCCAGGCCGACTTTGTGGTCATCCCGACCCAAGGCTCGCAGCTCGACGCCGAACAGGCCAGCCGCGCCATTCGCGTCGTCAAACAGCAAGAGAAAATGTCCGGCCGAGCCACGCCCTTCGGCGTGCTCCTGACCCGGACCAGCCCCATCATCCGCACGCGCACAATGGGCCACATCCAACACGGCCTTGAAGACGCGGGCATCCCCGTCCTCAAGGCCCAGCTTCACGAGCGCGAAGCCTTCCGCGCCATGTTCTCATTCCGCCGGACGCTGGAGACCCTTAATCCGAAAGACGTGCCGAACCTCGACAAGGCCGTCGCCAACGCCGCACAGATCGCCGCCGAAATCATCGAGAAGCTGCGCGAGGGGAGGGCGGCTACGCCGACCAATCGGGAGAAGGCCGCATGAGCACCGCCCGCGCCAATCCGTTCGACGACCTCAGCGACTTCGATACCCAGATCAAGCCGCCGCCGCCCGCCGCTGCCGCGATCGAGCAGATCGCCGAGGCCGCAGGCTTTCCCAGCCGCAAGGCCCGATCCACTGAAAGGGCCCCAGCCGCACCGGCCCCAAAGGCCCGGCGACGCTACACGACTGGCCGCAATCAGCAGATCAATGTGAAGGCAACAGCCGAGACGATTGACAGGCTTTACCGCATCGCCGACGACTTGAAACAACCCCTGGGTGCCGTGCTTGATCTCGCGCTGGACGCCCTCGAATCTCAGCACACCGGCAAGAAGCGGTAACAGCCACAGGACCGTTTAACGGGTGCCCAGAACGCTCCTGACACTTCTGGGAATCGTAGTCCTGGCGTTGGCCGTGAGCCTGTCAGCTCGCGCTCAGGATACGCGGGAATGGCTTACGGATGCGCTAGCCGGTCAGATGATCACCATTGCGATCATCCAGCAGGAACGCGACCGGGGCTACGTCCCAGAGGATTTTGCCGAGACCAAGCTGCGTCGAGCCCAGGAAATGGCGGAGGACTTTCGCGCCAGAGCCGACGCAATAGGGGAGGGGGCGGCGGTTCGACGCGACGCCACACGTCAGGCCGATGCCGTTCGATTCAGCCGCAGCGGCAGCAAGGCACGCTTCGGATTTCCTCACCCTGCTAGGGTTAGAACTGACATCGTTAGAACTGCGGAAGGCGCGGATGAAACAATCATCCTCGCCCGATGGGCGGGTCGCCTTGGCATGCTGGAGAACGCGCTCACCCAGCTAACGGATCCGGTGCCAACCCGCCGACCGCCCGACGTGCGACGACTGCAAGAAATCTATCGAGTGCACAACGCTGAAATCTGGGAGAGAGCTAATCTGGGGAGCGGCCCATGCCCGCGCTCAGGTCGCTGTCGCCGCGAAGAGTTTCGGCTGGTTTACAACGCTTACGTCTGGGACGAGGCACCGGCCAGAGAAACCGCCGAGCTTTATCTCCCGCGCGAGGAGCAGGAGCGGTTCATCGCTGTAACCGGTCAGCATGGGAGTCGCCTTGGCCGTTTCGCTGAGAGACCCTGGGATGCGGCCCTTCCGGATTGGCTCCCCGGATTTTCCGCCATCGTCGGAGGCGCTCTTCTTCTTGGCGCGCTGATCTTTCTCTGGCTGCGATCTCTGGGGCCAGCGAAAATCGACCGTCCCAGCGGCAACTTCGGAACGGCGGACTATGCGCCGTTCCGGAACAGAATGAATGAGCCCCGTGGGCTTACCCAGGGTGTCTATCTGGGCATGAGTGCCTATCCAGGCGTTGGCGGCGTGGTGAAGGGTGCGCCGGTCCTGACAACGCCTGAGACACATACCTTGATCGTCGCCCCGAGCGGGACCGGAAAAGGCAGAACGGTCATTGTGCCGACGCTCCTGCTCTACCAGAGCTCAGTCATCGTCATTGACCCGAAGGGTGAGAACGCAGCGATCACCGCCCGCTTTCGGCGCGACCACCTCCATCAGTCCGTTCACATCATCAATCCCTGGGGGGTGCTCGCCGAAGACTATGCCGCCGCCGGTTTCACGGCGGCGACCTTCAATCCACTCGATCTTCTGAGAGCCGACGATCCAAAGGTGGTCTCGATCGCCAGCAGCATGGCGGAGCAAATCGCCAAAAGCGCCCCTGCGGCCGATCCCTACTGGCAGAACACCGCAGCGACCATGCTGACCGCGCTCCTGCTTTGGGTCACCGACCAGGGTGGGCCGGACAAGACGCTTGGCGGCATCGCCGACCTCCTCAGCGGCGGCCCAAAAATGGAGGATCTTCGCGAGACGCTGTTCAAGGACATGGCGCACAGCACGGCCTATCACGGTGCCATGCGAAAGCAGATCGCACAGTTCATGACGATGGGGGATCGTCAGTATGGCAGCGTGATCAGCCAGCTCGCCGACGCCCTGCAGTTCGCCGCTGATCCGCTCCTCGTCAGGGCAACCAACCGCTCGTCATTTCCGCTCAGCAGCATCGTCGATGGGAAGACATCCGTCTTCATCGTCATCCCCGACGAGCAGATGCAGCCACAGGCTGCCTGGCTTCGGCTGCTCCTCTCCGCCGTCACCGAGACGTTCAAACGGGAAAAACCCGCCGCCAGGGGCATACGCGGGATGTTCCTGATCGACGAGTTTCCGGCCTTGGGGCGGGTTGACCGCTTCGTCCGGGACATTGCGGTCATGCGCGGGGCGGGGCTCGACTACACTATCGCCATCCAGAGCCTCAGCCAGCTTCGCGACATTTACGGGACCGCTGCCGACACCCTGATCGGCAATTGCAGATGGAAGTGGTTTTGTAACGTCAACGACCTGGCCACGGCGGAGTATCTCAGCCGCGCCATCGGACAGATGACCGTGCAGACCGTTAGCCGGACGCTAAGTGCCGGGCAGGGAGGGGAGGGGAGAACCTTCGGCGAGACGGGTCGCGCCCGCCTGTTTCCCGACGAGATCATGGCACTTGGCCCACGCATCGCCTTCGCCTTCAACCCGACCGAGCGCCCCCACTACCTGACCCCGGTGATATACGAGGCACTTGAAGACCACATCCGGCCGCACGCTGTCGCCCACGGCATCGAGATACCGGACCTGACCGCAGCGGACGACAACCCCTATCACAAGAGCGAGGAGAGTCGCCGGGAAGGGAAGGGCAGCGAGACCGGCGGCCCGGGCAAGGATCAACGCGGCAAGTCCGGGGGACGACGACCACCCCCTCCACCGCCGCCCATGAGCAAGGCCGACGCCCTGGACATCCTCGGGCTGAAAGAGGGGGCGTCCCCAGCGGAGATCGCGGCGGCCTACACGACCCGGATCAAGCAGCTCCACCCGGATCGGCCCGGCGGATCGACCCGGCTCGTCCAGCAAGTCAATCAGGCGAGGGACCTGCTGCTGCCCAAAAAGGGTTAACCAATCCTTGGCGTCTTTCTGCTATTCTGAAAATGCGTTAGCGTTAGATGCAAGCCATGTGCGGACTGACCGTCCACACGCTTGGCAAGGGGTGCTTCGCCCCCGTTGCATCCCCGACCAAGGAGGGCCTTCGCGCCCCCCTGTGGAACCCCCAGAGCAGGAGCCGTCCCGCCCCTGCACCCTGGATCAGGGCCCCGCCCTGAACCCGCCATTGGAGATTTCATTCTCCCTTGGAACCCATGACCGCTAATCGCAGCGGCACCGACCAAAGAGCCTTCGCGCCCTTTGGAAACCTGACGGGAGGCGACCGCGCCCCTCGACCCCCTCGCCAGGACTCTTGTGTCCCGGCACCCACGCACGGGCATCCGCCCGCAGTGACAGGAGGCACGGCATGACGGTTGATCCGACGCCCCGGAACAAGTCCGAGAAGCGTCAGCGCACCGAAACCCTCTATGCCCGCGTCACTCCTGAAGAGAAGGCTGCCGTGATCGACCGTGCCGACAAGGCGGGCATGGCCGTCGCAGCCTTCATGCGGGCCGCCGCCCTCGGCAATGCCGGGCCGCGTGCCCAGCGTCGTCCGCCCGTTGATCATGTTGCGCTGCGCCAGTTGCTCGGGGAGCTTGGGCGCGTGGGCAACAACATCAACCAGATCGCCAAAACCGTGAACGCTGGCGAGGCTCCCGACGTGCCCGAGTTGCGCGAGGCCTTGCAGGCCTACCTTCAGCTCCGCGATTCCATCTTCGACGCCCTCCGCATGGAGCCTTCCGGTGATCATCAAGGGCGCAAGCCGGGCAGGGCCTAAAACCCTCTCCCGACACCTGACGCGCACGGACACCAACGAGCGCGTGAAGGTGCTGGAGCTGCAATCGCCGACCGGCTCCCTGCATGAGGCTTTTCGGGATTGGCAGGCCCTGGCCGACGGAACACGCGGAACCAAGGGCCTCTATCATGCCAATATCGATCCCGACGCCCGATACGCCATGACCCCGGAGCAGTGGTCGCGGGCCGTCGAGATCCTGGAGCAGGAGCTCGGCTTTCAGGGCCAGCCACGCGCCGTGGTCCTGCATGAGAAGAACGATCGTGAGCACATTCATGTTGTCTGGCAGCGCACCGACATCGACACGATGACCCTGCGCAGCGACAGCCAGAATTATCAGGCCCACGAACGCGCCAGCCGCCGTCTGGAGGAAGAGTTCGGCCATGAGCCCGTTCCCGGTAAACACGCCAAGCGTGACCGGGAGGCCCAGCCCGAGCCGCCATCGTCCAAGATAACCCACGCCGAATGGCAGCAGTCCGAACGCACCGGGATCGACCCTCGCGCCCGCAAGGACCAGATCACCGGCCTCTATGAGGCGAGCGACACTGGCCCAGCCTTCAAGGCCGCCCTGGAGGAGGGCGGCTATATCCTCGCCAAGGGTGACCGGCGCGACTTTGTCCTGATCGACCCCGAGGGCGAGGTCCTCAGTCTTCACCGTCAGATCGCAGGCGTCACCGCCAAAGACCTCCGCGCCTTCATGGGAGACATTCAGGCGCAGAATCTTCCCAGCGTCGCCGAGGCCCGCGCAGCGATCCGCGAGCGTGGGGAAGGGGAGGCCGCGCCCGAGACGGTCCCCGAGCCGTCTGCCGCTCCCGTTGACGACGAGAAGGTGCGCGAGCGCATCGCAAAGCTCGTTGAGACCATTGAGGCCCGCCACGCCGAGCAGATGCGCGAGCAGGAGCTTCGCCACAGCCAGGAGGTCGATGCTCTCCAGCAGGCCCAGAATGAGGGTGCCTATGCCGCCTTCGACGCCTTCGCCAAGGATCAGGCACGCCGCGCCGAGGCCGATCGACCTCCGGAGCCGGGGACTTTTGAGCGCCTGTGGCAGTCCCTTCGCGAAGCCGTCTCCGAGGATGCCCGATTGGCGCGAGAGGCGAGGGAGAATGACCGCATCGCCGATGCGGACGCCGCCCGCGAGGACGCCGCCCTACTTCTCGTGTCAGGACTGGAATTCCAGCACCGGACGGAACTGAATGAACTCGTCGAACGTCAGGGACAGGAGAGGGCGGACCTCTTGCGCACCCAGGCCGACGACAAGGCCCGCCGCCTCGCCGATGACGAACGCGCCCGTCAGATCGCGCGTGAATACGAAGAACGCCGTCAGGACGCCTTGACCCGAAACCGCGAAGGCCCGGAGCGTGACGACCGCGCACGCTGACAGGCTCGCGTTTCCTGCAACCCACACCGAGCCTGCAACCCCGAGAGGTTGCCATCTTCGCCCCGGCATCGCGTTTTGTCCGAGACATTGCACTCGTTCTCCTGCCGAGCCTCGTTTCGAGATTCATGTCGGTCGCCGTGCGGGCGCGATCGGCGGCCACTGGCAAGGCCTCTGGCAGCGACAGTGAAGCCCCGCCCAGCTTCTTTGCCCGAGGTGGGACGACAACCGATCAGGATACCGGGAAGCCTGTTTCAATCTTTCTGACGCCGGACACGACCGCGGCCCAGCCGCCGCCGCGGGGTTCCCGTCGAAGCCTGAGAGCGCGTTTTCGCTCCCGCTTTTTTGCCCGCATCTTCAAGCCCCGCTGAGCCAGTGATGCTGCGCCTGTCCTCTGGCGTTGCCCCCTGAATGGGATCGTGGGCCGTTTGCCGGAGTCGGTCGCTCCTGGCGTCAACAGGAAGCCTCGGCTCCCCCTGAAGGTCCCCCCAATTTTCCTGTCTGACGCCGCGCCCTGACCCCGGCGGGCCGTCCTCACCCTTCGGGGAATTCAACGCGAACCAAGAGGACAGACACATGAAAATCATCACCAAAGAGCAGCAGGCGAAGATGCTGGAGCAGGGCAGGGCGAATGCGGCTCGCGCAGGCGGCATCGACTTCAAACCCGTGGTCAAACTGTTCACCCCCGACGCCAACGCCACATGGCTTCTGACCGAGCTGGACCCCGAAAATCCTGATCTCGCCTTCGGTCTTTGCGACCTCGGCCACCCCGAGCTGGGCTGGGTATCCCTCACTGAAATCACCAGTGTCAGAGGCCCGCTGGGCCTACCGATCGAGCGCGACCGGCACTTCACGCCGACGCATCCGATCTCGGTCTACGCCGAGGCGGCGCGTCGCGCCGGGAGCATCGTCGAGAACGCGCAGAGCCTGGAGGAGGCGAAAGCGGCCCTTGAGGCCAAGCGCACCGAAGGCGGTGCGGCATGAGCTGGGAAGTTCTCACCCGCACTGACAGCGGCGGCCTGATCAACACCTGGACCGTGTCGGAGCACGGCCAGGAGCCCCGCCCGGAGATCTTCGCCACGCGCGAAGACGCCGAGCAGGCCCTCGCCAAGTTCCTCGAAGAGGGCACCCTCGCCGCAGCGGCCGGGGCGCTCGAAACCGCCCCCGATCCCGAAGACTATGTGATCCAGAGGGCCTTTCCCTATCAGGTCCATCGCCTCACCTGGACCGGCATCGAGATCGAGGTCCGCTATGCCCCGGCATGGCTGGGCATGACCGGCCCCGGCCGGGACGTCGCCCATCTGGAGATCGAGACGATCCAGCCCCAGCGAGCGCCGCTGCCGATCACCGAAACCGGCTATCGGTCCCACTTCACCAGCAAGGCCACCGTCGAGAGCTACGGCGGGCCGCTGGACTTTGCCAAGGCCTGGATCGAGGACGAGGCGGCCCGCCCGGAATGGCAGGCCCACCAAGCCGCGCACCGTCAGATGAGCCTCTTCTAGCGAGGACGCGCCGCCGGCATCGCCGGCGGCGCTTCTCCTCAGCCGAAACGCTGCATCAAGGACAGGGAGATCATGTCGATCGCGGCTCTCGCCAGACGCTGCTCCGGTGATCCTGTGGGCGCGGCATAGAGGCGCTCGTGCGCGTCGCGCATCATGAAATTGAGTTCGTTCGTGCTGCGGGTTTCCAAAGCGATGATGTGTTGCATGGCGTTCCTCCTGTCGGTGAGAACCGCGCCGATCGCGGCCTTCCTGCACTCGACCAGGCGGGCGTCGGGACGCCACGCACCCAAAGGGCTGCAACGTCAGAGGAAGAGCCGTCAGGCTTGCGAGGAATAGTCCCGATCCTGCCAGAGCTGCGGAAATGAAGGCCTGTCGGCCTGGTTCACGCCGGGGGAAGCGCCCCGGCAATGCCCCCGTCCCCGCCTTTGGCTACCCCGCATTTTCCGGAAGATACATTATCCGACCTCGCCAGGGCTTCGCCCGCACGGCATTGAGAGCCCGGCCGGGATCGTCTGGATGGCCCTTCTGAGGCCTCGACCGAGGTGGAGCGGTGTCGTCGGCACGGTCGCTCCCAGCGGGCACCTTTCGAGCAGCCACAGCCCTAGCGACCCTATTTGCGGAGCCTCTCTGGCGCAGCCAGGTCTAGCGTCAATCGCGTGCGCTTCCGCGCCGCCTGCGTGCCTTGGCGGCTTGTGCAGCTTCCCCGTTCGGGTGGCCCTTCGGCCAGCATGACCCCGCGCCCCTTGAGCCGCGCCTGCCTCTCCACAGAGGCCGCAGCGGTTGTGGCCCAGAACCCGAAAGGAGCATTCACATGGCGACCGAAACCACCAACTCCCCCGCCTTCATCCTCTACCGCGTCGAAGGCAGCGGCCAGCAGGCCAACTGGACGAAGATCGGAGCGGCCTGGCCGAACCGTGACGGCAAGGGCTTCAGCATCAAGTGCGAGGCCGTGCCGCTGCAAGGCCGGATCATCATGCGGGCCTATCAGCCCAAGCCTAAGGCCGAGGGAGCCGGGGGGCACTAGCTCCCCGGCGCTCGCGCCTTCAACGCCCGATACAAGGTCGAGCGGCTGACGCTCAGGCTGCCCGCGACCGCTCCGGGGCTTTCGCCCCCGTCGATCAGGGCCCGTGCATGGCGCACTTGTGCAGCCGTCAGAGCGATCGGCCGCCCCATGTGCTTGCCGCGCTTTTTCGCCGCCTCGATCCCGGCGCGTGTCCGTTCGACGATCAGCGCCCGTTCGAATTCCGCTATCGCGCCCATCAGGTGAAAGACGAGGCGACCCCCCGCCGTCGTCGTGTCGATGTTCTCCGAAAGAGAGACGAAGCCGACGTCACGCTTGCCGAGCTGCTGGATCACGTCGATCAGGTGGGACAGCGACCGGCCCAGCCGGTCGAGACGCCAGACCACGAGCACGTCACCCGCGCTACACCGCGCAAGGGCCTCGTCGAGGCCAGGCCGACGGCTCGCGGTGCCGGAGACCTGATCGGTGAAGATGTCCATGCACCCGGCGCCGGAGAGCGCCCGCCGCTGGAGGTCGAGGTTCTGATCGTCTGTTGAGACGCGGGCGTAGCCGATCTTCATCGTCTCTCTCGCTAGACCCGCAGCTCGATACCCATTTCACGCAGTAGCATCCTGCCCAAGAATGACACTTGGAGCATGCCTTTGAACCCACCCGTCTTGGGGTCAAAATCCGGCAGCTCGCCCTTCTTGACGTGAGAGTATCTGCGCTCCAGCAGGCCCAACCTTAACAGGTGCTCGACGCCCAGATCGTAGAGTTTGTTCTGTTCAAACACTTCCGGCCCCGCCGACAGCACGGGCGGCCCAGGTCTGGGAATGCCCTCGAAAGCACCGGGATTCGAGACGCCATAGGAATGGCCGAAGGCCGCGAGGATCGCGGCCTCGTCCTCGTCGATTTCGCCCAGCAGGCCAATTAGCCGCTTGCGTCGGATGATCTCGGCCTCGTCGGTCTGCAAGCCGCGACTGACCACTTCGACAATTCGAGCAATGCGCTCCGCTGAGGTGGCGCGAGCGGCCTGATATCCGCCGCGCTCGATTAGGTCGATCTTTTCGGGGCTCTCCAGAGCGGCCTTAGCCTCTCCCGACTCCATCGCCGCGATCCTCTCTTCGAGGAGCCTGAGATAGGAGACAATGCGTTGTTGCCTCTGACCGGGGATAACCTCTGCCACCAGCTCGCCGAGCAGTCCGCCGACGAAGGGCACCGCAGACAATGCACCGCGCGTCGCAGCTACAAGACGATCCTTCGCATTGGTGTCCAGATCATCGGTCATTAGAGCCCCCCTTCACCGATGAATTTTGCGACAGACTTTTGAGACACGCAAGCCGTTGAAATCACGGAGGCCAAAGGGTTGCGTCAAAAGGGAAGGCTTTTGCGACTAAAAGCCGTACTTCTCACGTCGCAACCTGAATGCGTTTTCCCCACCTTCCATGATCCGCTTGATCGCTTCACGGGCATCAGGGATGTCGATTGCGCCTTCGCCTTGCACGGTGCCCCGAGATTCGTCGCCAGCGGCCCGATACCCAAACCATGCGACCAGTTCAGCGTCACCATTGACCACTAGGTTGGCATTGTGACTGGCGAAAACGATCTGACGAAGCTTCTTGGCTTCCCAGAGTTGCTCGACAATTTCGAGCATAACTGGATTATCAAGATCCTCTTCGGGCTGATCAATTATCAGCGGGGGACCAGGTTGATTAAGCAAGGTTTTCAGCAGGGCAGTCGCTTGTTGGCCAGCAGACGCATTCTCGAACGGAATATACTCGCCCTCTCTGGTGCGGAATTCATACGATGGCACCGAGGTGATCGCCGTGAGCGAAAGATTGAGCCAGGTCTCCGGCTTCAAGGTGGCAATCATCCGGTCAATATCGCTCGCACTCAGCCCCGCCGCCATTAAGTGAGATGCCTGCGGTCGGTCCTCAGCCGATGACTGGCCTTGACCATGATTTGCGATTTTCTCTAGATCATCGAGGACAAGCAGCCATGTGTCGGCCGGGCTTCCAGACTTGGTTATTGCTTCGCCCAGTGCTTCAATCTTGTTGCTTTGAACCCGCGATCCAGAAAGGCCCTGCCGCAGGGTTTCAACGAACGCAGCGCTATCCGCATGGCGCTTTACAGTGACGCGGATAGCTCCGCCCGATCGTGCAGTAAGATCGGCGCATTCTCTTTCAACGAGAGAATCCTGTTCGGCTTGTGTGGCGAGCCACCCATCCCGCGCAGCCGTATAATTTGCGTCAGCGGATGCAAGTGTCGAAAGAGTCTCCCGGTTCCGGGTTGATTCCGCAACGAGCTCGCGAACCTTCGCTTCCAGTGCTCCTAGCTGTTGAAGTTTTTCGCCGTGCGATGATGACCGTTGAACCGCTGATTTGTATCTGTCCTGGAAAGCCAGATAACGAGTGTCCCAAGCGAGCCAGGGGCTATCAGGGTGCTGATCCGGATTAGGCTCGGCTACCGAATGCGCCGCTGCGGTCAGTGCCGAGAGTGTGGAAACCGCAGCATCCAACAGCCCCTCATAGGCGGCTCTCGCCTTCGCTAGGGCTTCCCGCTCTTCCAAAGGCTGCTCGGGCGTAGGTTGAAGGCTTGCGAGCTGGGTCTCTGCAATCTTCTTGAGCTCTTCGGCCTTCTGAGAAACGGTGCTGGCACCGGTCCGCCAGGCCGCGATTTGGGCATTCGCGGCTTCGTAGTCCTTGCCTTGTTCGAGGAGCTGACGGTCATCGTCGGATAGGCCTGATAGGGACACTCGTAGAGCGTTGGCTTGCTCAGTGATGGATTGCTCTTCTAGGAGTCTGTTGCCTAGAACCTTCGACAGCTCTCGGAACCTTTGCCTTGTGGCGTAGGACTCTCTGATCCTATTCGCTCGGTCCGTCGCGGCTCTTTCTAGGCGATCAAGATCGCCTTTAATTGGCGCTGTTATAAATCTCGTCAGCTCATCGACCCGCACGCTGACGTCGCTGAGCTGCTTTTGACTGTATGCTTGGATCGGTAGGAGGGCCCGGACCTCTCCCTCGGAGCAGGGCCGAAACTCTCCGGAGCCGATTTTCATTTGGGTGGTGCCGTCCACGCTCGAGCGGCGGATCAGATGAGGGACGCCGTTCAGAACGTAGCTTACCTGCACCGTCGCGTTGAGCGGACGCAGGGTTTTTTCTATCAGCCGAGATCGCCGCGCCTGATAGTTTGGCGCATCATCGAGGTCGTCCTTTGGTGGCTGATCGCATAGCGCCCAGCGGACATATTCGAGGACGGTAGACTTGCCTGTCCCGCGCCCACCGATCAGGGCGCTGTATTGGGGATTAAGGACTAGATCCACGGGCCCGAGAAAGCTGGAATTACTGACGCTTAGGCTGGCTATAAATGTCTCCGGAACGTGGGGAGCGTCCAACGAAATACGCGATTCCTGGGCAAGGCAGGCTTGGCGGAGAGCTTCCGCAGAGGGCCTTGCCCACTTGATCCAAGTAGATGGTGTTCCGAGGTTGGCGTGATCGTCCCTGCGACTATCGGACGTTTGGATGCAAGCTATTCGCTTGTTGCCCCATGCTTTCTCTCGACCAGAGAGAATATTCTTCGAACCGTCTTTAAGCTTCCCGAACTCGCCATCCGTATATCCGCCCACCCAAGGCATTTCCGCATACTTGCCTGCCATACCCTTCCGGAGCAGAGAAAACTCCCCTTCGCCTGATACATTGGGGAATATGGCGTACCGATCTCTTAGAAAGCTATGCTTATCTAGTTCGTCCTTTAGTTGTTTGAGGCTCTGGATGTGATCTAGACGCTTGACTTCTGTCGTCTTCGAATGCTCCGGACCGTTCTGAGTAATTGTAAATGCAGTTAGAACGTTGGGCAGAAAGTCGTTGGGGAAGTCGGCATCGAATATCACGATCGCCTGACACGGCACGCCTAGTGTCAGCTCCATGCCCGGAAACACTACGAGTCGGTCTCCATCCCGCAGCGCGGACCCGTCCTCGCCCGTTTCTTCAGCCGCCGCCTGCCGAACGAACGGCACAAATGTCATGCAGTGATGGTCAGTGATCGCGATGGCCTGGATCGACCGTTCTCGACAGGCTGCGATCAACTTATGGGCATAAGCGACGCGCTCCTCGTCAGTGACGGCATCCGGCCCTGTCCAACGAAGATCGCGGGGCGTGTGAACTTGGAAATCACACCGGTGGAAATGAGCACCTTTGTCCATTTGGACCCCCTAGAACGCGAACTGCGCCTGTCCCTTGTCTTCGACAGGGCGCAGGCGGGCAAAGGCGAGCAGATCGGCAACCGAGCCGCCTTTGTCGCGCCAGCCGTAAAACGTCTCTTCGCCAAGCAGCACATAGTGCCAGTCAGCCCCATGCCGGTGCTCAGCCGCGAGGCTGTTGATGCGGTCGCACCACGCCACCGCCGCCTTGCGCTTACGCAGGACGTTGGGGCTTGTGAGCTGGCCTTGAGCCTTGGTCTCGACGAGGTAGATCGCGGCCCCCGCCCTCACCAGAAAGTCTGGTGAATAGAAGGCTGGCAGGCCATCCTCCTTGATGTAGCGGAGCCGCGCGAACGTGTGCTTTTGCTCGTTGATCTTGCAATAGGCATCGACGCTGGCGTCCCGCTCACAGGTCTCCATGAAGCCCTGTTCCAGGCCGCCGTTGCGCGACGGATAGGGCAGACGAAGGTAGATCGCCTTTTCGACGGCCAGCGAGGACCCCTCGCGCATGGCGAGCTTCGGCACCTCCGACATTCGCCGGTGCGCCACCTCTGCGTCAGCGACGATCACACTGTCCTCGGCTTCTAGGATCGCCCGTGCCCACACCTTGATGATGTGTTCCGTGACAGGATCGAGCAGGAGCACACGCCAGTTTTCATCGACCAGAGGCTCGAAATCCTGGTTGAAGAGGAATTGCCGGATGAACCCGTCGATACCCTCCGCCAACTCTGCCCGATTGATCTGGATGTAGGGAAACTTGCTCGCATTGGCGAAGGCCTTGGAGCTGCCGGTCGCTTCCGTGAGCGTCACCGCCTCCGTGATCCGGCGGGTGATCCTGGCGAGGTAGTCGTTGTAGCCCGTGGCCGTCATGACCCCGCCATGCACGCGGTAGTCACCGAAGCGGGTCTTCGCCTGAACGTCCTCGGAATGGAACTTCTCGCCGTGGCCGAGCTGCTTTTTGAGCTGCTCTAGCGAGAACGAGCCGAACGGCTGCAATGCGGTCGGATCAATCTGGGTGTCTTCCAGCTCTTCCACCTGCTCCCGCAGGATGAAGGGGATGGCGAAATCAAATTCCTCAAACCCTTCACGCAGACCGACCGAGATCAGATCGCCGGTCGAGCTTGTGTTCTGATCATCATCGTCATCGACCTCGGCTGCGAGGCCTTCCCGGATCAGCTCGTCATAGAAGCTTTGAAACGCCGGGTGCTCCACGATCGACAGGATGTCGATCATGTTGTTCGGCGTCTTGCCCGTGCGGATCAGCTGGCGGTTCTCGCGCTTGATGTCGTCATACTCATTGCCGCGCCACATCAGGCGCAGGCCGCGCCCGATTGTCTGCTCCAGCAAGATCCCCGCGCCGGACGCCCGCAAAGGGACGATGACGCAGATATTGTTCACGTCGAACCCTTCGCGCAGCATCAGCACGCTCACGATCACGCGCGGCGACTTGTGGCGATCGACGTCGAACAGGCGCTCGCGCAGCACCTTCCATTCGTCAGGCTTCAGCTCGCCCTTCTTGTTGGAATCGACCTGGAGAACCTCGTCATCGGCCATGCCCTCATGACGCATGAACTCCGCCACCAACGGCGTCACCGTGGTGTCCTCGCAGACCACCATCATCTTGGGATGTTTGTCGGGGTCCAGTCCGGCGAAATCGATCTCCAGCTTGCGCAGCTTTGTGAGACCCGCGCGAAGCATGATCCTCTGCCCTTCGGAGAGCATCGGATTTCCGTTCTCGTCCCGATCAGCCTTGAAATCCAACTCCTCGTCGCTCAGCGCCCCGATCTCTGACCGCTTGTCGAGGACCAGCGACTTGACCAGACCGGCCTTCATGGCGGTCTTGAGATCGAAATCGACGACGATGTGAGGGAAGTAGGACTTGCGGGAATTCCGTCCGGTCCCGACCTCGTTGTAAGGCGTGGCCGAGAAATCGACCTGGACGAACCGGCTCCCCTTGGGCTCCGCGATGAGGTTTAGGCTCTTCTGCCATTCCACCTCGGTCACTTCGCCTTCGCGCTTGAACTCGTGGATGTGGTGGGCTTCGTCGTTGAAGACCATCAGCGCAGGCAAGTCCTTCAGATAGGACAGGATGCCGCCGCGCTCATAGCGGCGGTTCAGCACGTTGAGATCGTTGCCGGTGCTCGTGCCGGGTGTCAGCGGCAGGATGCTTTGCACGACCGCTTTCGGATCGAGCGCAACGCCGGGGGCGTCGATGTCGTCGTCTTCGAGAGGCTCACCCTCTTCCGACAGGACGTGCCAGTTCGAGATTGCGATAATCCCGCCCGCCGTGACCTTGCGGCCGATATCTTCCTTTGGGCAGACCGCGCCCTGGACGAACCGGAACACCTCATCCCGATAGGCATCAGGGATGAAGAGCTCCTGGAAGATCGCCAGATCGGAGATCGTGAAATCCCGCTTGCCGTCGCGCTCCTTGCCCATGAAGGCATCGAGGAGGCGATCATAGACGATCAGGCCGGGAGCGACGACGAGGAAGTTCCGGGTGTAGCGGCCGCTCTCAGGCGAGCGGCTGGCGTTGAGAATCTGCCAGACCATAAGGGCTTGCAGCACCCAGGTCTTTCCCGTCCCCGTCGCCATTTTTAGGCAGTATTTCGGATAGGCATTTTTCGGTGCTCGGATCGCCTCGGCATCGCGAGCGCTCGCCAGCATCACCTCCGGCGCGGCCACTTGATACAGGTCTTGGAGGGTGTTTATCCCCAGCACCTCGTGCGCGTAGATTACGTTAAGCAGGGCTTGCCGCTGGCCGGGATGGAAGTTGAACTGGCGGGCGTCCTGAAAATCAGCCTGGAACCACCACTTCAGAAGCTCGGCCGTCATCTCTGAGACCTGATCGAGGATAGGCGCTTCGCCGGTCCCCAGTCCCTGGCAGACCTCTTCAACCTTGGCCGTCAGTCCCTTTGCGAGGGTCAGATCGTTGATGCTCGCCATCACGCCACCTCGACCGTGGCTTCGGCCTCAAAACCGAACACATCGACCACGCGGACGCAGATTTTTCGCGTGCCTACCTTTTTGGGGAGGCCCGTCAGGCGGGCTTTGGTGATGACCCGGAAAGGATCAGAATCGTTCTCGACATTACCGCGATAGTCCTGCCAGACCGAGCGGAAGACCTCACCATCATAGTCAGGATCGACGCTCCAATACTCTATCAGCGCCAATGGATCAGCGTTTATGATCTGTTGCAGCTTTTCGCGATTTGCATCGTCAAGGTTGAGTGCCTCCGGTGACAGAAGGACGTAGTTCGCAATGGTAACGGTCAGCGACTCTCCCTCCCCCACCTGATCGCGCCTAACGTCGCCGAGTTTCAGGTATTGCAGGGAGGAGAACCGCACCTCGTCCGCCTTGAGCTTGTGGCCCTTCTTCTTCAGCCGATCGAGGAGATCGGGAGGGATGACGAGGACTTCCAGCCGGTCCCCCTGCCCTAAGGCTTCGATATCGTGGCCGATGGTCGGTGAGAAGTTCCAGCCGAGGATGATTACCTTGTCCCAGCCGCCCATCAGGTTGTCACGGATTTCGATCGCCCGGCGCAGGGTGGCGAGCCCTGTCATCTTGTTAGGGCTATCTGCCAGGATGAGCGTCTTGCTCCCTTGCAACCGGCCCATATTCTTGTTCGGGTTCTCCTCGACCGGCAAAGGCAGCGCACCAAAAAGGCCGAGAACGATTTCGGCAAGGTCGCCGATACGGAACTTGCTTCCCATGGTCGAGCGCATTTGCTCGACCTGATAGTCACCGATGTGTTGGAAAAGGAAAGGCTTGGCATCGAGATCGATCAGCCTTTTCCGCATCAACATACAGGCAGGCTTGCCCATGTCTGAGGTGATCCATCGGCGGCCAAGTTTCTCGGCTACTGCTGCTGTTGTGCCTGACCCCCCGAAGAAGTCTGCGACAAGGGCTCCCTCCCTCGAAGACGAAAGTATTATTCGCTCTAGTAGGCTCTCTGGCTTCTGAGTATCAAAATCCAGTTTCTGCTTTTTGTCTGCTGGCATAATGTATGGGAGTCTCCATACGTCATCAATTGTTCTGTGCGTGTCCTCATAATAAACAAGATTGCCGGATTCATCGCGGGCCTGTTTAAGGCTCTTGGTCTCCGGGTCCCAGGCGCGTTTTTGCTGCGTCTTTGGCTTGTCCCTTAACTCGCGTTGATTCTCATAAAACGGGACATCTGATTTTTTGTAGCTGAATATAACGTCATGATTTGACGCAAATCGATTAATATTGCCTTGCATCTTGTTGTAGTAGTGCCAAACAATCTCGTTTCGAAAATTGTCCTTGCCGAATATTTCATCAAGCACGATCTTCACATAGTGTCCGACGTGCCAATCAATATGAACGTAAATCGCCCCATCATTTGCGAGAAGCTCTCTAAGCATGACGAGTCGTGGAGTGATCATTTCAATATATGATAGCGTCCCCCCAGACCAAGTGTCCGAATAGGCAAACTGTTCTATGGTGTTGGGGAGCTGCTCTATCGAGCCTGATGCGAGTTTTATTCGTGATCTGTAGTCAGCCTTACTATCGTAAGGTGGGTCAATATAGATCAAGTCCACTTTCGAGCGTAGCGGCGGATTGTGTTCGTCACCTGCCAACAAGGCAGCCATAGCTAGCAGGTTGTCCCCGTAGATGAGGCGATTGGCATCGCTATCTGCGTTTTGACCGCGATCCGCTAACCGCAAAAGGTCCTGCGAGTCCGTGTCCCTTGACGGGATGACCAGCTCGCGCGTTTGTAGACCTAGCCGGTAGTTGCTCTCTGCGCGTTCCATGACTCGTTCGGCTTCGCGCTTTCCCTCAGCCACGATGGACGGCAGTTGTTCGAGCAGGCTTTTCATTCATCATTCCTTTCGGCGCACACGGTGCAGCCGGGTTCACTGTGTGGCGTCAGAGAGCCGGTTGGCTTCCCATTCTTTGTAGGTCGTAGCCTGGCCCTGGACCTTCCATTCCAACGTCCCGTTGGAAGGACGGCCGCAAACGACGGCGGCTGCAGCGCTCGCGCTGCCGAAGGCATAGTCGGAGGTGAAGACGCTGACGTCACCCTGCGGAACCAGCACGCCGGTCCGGCACAGCTCGCCGTGCAGCTGCGCATAGCCCGAGGCCTCAGTGCCGATCCCGGACCACTCGCGCCGGGCCGTCGATCCCGCCTGGACGACGAACTCGCCGTCCCGGAGGACCGCTCGCGCGGTGATGCCGTGTTTGCGGAGATTGAGCTCGAAGCTCACGCCCGAGCTTTCGGCCGAGGGGGCCGAGACGGCGGCGCGAAGCGTCCGCCGACTGCTCAGGAACATATCAATCCTGAGGGCCGGGAGGACCATCAGGAGGTAGTCAAGGAAGGACTCCATGTTCGCCTGCCCCGCCTCGGACAGGCTGGAACGTGCAGGCGTGTTCCCGTTCTCCAGAGGCACCTTGCCGATCGACCGGGCGATCTCGACCAGCCGGGCTTCGAGATACTTCACATGGGCCTTGTTGAGGTTGTTCGCGGCCGACGTGATGAGCACAGCCGTCGTCCACCACTCGCGTCTGGCATCATGCGACCTGATCCGGTCGCTGATGTCCTCCGCCTCGCCGATATAGGCGTAGGGCTCCCCCTCTTTATCGCCCAGGAGGACATAGACGCCCGTGTAACGGGCCTCTTTACGTGCGAGGGCCTCAGCGATTTGGGTGCGGGGCGTCATCAGGACGTGGCCGGTCCAGTTAAAGACCTCAGCCGTCAGCATCCCGTCGGGCTTGCCGTCGATGAAATACAGTTCGAGTGAGCGCCCTGTCATTCAGCCCCCTCAAATCATCGCGGGCTGGGGATCGAGCGGCTTGCCCTTGAAGGGCGCGACCTTGATCTCCCCTTCCCGGCTACGGGCCTGGGCGATGTCGTAGCTGTTCTGCATCCGCATCAGCGTATCCATCGACACGCCGAAGGCCTTTTCAATCCGCAAGGCCATCTCCGGAGACAGGTGCGCACGCTCATTGAGCAGCGTCGAAAGCGTCGCCCGCGTCACCCCCAGCACCTCGGCCGCCGCCGTGACCGACAGCCCCAGAGGCTCAATGATCTCGTGCTTCACAAAGCCGCCCGGATGGGCAGGGTTCTTCAAGCGGAAACCAGAAATCGCGTTCATAGCCACCTCCTAGTGGTAATCCTCGTAGTCCAGGTCGATGATCTCGATCTCGTCCTGATCGATCCGAAACGTCATTCGCCAGTTCTTCGTCACGAACAGGCTCCAGGTGCCCTTTCGGTCGCCGGTCAGCAGATGCGCTTTCCAACTCGGCACCGTCCGCAGCTCGTCCTCTCGCTCCATGTCCTGGAGGAAAGTCACCATGCGGCGGATCTTGGACACGACGGCGGGCTGCAACCCGCTGGCATCATCGCTTTCGATGAAACGTCGCAATCCCTTGTGGACCACGTTCCTGATCTTCATAGCCTAGGCTACCAAAACAGGTGTTCGGTGTCAAGTGACGCCATACGGACCGCTTCTCGCCGAGCCCTTGCCGCCGACAGGCGGCGAACGCCGCTTCGCGGCGTAAAGGTAATGGCAATCCGGGCGTCCCCCTGACGGGTCGGGCTCTATCGCTGACGCGACCGAACCCCCTCCCCTCGATCAAGCCGAGGGCCGGGGTTTCGGCCCAGCCGGGTCACGATCCCTGACGCATGAGGCGCTGGCCTACGGCCGCGCCGATCGAGCGCCGGTGCCACCGGGCGCACCTTGAACCCCCAAGACAGTGGGAAGGAAGAAGGCTCTGCCTCTCCCTCCCCCGCAAGGCCTTCTTTGCTGGCCGAGGCTCGCCTTCGTCTGCGCCCGCTCCACCCAGCGGCACAAGGCCCTGGCCCCCCTCCCTCTCCGCCCCTCGCCGGGTCGGCAGGGGTCATGCGCGGCGCATGACCCGCTGCGCGGATCAGAAGGAGCAAGGAGCCATGACCACAACCGACAAACCCCAAGACCCCTACACCCGCATCACCGACCGCATTCTGGCCGAGCTGGACCAAGGCGTGCGCCCTTGGCTCAAGCCTTGGAGCAGTGACGCCCTCGCAGGGCGTGTAACCCGCCCCCTGCGAGCGACAGGTGAACCCTATCGCGGGATCAACGTCATTCTGCTTTGGATGGAGGCCGTCGCATCCGGCTACGCCTCGCCGACATGGATGACCTACCGCCAAGCCCAAAGCCTTGGCGCTCAGGTGCGCAAGGGCGAAAAAGGTGCCCCCGTCGTCTATTACGGCAGCACCACCACCACCAAGCCGGACGAGCAGACCGGCGAGGACCGCGAAGACGGCTTCCGCTTCCTCAAATCCTACACCGTCTTCAACATCGAGCAGATCGAGGGCTTGCCGGACCGCTTCACGTCGGCCCCCATTGAAGCCCCTGCCCCTGCCTTCGACAGGATCGAACAGGCCGAAGCGTTCTTTTCAGGCATCCCCGCCGAGGTGCGCCACGGCGGCAACCGGGCCTTTTACAGCGTCACCGACGACCGCATCCAGCTTCCCCCCTTTGAGGCTTTCCACGACGCCGAAGGCTACTATGCCACCCGTGGACACGAGACGATCCACTGGACCCGCCACGAAACCCGCCTCGACCGCAGTTTCGGTCGCAAGACCTGGGGCGATGAAGGCTATGCCCGCGAAGAACTGGTCGCCGAACTTGGCGCGGCCTTTCTCGCCGCCGACCTGGGCCTCGCCATCGAGCCCCGCCCCGATCATGCCGCCTATATCGGCAGCTGGATTCAGGTGCTCCAGAACGACAAACGCGCGATCACACAGGCCGCCGCCCATGCCGAACGCGCCGTCGCCTACCTTCACCAGACCGCCAACACCGCAACCCTACAGGAGGCCGCCTGACAGCGGCCGATCATGAGGCCGCCCCGGAGCCGGGGCGGCCGCCTCTTTAATCCCACCCCCGCCACCCCCGCGCCGCTCCCGTTGGTCGCGGCGAAAGGATTGAACAACAAGGATTTGCCGAACGCGCCGCCACCGGCGGCGCATTCCGGAGTAAAATGACAGAAGGGGAACGAGCGACGGGGGCCGCTTGCGATTCGATCACTATCTGACCGACATCTTCAATCAGGCCGTCGGCCTCGCCTGGCGCGAGACCAAGCAGGACACGCGCACCCTGATCACCGAGCCCCTTGCCCTGCCCCGATCAAACACACGTTCAACCAGCCCACGCCGCTAAGGCCCCAGCCCTAGACCGGCTCAGGCTCAGGCTTGGGTAGAGCCCGTGTCGGCCCATCAGATCCCAGCCAGACCGTCTCGTCGACCGTCAGACGCTCGACCGTCCCGCGAATGCGGGCCTTGCGCCCCGCCTTGTGGCGGAGCAGCTCGTCGAGCACGGCATCCTGCTCCGCCGGGGTCTTCTTGCGCCAGCCCACCCGGTAGCCGGAGATCGCCCCCCTCACCCGTCCCAGCGGACGGATCGGCTCGATCTCGACCACGAAGTCCGTCAGGGCATTCACCTCTTCGACCGCTGGCGTGATGACCGACTGGTTCAGGTGCGTGAACTTCTCATATTGGCCCGGAGCCACGGCCAGCAGCTCGCGCAGGCCGTCCTCCGTGAAGTCCTGGCTCACCATCTCTCGGTTAATCCGCAGCGCCACGGCCTGATAGAGCCGATAGGCATACTTGGACGACAGCGCATAGGAGATGTGCGACTTGATCCGGCCCCAATAGTTGGAGTTTTGCAGCACCCGCAGGAGCTGGGGCGAGAAGGAATAGACGATCTCTCCCGTCGGATCGTTTTCGTCCTCCGTCGTCACCGTCCCCGCGATCAACGTCGTTTGGAGCACTTTCCGCTTGCCGTCCGTCTCATCCAGAAACGGCACCGTCAGCATCGTATTCATCAGCCGCGCCACGCTGTCGCGCACCCGCTCAGAGCCCCGATGCGTCGGCCCGCGCACCATGTGGATCGGGCAGCGGAACTCGGTCTGCGACTTGATCGTCGGCCAGGCGTGCTCGATCAGGCGGTCGAAGATGCGCCCGTCCTGGAGTGTCAGCAGATGAGACTGCTTGATCTCAATCAGCTCCCCGGCCTTGACCATGCCCTGGAGATTGTTCTTCTGATCGAGTGTCTTAGACGCCTTCGCCATCCCGGCCCTCACTGGCGGGTTTACCTCTGGCCGACTCGGCCAACCGGAAAAATCATGGCATAAGACAAGGCGGGAGTGCAACACGCATTGCCTTGTGTGCAAGGCGCGACCCTGTTAGCCCTTGTCTAGTTTGCGACCAAGGCAGGGCGGCGAGGCCCCCCAATCCCTTGTCATAATGATTCGCGGCCTCGATCGAGGAGTGAGCCACCGCCCCGATCCCTTGCACTGACTGGAAAAACGCGGCGTGCAGACCCCCCATTTTCTTGCCTTAATGCGCTCTACAGGCCTCTTTCCGGGCCAATTGAGCCCGCCAGCAGGGCATCGGCCAGCTCCCGCCCCTCGTCTGTCCAGGCCCCCCAATCCCTTGTCTTATTCGGCAGGGCAGATCGGCCCCGCCGACCGCCCGAGCCTTGTGGATAAGTCGATTGCCTGATGCGCTGGAGACCCCCCATTTCCTTGTCAAACTCCCC
>Ga0247843_1003937_pt1 | contig 23120 bp, 23 predicted proteins | sample LaCruzMarch2017__FD_192420 | JGI IMG/M metagenome (GOLD analysis project Ga0247843, IMG submission 192420) | Freshwater microbial communities from meromictic Lake La Cruz, Castile-La Mancha, Spain - LaCruzMarch2017_8m | ecosystem: Environmental > Aquatic > Freshwater > Lake | place: Spain...
ACTTGAGATAGGAATCTTTCACCACAACGATAGAAAATGCGTCTTAAAGCATTAATCTTATTTTAGTAGCAATTTCACATGTCAATGACACGACATTGCACATATACTGTCTAGCAATAATTTTGTCACACACAATTCCAATGACTTGATTCATGCTGAACTTGCAAAGTTAAATGTCGGTCAAGTTCATCCAATCAAACGGCGTGCTTGCTCTCCTCTAGTCCCTCAGTTAAATCTAGCTTGTTTTCACTCTCCAGCCCCTAAATTAAATCTAACAACAGCATTATCAGTGTGTTGAACTAGGCAGCTTTCTCATCATCTAGACCACTATACATTTCCAATTTCTCTGCAGCCTCATCATCACCCGCCATCCGAAGTGCTCGTCTTACACGTACTTTTGCCTCATATTCCTCCATTAACTTGGGATTACTCCGACGTGCTAATATCTCTTGCTGGTATTGTTCCTGTTCCTCCACTTCACGTTGCTTCCGTTCCTCGCGTTCTTTGCGTGCGTCATCGTTGAAGAAATCGAATAGTCCCATATGGAGGGCGGTGGAGTCTACTACGCAATTCGTTCGGTGCTGGGCTATTATTGCGGCGGAGGATACAACGAACGCCGAAGTAGATGCCATGCACATCAGGAATAATACGAATAGGGACGCGGACTTCGTCATGGTTTCGGTTGGAGGAGCGGCCTAGGAATAGTACCGAATAGCTCAGCAAATACCATTTCAACGCTTTTGAACACTGAGTCACCGTGTGTGTCTATTTGTTTTTAACCCCAAAAATTAACCCCCTCCTCGAGAATGATGCTTCTCAATTTAGTGAATCAGCAAACTATCGTGACGACATGTCAGCTCTACGGCTTCTACCATGCCTAGCCGCGATAACTCTGCCATGTCAAGCATTCGCTCCTTCGACGTGTCGTTTTCTCCCTCGGTGTCCCATGCACCTTTCTGCTGCTGCCGCCACACGGCGATCATTCCTCGTTGACAACGTCGTAGGTTCTGCATCTTCATCTATTGCCGGAGCGATGATTCTGACAACAACGCCGTTTGAGGTCCGTGCCGATGATGATGAAACTGCTCAGTCACCATCCCAGTCATCCTCGTCTAAGATAAAGCCTCTTCCTACCTACATTTACAACGTACTACGTGTACGGGAGGCGACAGAACAGGAAACACGTCTCATCTCGACAGGCAAATTTAAGGATGTCCAACGTGCCAATGTAAAACTTGCTGTGAAGTTTATGATAAATAATTACAAACTATCAGATAGTATAATTGCCGCAAGTTCGTACCTGTCGGGTAATTCACGTGTCCAGGCCAGTGGAGTTGGTCAGTCAGCCGTACAGAATCTATATACAATTATTGAATATTTTGATTCGAGTGATGTTGAGAATATCAAGGTCGATTCATTATCTGGAAAAGAAACATTAGTGAATAATGGTCTGAAATCTGTTAGACGTGATCTTGATGACTTTTTGGCGTTCTTCCCAGCTGACGTTGTTAATGATGCCAGAACTAAGATTTCCATGGAAAACGAATTGAATTTCAAGGAGTTTGACCCAAGTCTCGGGGCAATATTGAATCCTAATCCCACAAAGTAGATATAGTTGCGAGTACGAACAAATAAACTCGATGAATCAGTAAGGATAAAAATCTGTTCTGTTCATGTAAAGGATACATCATTCTACAGCATTTTGCCACACCTATGTTTAGCATATCCTTGTTCCCTGCAAACGCGAATGCCCGTTTAATCATTCTTTGTCTTCTTCGTCGCGGTACCATCCGTAAACATCCTGTACGCCCCCTTCACCCGGTCAATCATCTCTGATATTTGCTTCGCCTTGGTCGACCCAACTATCACAAGGAAGAAGAAGACAACCATGTACAGGTGTGACAAGAGTTCCGACGATGAACGGCAGGTTTGACTCCACTCCGAACACGTAAAGTCCGCCAACCAGCGTAGTATGTAAGCCGTACAAGCCAAGACAGTTGGTAACAGATATCTGAAATCATTGAGATCAACACAAAATCAAATTAGTTTCGTCACATGCATAATTGAGTAATAAAATACAATGCATATCAATATTAAATAATCGACTCACGTCTCAAACCCAAGCAACGGATTCCGACCCTCATTCAATGACAAGAATACCTCGTAGTCCTTCGCAATTTTCGCCATCACCTTAGCTTTGGCCTCCTCAATCGCATTACGATTACCAAAGTTTGCAATCTCTTCAAATGCTTTCAATGCCCTAGACGATGCCTCCTTGTGCTTTACCAACAATTCGTCTGGTCGATGGTAATCCATCACTTTTGGACCTGCCACAGAGTTCATAAGTTCCGTGTACGTCTCAACGCTAGCATTGATGGCAGTAGCATTGTTGGCTTTGGATGTTGCCTCAAGCATCGTCTCGGCCTTTGGAAAGTTGGCACCAATTTCTTCAAACATTTGTGCATAACTCTTAATGAACGACCCTAACTCGACGGCACTGAGCTCTCTACCCCGGATAGTCTTTGGTGCAAGACGGGGCGCGGCACCATCCATACCATGTGTGTCAAACACACGTTGACAATACCGATCGAGTAGTCGCATGAATAGTGGTTCAATCTTACTTACATCGCCCTCGTATTTGTTCTTTATAACAGTAAATCCTGGATGTGTCATCATGTAACACCCCACATCCTCGAAGCAGCTAGTAATTTGATCACGTGTATCTTTTAAATCCGACGCGGCACGTTCGGCGGTAACATGCTCGAGGTAGGCCATCATCTCAGCCTCCATTGCTGCAATGTCAGATTCATCTTCGGTATCAAAATTCTGCCAATCACGGACGAGGAATTCAATCTTCTGGAATGGTTCTTTTCCTTTCACTTTTGTTACTGTACCTTTCATTTCCACTTCAATTGCATCGTCTTCTCCTCCTCCTCCTGCGGTCCCCCCCTCCTTCTCAGATATCATGCCCATGGACGCTGCCTTCTCTTCCGCCTCAAATGCCATACGCCCATACTCTGAAAACAATGCCAACTGTTGCAAATTATCCTCTTGGATACGTTTATCAACATTATAAATTTGATAACTACTTAGTAATGTACTCAGACCAAAGATCGCCGCTGTTAATCCCACTGTCGTTTCATGATCAAACATACCCTGTGTATCCACTAATAGTATAGCCACTTCATCCCCTTTACTTGGACGGGGTAAGAAGTAGGGATCACTCCACATCCACATTCCCGTGGTGTTTCGTTCTTTCCCCCCTCTCCAATCAAAGGATCCCTCATGTTGATTTAATGTTTGTACACGTTCAAACCATTTTTTACTCTCTTCATTGTCGGTAATGTCTGATAACACCTCCCCATATCCCATACTACTACTACCACTAGTTCCAGTAGTACTACTACGGACACAATGTGCCTCAAGGTAACGTAAGAACCAACTAAGTAAAAAACTTTTACCCGTACGGAATGCACCCACTACCGATACGACACAAACTTTCCAGCCCGGGGGGATCTTAACAAGTATAGCATTTAACTCGTCCTCGTGGAACTTGAATGCATATAGGTCAGTAACATTACCTATACTAACAATTTGTCGTGCGGAGGGTACTTCTGGATGTGTGGAGTCGTCTACTGTCGTATTGAGTAATAGTGATGTTGCTGCTGCTGCACTCGCGCTAGTGGTATTCGTACTGTTGGCAGTGTTGATAGTTGTTATACCACCACCACCACGAGTAAGTGACAGTCCGAGCTCATCCACAGCACTTACATCCTCGGCAGTGGGGACTGGACTCATACTTTCAGGCGAGTCCGATCCGGGCGGTAATATCTCAGTTTCACCATCCTCGTAGGGTGTCCATGATGTTGTTGTTGTTGAGGAAGGTGGAAGACCAACACCGCCAGCTGCTACTCTATTAGCTTCGATTTCAGCCGAGGGTGATGGTGAGGGGGTGGGTGCAAAGTCTTTCGCGCTAATGATTACGGGTTCTTCGTCCAACATGGTGTCATGGGATGCGACGATCTGGCCGGATTTTGCTTTCGCGGAAATGAGATGGCGGGACAAAAATGATAAGAGTGATCTTAGATAATGCCCTCATATTTCATATTTCATATTCACTTCATCTCGTCAATCTCAGCCAACAGAGGCAGGGTTTACAGTCGTAATCATCACACAAATTGCACTCCTTCGTCCAAATCATCACCGTCTTCTAAACTTCCACCAACAACACCACATCGTTGATTCGTTGACTTGTCTGAGCCGGATACTTCACTCTCAATCGAGCATTCTTCGATGTCAATCTTCGGTGACAGCTCCGCTTGCACCTTTGAATCAAAACTACTTCCACCACAGCTAATAGCAATTCTTCGACGTAGCAATTGACTAGCTGGTTTCATGGTGTCATTGTAAAGTGACACAGATCCATTACCTTCATTTGACAGTTCTAATTCAAGACTTTCTCTGTCACAGTCCACTTCACCGCAGTGTTCGAACTGTGCTTCAATCATCCGTGACGTTTCTGCATCCAGCATTTCTACATCACATGTTTCTCCTTCCAAGTCGTCTTGTGTACCAGGTGTAAGCATCATGGAATTGTTATCATCATCAGACGACTCAGCTTCTTTCTTGCGCGAGGTCATAAACACATCTGACGGTACATGCTCCATTCCTTTGGTAGATGACAACGACGAACTAAAACTTATTACACTTTGGTAGTCAGCGTCGTCGTCATGCTGTTGTTGAATTTTTCGAGACATTCGAATAGCAAATACTGACAGTGGAATGACTGTTAATACTGCAATGAACATGCCTACGATGAGTATGAGAGGGACACCTAACTCATTGGAAAGTTCGTCAAACAACCCAAGCTCCCCATCACCACCCGCTGTTGTTGTGGTATCCGCAAGCGTTGGTGATGTCGGTATGTCACCACGTGTTTCAACTACGATTCCAGCCTTACGTTGTTGGAATAAATCTAATGCATCATCGAGCAGTGCCCCATGTGCATATTCGCAATGTGTTCCTTCCCATACACCAACTTCACAGATGCAGCCGGGATGACTTTCTCCATTGTCAACCAATGATGCACATTGTCCATCATTGACACAGTACTGATCAGTAACTTGTTCTATATTATTGTCGCCATCCACCATGCAAATCGACGTTGCCTCGTACTGACACATGAGACCAGCCGCCAATGTGTCCGCTGTGTCACAGTCACAGTATCGATCGAGTAATCCATAGTTGTTATTTGCATCGATGCATTCGCTTCCGTAGTAACATGTGTGGACTAGGTCAGTCCTTGCTGCGACGCACTCAGTTTTGGTACCATGGTGGTAGCCGAGCTTACGAGAAGTAGTATCATCAGGCATGATCACTACTTCGACTACCGTGATGACGGTAGTCTTGTTCTAGGTTTTGCTTCGTCTCTCGTTGACTGAAAATTTGGCTTCATTTCTGGGGACGGTTTTGTAAGAGTTGTCGAATGAAACCAAATCTAAAATCTCGAAGGGAGAAGAGACGACTGAATGAAAGAGAAGATGGTAGATGATGATGATGACGATGATGATAAAACAATTGATTTTATCAACTTCAACTGGGAGCCGAATTATGGCGATGATCAACATGATGTCGATCATCATCATCTATCTGAAACGTTGCATCGACTTGCCATGGTGGAGAAGATGTCTGGAATGGATGATCTACATTCGATCATTCAATGGATTGGTTCTCCATTACTTTGTCAATTATTTGAAGAAAAGGAATCCAATGCCAACCTTACAGAACAATCATCGATTCCAGAAATTAATGAATTCAGTAATGTGAACTCGAGTGATAATTATACATGCATCCTTTGTTACATTATAACCTTGCACCAACGAATAAATACCGTACAGAACTATATGGGAACAATGGCACAATGTCGTGGAACTGGTGGCGACATCTTACGTGAAGCAGGTGCAATTAGTGCACTCTTAAATGTTGTTTGGTATTTGATGTTAAACTCTAATGATGATGATTGCTCAAGACTTGACTTTAATTGCATGTGCAATGATCACCTACATCTACGAAAGAATGACGATTCAACCTCCTTTGATGATATTGTGACTAATGTGTTGCAAATGACAGCAATACATTTGGCAACATCATGTCTGGGCTCATTGCGTGACTTGGCGTGTGGATCCGCATTGAACCGATCGGCAATACTTATCTGGACCCCTCCTCCTTCATGTAGTAATGTGTCATGCATGATAGTAAATGGAGTACATTTGTTATGTGAATACGTGGCGCGTTACGATGGATACAAGTTTGAAGATATCCTATCCATGAAGCAAGGAGAATTCGATACAACCAGAGCTGCAGAAGCTACAATAGACTGTTTGGCAACATATACAGATCGAGGGAAAAAAGAAATAAGAATGCTTACCAATGTATTAGGAGTTGTTAGGAATACATCACACAGCACACCGGACGTATGTCAAGAGATGTTCAAGCATGGTATCGTTTATCGTCTTGTTCGATTATTACTAACATCAAGCAGTGGATCGAGGAATGGCCAAGCAACTACATTGCTTCCAGATGTTTCATGTCCATGGCGAGAGGCATCGTTCCGTACTGCCGGGTCATTGATCAACCTAGCTGAGAAGTGTCCTGACGTTGCAAGTCTACTAGCAACGAATCGTCAACTAATCTTATGTCTGCTTGAATTTTGGGGTGGTTCTACAGCAAACGTTATCGATAAATTCAAAACATCCTCACGAGCACTTCATCTTGGCCTAGCTGCCATCTTGAATGCTGCGGCGGATGGTGGATTAGTTGGTGGGTTAGATGAAGTCATGACGTGCGTGTTGAAGAATGAAACAATAAGGAGGACGGGTGCACAGAAGAGAGAGGACGAGAGGAAACGTGGCCAAAACAGTGCGTGACTCCATAAGAAGAGTCCGCTTTGTCCCCATAATCATAACATTGTTCATGCTTAACATAATGGTTGATTTCATATGTAAAAGAGTAATTATAATTAATCGAATTAATACCCTCAGCTGGTGTATGATGTAAATGGTCATGGATCCAAGTAATAGGAATGGATGTCGTTTACTTCACTTTTTTTCTTCTGCGTTTGACACCTCCTTCCACTGATGATGCTGCCACCGCTGCCTCCTCTTTCTTCACCAAGGCAGTATGCTCCTTCACCCAACAGGTACTATACCAGCCCTCCTCACCCAGCCTGTCATAGCCAGTGGCGTCGTAGTAATCACGTTGGGCACGTGTAAGACCAATAGGCATCTTCCCAGATCGGTATGCATCATAATGTGCAAGTGATGCACTCATCGTGGGTACAGGTATAGCACTTGCGAACGATACAGTCACAATACGTCTCCATGACATGTGCATATCTTGTAACTCAGCTGCGATACTTGAGATTGTTAGTAGATTATTGTAACTAGTATGTTCTTCCTCGGGCAGGAGTAATGCCATATGTATCTTATTAAGCAATGTCGATTCGAGGAAAGAGCCCGGTAGTTTCCATAATCGTATACATTCAACAACATTGACATCCCACGACCCGACATCTGACGCGGCCTCGAATATCGCAAGACATTCAGCCACGACTGATAGACATGCACAATACATGGCACGTTGAAGATCTTCGCTTATTTGATCTTTTAATACACTAGGTGTATCATTACCATCGGGTACCTTAAGTATTGTTGATGCCTCAACACGTTCATCTTTCATCACGCTAAGGAATTGTGTCGACAATGCGGCGTTAATCGTTGGAGCGGGGACGTTTAGTCGTGTCGCCTCCAACGTTGCCCATGTATCCACCGGTTCGGAATGTATAGTATCTTTAATCTTATCCACAATAAAGCCAGTATCTGTAATGACATCTCGTTTGTAATATATTTTGGAAGTTATCCCGGTCAAGAAACCAGTAAGTAATCCACCAGTCGTAGGTCCATGTCGATATTTCGGGCCAGTACCCTCCAACTCATTCCAATTACGAAATGTCCGGCCTATATCTTGATTCTCATAGCCGGACGCTTTACGTAATATATCTGATCCTTCGGCATATATTTGTGCAATTCCATTCTCGATAGTGCGTTGGATCATAATTGCATAATGTGCACAACTGGGATCGTTACCGACGTGTGCCATGGACATACTCGTAGATGATGACGCAAATGATGTTAGGTACGGTGACATGAATGCATACGCTTCTTTCGTTCCACCGCCAATGAGGAAGGATGAATGATCTGACGATGATGTTATCCGGTCCTGACGCAATCGTACCATTTCGAGTAGGTGCGTACCTTTGGGATGGGCATGCATACGATATAAAAACCCCGCGACGACATTTTCGTAGAATTGTACTTCCTCGCCCCCACCTCCCCCATCATCGGGTGAGGGATATACATGTCCTAGTTCCTCCTCTCTTCCCCATCGCAATACAATATCTCCCTCTTCCAGTAAGGGGGCAAGACAATGTTCAAAGAGGTGTATGAACTTTCCATCGTATCCATGAGTGCCACAAACTACAATCCTACGTGGACGTTGTAGCATGGGTATCAGTTGCTCCACACTGCTCGCGGGGATCATACATCGCATTGTTGATGGATGGCGAGTATCCGTCGCCGATGATTGCTGGGTGGTCCGCTGGTATTCGTTCACTATATCCTGCAGGAAGGTTCCCGAGCCTCCTGCACCGTTCGATTTCGCAACATTGTCGACATCGTCAGTGTCACAAACAACGACACGTATCCCGGCGGTGGCATGATGTGCTGCGAAAGACTGGCCGATGGCACTCATCCCTATGACCCCGAGGTCGCATGGTTCAATGCTCATTTGTGCAATATTAAAGGTCAATGTTACACTACCACTTCCTCCACTCCCGGTTGTAGACCCTCGACCCTCTAGATGATGTGATGATAGAAAATAGGAGTATTTACGTAGTATGTATTCAGAACGTTGTCATTGTGCTGGCTATGGAGGCGACCAAGATTGTCGCTACGGTCTCAACAGACTCACCATCTAACAAGGTAATACCCGGCGTTGACGACGACAACGTTGCCGCATCATCGAGTAGTAACAGTGCTGGCCTCGAAGAAGATGTTGCCGACGTCATTGCTGCCAACAATGAGGATTATGTAATTTTTGGTGCACGTCCCTCACGTCTATTTGATGATATATCCGAGGTCGTTGATGCTATCTTGGCCGAGGAGGTGTCTACGTTGCCTTTGTTGCCACGAACATTGACATCGGCTCAATTGCGTGAACAGCAGAAGATGCAAAAGGAAGACGGGCGAAAGAAGGGAGAGAAGAAGGAGGAGGTCCCTAAAATCCAAACCGGAGAGGAAAAGTTATTATTGCGACTACGGAGTGCATATAAGAAGAATTTGGATTTGGCCGAGGTATATTGTCAACGTAATATATTTACTGTACGGAATTATCCAAAGACGAAACGTCGAAAAATTCTTGAACGATACCTCGCAGATGACGAGGAGGGGGGCGTGGATAGCACCAATAAAAAGGCAAAGAGGGGGGGAGCAAAAAACCCAGTGGGTAAGACGATTCAAGAAACTGACGGTGGAGAAAAGGTGGGGAATAGTGGTGGTGGTGATGGACCCTCTCCCACATCGGCCATGTCTCTCCTCTCCTCCATCGAGGGGGCGGTTAATCCGACACCGGAAGAATTAACAGACATTGAACAAACCATTCTTCTTACACGTACACGATTACAGAATGAACGTCGACGTAAGGCTGAACTAACGAAGCATCTCAGTCGTCTTCGTAGTGCTTCTGAAACATTGAAGCAGGTCCAGACTGCATTAAAGGAGGTTGATATTGATCGTGCCATTGGGGGTGTTACTCGAATGACAATGGAAAGTCTCAAGGAAACTGTGAAGAATGCCATGGAGGGACATGAGGAATTGAAGGTATGGAATACAAAGGCCGAGGAAGTGATACATATACTTGATAAGATTAAGGTTGATCGGGAGGGAGGGAAGGTGGTTGTGTCACCGAGTAATGGTAAGAGGGTGGTAAACAGGGAGGAGGATGAGCGACTGAGGAAACGTACAATGGATGAGATTGGGGGGTCACATGGGACAAAAGAGCAAGTTGAATCTTTCCTGAAAAAATTACGTGGATCAGTCGATCCTCCCTAATCTCGTAGAGGAGAGGTCATCTGATATCATTCATGCATGCATCAAGTGAAAAGAAGTGAGTCTGTATAGATTTTCTGGATTGTAAGTTGTTACGAAAACGACGCATCTCAGTCAATATTTTATCGATACATATGAAAGGTGTTCTGAAGCCTGCAACTATTTGCAATTATATTAAGAATCGTGATTAGTTAAGTTCCTTAAAGTAATAAGCACTAATTCAACATTAGATCAGTCTGATGCTCTAATTTGCGTCCCAAATGTGCAAGGTGGCCACCAGAGACAGTAGAACAGATGAAACGCGTGGCAGTTGCCAATGAAACTCTCAACCCATTGCAGTTACGAATCATTTGGACCATCGACACAGGATCTCTGGCTTTCAGAATTAGAATGAGAGCCTGTATATTTACCTCTGCCGAATTCATACGACTTTTCTCGGTCGACGTCCATTTGGTCTTGTCGCAAATGGCAGCTATAAATGCCGCGAGCATAGTAGTGTTACAGGTCATACCTTGGCGATATCTCAGAAGCAATTTGATTGGTTCCAGTAGACGCATTAAAGCGACCTGCTGGTCTTCGGCTGTATATCCCGACCAAAGCATTGTTGACAGTTCAAACTGATGAATGATAGAATCGACAAGGAGCGAGTCAAAACCTTCCTCCAGCTTTAAGAAAATTGGTGCGACAAAATCTGATTTAATTTGGATCGATTCATGGGTAAGCACTTCCTCCCAAGTAAAGGCAGCAAGGATGGAAGTAGCCGCTCGTGCTTGAAATAGGTATTTCAACGTATCATTGGTAGATGCTAAGGGAGGTGAAAGCCACTTTATTAAGATCGGAGAAATCATCGGCAATACTTTTGTCGACGGATGATCACAGGAGGTCGTAAGGAAATGGCACAACTGATCCAATGATCTGTCATAAGAAAATTGATCCATCGCTATAACTCCATCTTGTCGCAACACTGACTTGTTACTTGCGTGTTTGATCCCACTGCTATCAAGTAGACATGTGAGGTATGTTTGCATGGGTAAATGCCTCCTCAGCGATGCCACAGTCTCCATTATGAACGAAGACATGTTGTTGCTTATCCAAAAATCCTGATCAGGACTATTATTTTTTGACACTCGCTGTACGGCAAACGATCTCGAGCATATGTTTGACAATGATTTCACCAAAGCCCCAGAAGGACGCTTTAACAAGCCAATCAATCCAACAAACAACTTTTGAACATATTCTGGAAGTCTTTCAAAAATGCTGGACATCATCATATTACCAGCGAATAGCACGTCCAATGAATTTCGCAAGCCGAAACAAAGATCGTTTAGGGCTCTGTTGATTGGTAGGGCATGATCATCATCTTCTGACCATTGACGGACGAATGAGAAGAGGGATGTGAGAACAATACCAGTCTCATTTGGCAACCTATCCTCCCATGCGGCGATGTAAACTGGTAGGACTGATGCCATCTGTAAAAGTAAAAGAGAGCTCATTTCATGAATTTCAATCTCGTGATCACTGGGAGGACATAACAGGCAATCTGCAGATTGTGTGATGAGAGTTGATAAGAGCATTGCGGAAGTAATTCCGGTAGCAGTTGACGCAATCTTAGTCAACTTTTGCTCATCATAGGTTGGCATTTCAAGATGAGGAAAGAATGCTCGCGCAAATGATTCCAGCAGCTCGTGTCGCTTTATTGGCTGAGCCAGCAGGTAGTAATCACCGTCTCCTTGCAGGCCATGATGAGGAAGGACTAGCGCTCCCACAACCTTAACAAGCTCACATGCGGCCTTTTCCGACCCATCAGTAGAATTAAGTCGAGGAAGGATGTAGGAGAACACTACGTCTATCCATGTCTGACTAATATTATTGTCCAGAAATTGATGCCCACCTCCCAACTCTGCCATAGCTGAACAAAATCCGGCATTGGTTAGCTCATATCGTGAGGCAGAAGTATTATCAATGTGACAGATTGGGAATGATTCAATAAGAAGTATCAATGTCTTGTTAACAGTAGCCCCATATGCTGCAAGACAATCTCCCATGTCTTGAACATCTGTACTTGTCTTCTTATCACGTTTCTTTCTTTGCGACGGCATTGAATTAGTCGACTTCGACGTGTACTGTTTATCTGCAGGCGTAAGCTGAGACTGATAACGACGATGCACAAATCGTATAATGTGTACGAGAACGTCAAGAGTTTCAAGTTCAGACGTAAGTATCATGATCCCATCTTTTTCATTCGAAGGTTTGCGTCCCGAGTGTAGTAGTTCAACGTATTTCGAGCGAATGATCTCTAATAGAGAAGTCAATTGTTGCATTGTATCTATCTTTGTTGTGTCACCACCTGATTGATTGTGTAGGTCAATGCCTTCCTCCAACATAATGTCATCATGACTATCATGCGATTCATCTTGCGGCATAACAGGCAAATCAAAAATACTGCGTATTGACCGGTGTGAGTCATTGTGTACTATCCGATCATCGCGGAGCAATAATAACGAATTAGATCGGGCACTTCCGCCAATCAAATACGTACATTCAACAGAAACTTGTATCGAAGGATCCAATCGACGGTTGGTATTGCTATTACTTCTAATGGAGTTGATGGCATTTCTTCCCGTCAGGGATGCATGCAAAAGAAATGCTAATGAAAGTAGGGTCGAATCACTGGCTGTCAACAAAGACTGTGCTGTAGATTGTGTAGCTTTGTTTCCATCTCTCTTTTGTTTCTTTGCTTTTGGTCCACTACTAGTTTTCGAGCCTGTACTATTCCTTCCACGCCCTCCGAGTGTCATAGATGAAAGCAATCGTTCAAGCGGAGGGAGGAATGAGTCAACGTGCTTTCCCATCTCTACTGACATTGCCGAAATCCCTACATCCTTCTCTAATGACGAAGCTAATGATGTGAACGAAGGAGAGGGATCTGACGACGCTAAGATACCCACAATCAACGCACCATCCTTCCGAATGTCACGATCTAGACTATTTAGTGCCGACGACGCGTACGCACATAAGAATGGCACGAACGGCGCCATACATTTCAGATCCCTTTGTTCCAACGATGACGATAAATTCGTGATGATATCTCCAAATAGGCTAATAGCAAGGCTACGCACATCATCATCCTCATCAAGCCAACACCGGCACATATTCGGTACTAGTGAAGGAAGGTTCGCCTCGAGTATAGATGATCCAATCTCCTCCCCTAATGATGACAACGATTGGACTGCATCACGTATACCCTTGAGACCCGATGATCGTACCGCGGGAGCATGATGGCGTAAACTTTGCTGTAGCGTCGATAGGACATTCCCCCTCGAAGATACAAGTTCCATACGTGCAGCCGCCGATGCGAGCGATACATCTTTTCCCTGATTCGACGGCGCATATTTGTTCTTTCCAAGCGACTGCTCCTGACAACGGACAGCTACATTGGCAGTTTTAAAAGATGTATCCGTGGCATTGATCTTTGCCGGTGCACGCTTGCCGACCTTGGCTTTCGGCCGCTTCTTGAAATCCTTGGCTGGAGGAGCCATGGCGGAGGAAGGTGTGGGTGGCTCTGTGGTCCGTGGCGGGAAGACAACACAAGTGTGGCTTCTTTTCTTTTTGGTTGTGGTGGTACAGGCTCTGCTGCTGCTTGCTTACAACCCAGCTTTAGCATTCACATCATTCCGCTCAAATGCGTCATCGTCGTCGAGATTCGCCGCACAACCTAAATCATGGACCGCTCACGAAAGAGATTCAATCCTATCTCGGAATGGTGAATACTTCAAACTGGATAGGTTGTAAGGATTTTGGGGGAGATACAATCAAACTAGACCAGTGAGACCATTTCTGTTTATAGATATTACATGTCAATTGATATACAAACGTATGTAAGCATCTCTTGCTTCACTTCTCATCTCGGCACAAGAATTATTGTATGCTGTTAAAGTTGAGTCGATTGCACTTCTACTAACCAAACCATCTTCGAACATCATTCGCAAGGAATTCATAGCATAGAATCCTCGACCTGCTGCTGCAATCATCAATGCTTACCAGCTCGTTCCAAATCTCCTGATTTTCCCTCCATTTGTCCAAGGTTGTATCTTGCCCCATCGTCCCCTAACATAGCAGCAGCCTCGAAGTGGAACTTGGCTTTCTTCATATTTCCTTCTTCATGATAAACGACACCCAGGTCATAATGTGCCTTACTATAACCTAGATCTGCAGCCCTAGCATAAAGTTCCATTGCCTTCTCCTGATCCTGCTGCAAACCTAACTGTCCCTCTCGATAATGATTACTTAGTAAATAAATCGAACAAGCATCATTTACGTCAACCCGCTTCATCAGTTCTTCAACTCTTTCTTCATCTGTTGTGCTTATTATCTCTTTATTGCAATACGGACAATTAACAATCCCAGACTTCCGGAAGGAGTGGATGCATCCACCACATATAGTCTTTCCGCAGCATGAATAAAATTGTTCCATATCCACTTTTGCCAAATGCTCATGAGCAAGGGCAAAGTCGTACACAGGTATGGACGATATAGTCGCGTCTGGAGCGAGACAGTAGATATTAATTCTACCGGCATTGGTAGGAAGCAAATTGGACAATCTTCCTTGGCCGGTGGGTCTTTAAACAGGGCCTCGTCGCGTAGCTCGGCAGCTCGTCGTTTGCAGTCTTTTTTATGCTTCGGCCAATGATTCCTTTGGCAATCGGCGTTGCAATACTTGACGAGCATACACGACTTACACGCCTTGAGACTAACGCCCCCATCATTGCCGCACTCGGCACAGCATGAGGACGTTGTCGCATCGCCAAGATTATGGTCCATGATTTTTTTGTGGGAGGTGGCGGGGGAACAAGCTCCCACTTCCCACACCATGATGGCTTCTTTTCTGGTGGCACTTGCTCTGCTGCTGCTTGCTTACAACCCAGCTTTAGCATTCACACCATTCCACGCTTGGTCATCTTCGAGAATACCTGTGAATTCTGTACGACTATTCGCCGCACAACCTAAATCATGGTCCGCTCAAGAAAGAGATTCCATCCTATCTCGGAATGGTGAATACTTCAAACTGGATAGGATGCGGGGGACAATAGAATTTGGATCATCCAATCGTATCCAAACTAATCTTGATGGGTCTGACGATGCCTCCGTCCGTCGGTGGCTTGCCGATGATGAGCAAATTGCAATGAGCATTTGGGATCCAAAATTGATTAGCAAATTAGACCCAAAGGTTTATCGATTAAAGTTAATGACATTAATGTTTGTTACTATTCAACTATCTCCGCATGTTGATGTGCGAATGTGGACAGATGAACGGGGGTCATTTAACCTCGAATCGGTCGCGTTTGATCCCAATATACAAATACTTCCTGGAGTTGGCGTTTCGGCTGATTCATTGGGCATTACCATCGATGTAGTGGGTGAATTATATCCATCGAAGGATGGTAGAGGGGTGGACGGTAAAATAGGCTTCGTAACCTCAGGCGAGCTTCCACCGCCAATGCGTCTTCTTCCCGAGTCAGTATTAAAATCTTCATTGAGCACTATCAATCGAACAATTTCCAACTTTGCTGTGAGCAGTTTCCAAAGCGGTGCTAAAGCAAAGTTTAAACAATTTATGCAGGCTGAGAGACTCAAGATAAAAGAATTTTAGTAATATCAAGACCATAGAAATTGTTGCACTAGCGTATCTAATTTTGCAATAAATTCCAATGCATTTAACGTGGAGGCGCCATCGCTTTCATATTCTGCTCCACGACCTCGTTCATTTTGTCAAGTCCCTGACCCCGCCAACTCACGATCTCATCGCAATTGGCCCCAATCTTGTCACAGAATCCTTGCATGGGCAAAATCGTGAAAGGCTCCTCGAGCTGAGTGGCGAGCTCCTCAATCCCAAAGAGAAAGACACTTGCCAATGCAATGGCTGGGATTTCAGCAATGTGATTCCAGCTCCCTTTGAATGGATCATAGAGTGCAAATGGCAGTAATAGTAGCCACGTGGAGAGGAATCGAGCCGTATGACGCGTATAAAAGAGCGGTACTGGCGACGATAGTAAACGCTCACTCCCACCCAAGGTATCCTCAAAGATTGATAGATTCTTATTAATCTCATTCTTTCGCATAAAATGCATCGGCAACCGGTCAATGGCTACACTCAGGTCGTACAATGCCCGATTGGGACGGTGTTGACTAACAATAATTGCCTCAGCCTGTGATGGGGATAGTCGTGCACGTAATTCCACACAGAATGCCGACTCATCCTCCTCTGGTGGACTAAGGTGACGTTTCATACTACGTACGAAGGCCCATGTAAATAGACTAACCTGTCGTAAATCCTCAGCTCGACGTGTGGGGTCAATGGGTATACCATCATGTCCATACCATGCCGTTGCCATACGATTAAGATCACGTGTATGATTAATGTTCAGACCCCAGAATTTACGTGCCTCATCCCACCGTCCGTAGGAGGAATTTGTACGAAAGACGAGGAGCAAACCCAACGATGGTGATAGTAGTGTGAATGGTGTAAGGGGGAGAGTAAGCATGGGTAAAAAGTTGATGACGCCCGCATGCTGAACACCATCAAGGTCGGTATATCCTCCCGTTACTGCATTCCATACAACGATGAATGTGGCCACGCCGGCAGTAGCTAGCACCTCCTTGGCAAGACTTTTGTAAACGCCACTATTAAACATTGATGAGAGGTTCCGTATGAATCGATCAGATGAACGGTGCTTTACCCATTCGTTGTGTGTGTACACCGTTCGTCGATACTTTCGTGATCCCTCACCATAGGTCTCCTGAAGAACTATGTTTGGAGTTGGAGGACCCATATCAAGTGATGTGGTGGTCCGATCATCTAGTGGCTGTAAGAATGTAGCAGTGTAGGAAGGAGACAACACCGGTGCGAAGGCATTAGTCTGAAGCACTAGCGCCGCAAACAGGAGGATGATCCTCATCATGATTTCCTGAAGTTGGGGAGGGTTGATTTGGCGCGAGAAGAAATGACGCATGAACGGGGACTTCAAGAGCTTGGCAATAAAGCGGCACGTACATAATGCCGCATCATCAGCACACATCCAATAGCAATCGTATTCAACTAATCATCCTGTGATGACGATGATCTGGAGTGCGGCATTATTGGCGGTCATTGCCACTTTAACCGGTATCAACGCCTTCGTTGCTCCCACAACAACATTATCATCACATACTGTGTCCTCCTCCTTTCGCTCCTCCAACTCATTTGCGCTACAAATGGGCCCACCAGTCGACCCTTCGGCACCCATTACCGAACGATATGGCGAAGGATCACGCAAATATCGACGAACGGTATATACACACAAGGAATGGGTAAAGCATCGTTCCTCTGACCGATTCGTGAAAAACATTCAAACATTATTCAACTCGGGCATCTACAAACAAATTGCCACTGAGGTATTTTTAACAACAAGTGTGGCGATATTCGTTTGGTCGTGGAATTTATTGGTGGGTGGATATCAGGACCTTGATGGTGTCATGCATGATCCAGTTATTAATGGTCCATGGGCATTAATGATTGGATTGCCACTAACGCCTTTTACTATCCTTACACCCTCGTTGGGTCTGCTACTCGTCTTTCGTACGAACTCTTCTTATGGACGGTGGGATGAGGCACGTAAATTCTGGGGTCTGAACATTAATCATACACGTGATCTTAATCGTATGGCCACGGCATGGTATGGCAACCAATCAGAGTGGGATGGGACAGAATTTATGGAATCATCAACGAAAGTCTTAGACCCCATTGATCCCGCCGAACGACAGTACCTCCTTGGACAGGTTAGTCTATTCACATGGGCCTTTGTCCGAAGTATGAAACGTCATCTCTCCCCTCCGGAGGAAGATGAGGAGGATTTTTGTGCTGAGATTCGGGCTCGACTTACCCCATCACAGGCCGACGCGATTATATCTGCTGTACACCGTCCTAATCGTGCCTTGTACGACCTGAGTGTAGCCATTGAAATGCTACCCATGCATTTTGTTAGGAAGAATGCGATTAATACGAACTTATCAATTTTTGAGGATACCTTGGGTGGGAGTGAGCGTCTACTATCGTCGCCAGTGCCGCTATTTTATTCCCGGCACACGGCACGATTCCTCTCCACGTGGTTACTCCTGCTACCATTTGCGCTCTATGAGCCGTTTGCAAACTCGTGGAATCACTGTGTGATGATCCCCGCCACAGCTTTTATATCCGTTTGTCTCTTTGGGATTGAGGAGCTCGCCACTCAACTCGAGGAGCCTTTCACGATTTTGCCAATGCAAGGATTCTGTGACAAGATTGGGGCCAATTGCGACGAGATCGTGAGTTGGGCTGGACAGGGACAGGAGTATGATTCCGCTGAAGTTGTAAGGCGTAACATGGAAACGATCGCTCCTATGCGTTAGACAAGTGCAGTGGTAATTTTTTTTATTTAGACATCAATTTAATCTTCTCAATGCGAGCGAACGAAATGATAGTTTTGTGTACTCCACTTGCACAAACAAATTCTTCCTCAAAACATCAGAATTGGATCGGGCTCTGTACAACCATCTGGTAAAAAGTCGTAGCATATTCTAATGACAGGCGCTTTATTCTTGTCCAATGATCCACTGATGCCCAAGCATTCCTGTATTGTAATCCTGTCATTACGCAGCTCGTTCGTTTCCGAGTAGGTATCCTTGCATAAAGTAAGTTTTTGTATGTTTCCTCCGTGATAATTCTCGATTACTTCCTTGATGGTGTGTATAGTTGTCGACGAGCGAAAGACGCGTGAGAAATCCATGTAGCTCCAGTCAATCAGCTTCGTTGATGATTCGAATTCAGATGATCGATTGATTGTGATGGCAGTATTAGCGATGATTCGAATTCAGAGAATTTCGTGAAGGCAATGTGAGGCAACTAGGGAACCGATAATCATAGTGGTTGATTCTTACCTTGAACTCTAGCAATATCCAACCATCATTCTGGTCAAATGTTGCGCTCTCATCAATTGCTCCCGAGTCTTTACTCTGCAATTGAACTTTGTCGCCGCCACTCGTCACCATCATTAACCTCGTTTACCAGTCGGAGGACAATGTCTCGTGGAGCTGCTTTGAAAGGATTGAACCTTTTCCGAGAATATTTTACCATTAAAAAATGATTTCAATTTCAAATCTGCAGCAGTAGGAAGAATGATGAACACTCGTAGCCGAATGAAGGCACAATGTGAGGCGCAATGCATTCTGAGGACTGTCTCAGAGGAATCTCTCAAAATCTCACCGATATTTCAAGCACAGAGGTACAATTTACGACCAAGGAAGGGAACCACACTTGGCATTGACGACGACTATGCCAGTGAAATACACGATTATCATCGCTCGAGAGAATTGTCAACTGCAGTTGATCCTGGATACATGCTGAATCCAGCGATTTTGATTGATGAGACCATGAGACAAATCCTTGTGAACTACTTGGTGGAGTGGCACGATCGGTTTGGTCTAGCACCAGAGACTCTCTTCAGCACAGTCAGCATCGTGGATAGGTACCTCGCTTCAGAAGATACGGCGGTGACGAAGAACAACCTGCAGCTTGTTGGTATTGCTGCGCTCTTCATCGCAAGCAAGTTTGAAGAAGAGGTTCCATTGCAATTGTCAGACGCTGTATACATTTGTCCACCTCAAAACGAAAAGGAAATCGTCAAGATGGAACGAACTATTCTCAAGGTACTGAAGTATGAGATTTATGTACCAAATGCATATGTCTTTTTGCGTCGTTATTTGACAGCAAGTAATGCGACAACAGAGGTAGCCAACCTTGCGAACTACATCCTTGATGGCACGTTACAAAGCTTTTATCTCCTGAACTTTCTTCCAAGCCAACTGGCGGCTGCTGCAATTTTCATCTCAAGGAAAACGATGGGCGTAACGGCGTGGTGTCCGGCACTAGTTCAGCACGCCAGATATAAGGACAAGGAAGTCCTGCCCGTGGCGAGAGCCGTGTTTGCTGTCAAGACGTTCTGCTCTGCTGGCTTGTACGCTGTGAACAAGAAATATGCAACAACGAAATATGGTCGCGTTTCCCAGACAATCACACTTTGCTCTGATTTTTGATCATCTCGAAGAACATAAGACGCTCTGCCAACATCTAATTGGATTGGATGCATGGATATTTGGAGCAGCCGGTCTCACAATCATTATTGAATAATGTTTAACGCTTTGATTCTAAATTTGCTGTATCGAGCTCTCCTTTTGTGTTTGCCGTTCTTTCACTTAATCACACTTGAACCCAGGCACAGATTTAAAGGTGATCTCTAATTTAGCACATTAAATCCAATATTGTGGTATAGTCCACACGCCTGGCCCAAAGAGCAAACTCCATGGCAAACTCGCGTTGCCTGGCCAGTCTGGAAACCAACCAGCAGAAAGTGCATCAAGACATGTCGACCCAACGATTGGACCTAGCAGGAATAAAAGGAACGCAATTGAAGAATATCCAGTCAGTTTTGTCTGCAGTAAAGCGCTCTTGAATACTGCTCTATCAGAACTTATGTCACTCTTGAATTCATCGAGCTTTGCTTGCGCCACGTCGGGTGCTACATTATCCCCCGTGGATATGGCATCGAATATTGCTCGTACAGTCAGTGGATTGCATCCTTTGTTCGCATCCGCAAAAGATGGAAAGCACAGGTAGCCCCGTTCACTTAAATAATTAGGCTTTGGGCCCTTCTTCACCATTTGCTCAATTGAAAGTTTGTTGTTTATCAACTTATCGAGGTCAGCCTTGCATAAATCACGTGGATACAGACACAAAGGTGAAATGCCCACCGTTTCCCCTCCCAATGTTGGACTTTCATCTTTCATGGAGAGTACCTGTTGAAACTTTTCGTATTGTTGAGGGAACTGTCGTAGCGCCACACCCGCCCCACCCGAACCACCGAAGAACCAAATATAGAAGAATCCTCTAGCATCCTCACCAGTAATGTTTTCGGGGATGGAGTTGAGTTTCGAGATATGCGTCGTGACGGTACTACTCCTCGGTGTGAAGAACCCACTACACTCAGGTATCAAGAGGAGTGAGAACGCAATTAACAGCCAAGGATACACCATTTGTCGTCGGCGCTGCGCCCGGAGTGGAAGGAATCAACAACTTCGCGGCCTGTCGTCTGTCCTTCGTAAAACAAAAGAAGAGGGAGACCAAAAATCAACAATGGATGTGAGACGATACGATATCTATTTTACAATTCCCCAGAGTGGAACAAGTCAGGGAGTTGTGTATAGTGGGAGAGAGGTTAAATTAATGAATTCAATTCTGAGATTGAATCCGCTTGCTTTGTGGGAAGGGGCTGGATCTTGACGTTACTCATAAGAAAACAATGGAGACGTACATTTAGATCATTATAAAGAAATGCATTAATCAAACTTACTATCCATCTGAAAGTTTGATGACACATCAAAAACCTAATCTAGTCTCAGTAACTCTAGCCTCAGTGGCATGCGTCTTCCTCCCTGTACTCAATCCAATTTCATCTCTTCATATCCATCCTCCATTTCCAATATCGACAGAAACATGCCGCCCGAACAATAATATACCGCAGTATTTTCCCTCACATGGCATATTTCGACGTCCATTCGCGTGCCGTACTATCGTGCCTGGCTCGATCAGTTTTCAAGAGCTGGGCAATATCAGGGACAAGCGGATCGTCGGGGTTGGGATCAGTCAACAAAGAACAGATACTAAGCAATACCTTGCTTATAGTAAGCGCCGGACTCCACTGATCCTTCAGAATGTCTAGGCAAATACCTCCATTTGAATTAATGTTACAGTGGTAGATGCGTGTCGTGAAGTGCACCTTGGGGGGCTTAAAGGGGTAGTCGGCCGGGAAGTGAATATCCAGGAAGAAGACCCCACCCGCGTAGGGGGATTCGTCAGGTCCCATGATCGTGGCTTGCCAATGGAACATATCATCCCCAACTGGTCCTGCTGAGCAATTTGCCGGGGGGTCTTTTCCCAAGTCGATAAGTTCTTTGTTGGGAATATACAATGTAAATGATCAACATTTGTTGTTGTTGTGTAGGGTGGGGTGAGACGGCTATGATGCAGTATTTTTACAATGAAATTTAATCAACGAATTAAAACACTCACCTTTATTGATTCTTTTGAGTGACATCGTCAAAAATGGAGAATAGATCGAAGTCTATGATGCAGCGAAAAGTGTAGACAACAGGGTGGAACAAATATATGAGCGTAAAAAGGAGAGTGAAGAGAACGAGTTAATAATAAAATAATTCACTGATCGACATCGGATATTCAATGAAACAACGCCGCCCAATCTCCATAAGAAGGCATTGACTCTAAGGCAACGGACCCCAATGCCAAGATAGTCGTGGGAAAGTCCCCTGTGACGTGCACGTTTACCCATGTGATCCGCACTTTATGACGACTTATCATATCCCCGCTAACGCAATCGGACGTCCGTGAGACGTCCGTGGACATGAACATGCAGCATTGTGTAATGGAGCCGATGGATGATAGGACCACCAACTTCCAAAATACACCCAACGGTCATCCCACCATAAGAGAGGAATTGACCATGAAGCGCATGTACAAGATAGTAGAAGAACAAAACCAGAGCGCCATCGTTCATCTTACATTGTTTGCCTCTTTTTACGTCGGTCGGGGCAACGAACAGCTAGGCTACGGAGGAGGAGCCGAGCCGGGATGGAATAATAGCGGCGAGCGCGAGGTGAGAGGGGAGAAACGACGGTCGTGTGTACATAAATATTTACGTCTACGTACGTAAGCCGATCCATCATTCATATTGTTCTTTTGGAGGTTACGAGTTTTAGGGCTATTTTTGCGCACCCCCAAAGTCACGAAAAAATGATAAGCCCGGAGATATATTGTTAAATCTTTCAATGTCCATATGATCGGCCCAGGAGAGTGCACAGTCATTTAGACAA
>Ga0247843_1003938_pt1 | contig 23110 bp, 23 predicted proteins | sample LaCruzMarch2017__FD_192420 | JGI IMG/M metagenome (GOLD analysis project Ga0247843, IMG submission 192420) | Freshwater microbial communities from meromictic Lake La Cruz, Castile-La Mancha, Spain - LaCruzMarch2017_8m | ecosystem: Environmental > Aquatic > Freshwater > Lake | place: Spain...
GTTTTACCGACTCATCGAACAGGCGGTGACCCTTTCGCCAGTAATGGGGAAAAGCTTGGTGGGAGGTCATCCTTTGGTGGCTGGCACAACATCTAGCGACTAGGGGAATCAAGTGCATAGGCAGATTTTATTAAATGGCATTCTCATCTGAAAGAGAAACTAATTGGACATCTGGATGCCGTCTCCTCACTCACGCAAACAGGAGGGGCATGTGCGTGAATTTACCCGTAAATCCTCCCGTGCCGGAGGCAGAGTTCTATGAAGCGCTCGACCCGTTCCGGGGACACGTCGTTCTGGATGATATGGGCGGGGGAGATCATGTATCCGCCGACCGCGCCCAGGGTGTTGATTTTATCAATGATGTCCGCCTCGAGTTCCTGATCCGATCCGCTGGGCAGAAGGTATTGCTGGTCGATGGCACCCCAGAAGGCAAAGAGCCCACCAAAGCGGTCCTTCATTTCCTTCGGGGCATGGCCGGGGACGCCGGGCTGCACGGGGTTGAACACCTCGAAACCGATTTCGTGGATCTGGGGCAGGAGCTTGCTCACAGCCCCGTCGCAATGGAGGATGGGGATAATATCCGGCTTGGCCTGTTTGAATCGGCTGATCATGGCCTTGTAAGCGGGCATGAGTTGCTCTTCGAACATTCCTGTGGAAATGAGCAACCCCTCCTGGCCGCCAAAGTCGTCGCCGAACCAGAGCGCATCGACCCCCTGCTCGATGAGCTTCAAGCCGATCCGGGTCTGAAATTCTGCGCAGGCTTTGAAAAGCGGAACGACATACTCCTCCTCGGCAGCCATGTCCATGAGGAGCTTCTCCATTCCGACGAGCAGCTGGGCAAGTGAGAAAATAGTGACCTCGATGTCGCCGATGACAACGTAGTCGTCGTGGTATTTCGATACGAGATCCGCGGCATCGTCATAGCGTCCGGGCGCGTCAGGATCCGGCCAATGGTAGGCCTCGATGTCGGCGGCTGACATGGCATCCTGGAGCGGCGCTTCGGTGATCTCGACGTAGATTGCCCCCTGCTTCATCCGCATGCCGTATTCGTTGAGCCATGTGCCGTCGTCGAATTTCTGCGGGACAAATCCGGAATGCTCCGAGGCTCCGGTGACGATCACGTCGCACCCCATCGCAGTGCGAATTTCGTTTCCGCTGATCCGGTAGGTGACATCCTCGAAGATGTTTTTCGTATAGCGCATCGGGATCCCGAGCTTCCGGGAAAAATGCTCGTAGAGCTGCGCGCAGAATTCGAATTGCACCGGCACCCGGTCCGGCAGACCCGCGTTCCTCTTGAACGCCCTCAACACGCGCTCGCGCGGATTCATGCGACCTAGTCCGCGTGAAAAACCTCCGGGAGCGGGATGCAGACCGGAGAGTTGTCAGGATTGGTTTCCATGATGTCCGCCATGTAAGCCCACCACTTCTTGACGATGGGATTCTCGGGAAGGCGGTCGGCGGAATGACCGTCGGCCAGCTTCTGCACGGCGAATAGGGTCAGCGTTTCGCGGTCGAGGAAAATCGAGTAGTCGGAGACGCCGGCCTCCGAGAGCGTTCGGGAAAGCTCGGGCCAGATTTCGTCATGGCGTTTCTCATACTCGGCCTCGAAGCCGGGCTTGAGTTTCATTTTGAATGCGGCACGTGTCATGGAAGGAGGTATGGGGTGGAGGGTGGATTGCAGACGCAGGCTAGCAACCCGGCCTGGGAAAAAGCAAGGAGAGAGGAAGCCAGGAAAGAATCCATCCCGGCTGTCCCTGGATTTTAACTCCCGTTGCATGGGCATCCTGCCCATGCGTTGTCAATCCCGGCAAGACATGGGCAAGGATGCCCATGCCACGGTGCGCTTTCCACTCAGCAATCAGGGGACTTGCTGTCCGGGTTATGAGGAAACTTTTTCCGGCGGCGCATCCAGACCGGCGGCCTTGATGAGGGCGTTGCCCAGATCTTTTCCAATCTGGAGAAGGCCGGAAGTCGTGTAATGAAACTGTCCTTCCGAGAACCCCTTTGAAACAGGATACACCTTCGCGTCCGAAGTTTCGGTCGCGATGACCTTCGGCACAGCCGCCGCCACGGCGTCCTGCGCCTTGCGGACGAGTTCCCATTCCTCGATCTTCTTCGCATCGGGGCTGCCTTCGATCTGCTGCGGAGAAAGTTTGGCGAGAACAAACGGGAGGTCTGCGCCGAACGTCGCGCGCACATCGGCAATGAAGTCGGTGAGATGTTTTTGATACTCGACCCCTTTCCCATCCAGCGCATCCGACTCGCCCTGGACCCATCCCATTCCGAGCACTTCGACCGTGCGGTTGGGGTATTTGGCCTTGAGCGCAGCAATCCCGCGCTTCGCGACATCCTGAAAGATGCGGTAAAGTTTTCCATCGGACGCGGAATCCGCCGTGCCGTCGGGCAGCCAGCACTCCTGCTTCCAGAGACTGCTGCCGCCCATGGCAAACTTGATTACAGCCAATTTTGCATCCCGGTCGGGGAGGCGGTCGCGGACGGTTCTCGCGAAGCTCAGCTCCGGGCCAAACCGGCTGATCGGCGCGGCTGAGAGGGCTGGATAGCAGTTCGGGAGCGGTTTGACGTTGGTGTTGGAATTGCCGGATTGCAGGGGCAGCAGCGTCCCCTCGGGCAGCATGCCCGGACCGGGAATGTCGTAAAACATTTCCACATCTTCCTGCGGCTTCGCCAGCGGATCTTTGGTGTCCTCAAGATACTTCTGATACCCCCAGCCCAGCGCGTTCGACTGCCCTCCAAACAGAAGCACATAAACTTTTTTGTCCGGAGCGAAGCCGGCTGAGGACGCGGAGGGCTTTGCTGAAGCCGGCATAGTGGGCTTGGAAGCCGCCCCACTTTCCGGCACGACCAGAACACCCCACTTGCCGAGGTTGATCGGCTCGTCGACCGCCATCTCCTTCTGGTAGACGAAGCAATGGTTCCTCCCGCCCTCAAAGAGCAGAACATCCGGCAGATCAACTTTCCGGAAGCCAAGATCCAGCAGCTCAGCCTCCCGGCTGTCCGGGCTCTTTCCCGCAATGGGGGTGAATACATACACAACGCCCGCCTTCCGGCAGATGGCACTGACACGATCGATTTTGCTCCGGAAAAATCTGAAACCGTCCATCACCCCGGGCACCTCATGAATTAGGTAGGACCGGTCGATAAACAGCTGCGTCCCCGATTGAAAGACGTCCTCCTCCCCGCCGGCACACACAAGCTCTGCGGCCGGACAGGTCATCAGCGGAGCAGTCTCCTGCGCGGGGCAGAAGCCAGCGGCACAGTGAGCCCATGCGACCAGGAGCAGAGTCAGAAGTGACGGGGGCGCAGAGGATATTCCAGGGAGAGACATGAAGGCCCCGGGTTAGCGAACCACCCGGCCGGAACCCGATCCTTGCATCAGCGCCTCGACCTCGGCCCGGCTCGAAAAGTTGTAGTCCCCGGAAATGCTGTGGGCGAGGCAGGAAGATGCCACCGCAAATGACACCGCGGTTTGCAGGTCCTTGAGGTCCGGAGTCGTCAGCGCGCAGATCAGGCCTGCGGCGAAGGCGTCGCCTCCACCCACGCGGTCGACGATGTGCGTGATCGGGTAGGAACGGTATTCTCCATCCCGTGTCGGAGCAAAATAGGAGCGGTCTTCGGCCGCGTCGTAAAGCATCGCACCCCAGTTGTTGTGGGAGGCCGAAATGCTCTCGCGCAGCGTGATAGCCACCTTGCTGACATGCGGAAACTGCGCCACGATCTGCCGGGCCACCTCGGGGTATTTGTCGATGGCGACCCTGCCGCTCAGCACATCGGTGTCCTGGGCGTGGATCCCGAGCACCTCGCCGGCATCCTCCTCGTTGCCGATCACCACATCCACATGCGCGAGGAGCTTTCTCATCGTCCTCTGGGCAAGCTCGGATGGGCTCACGCTTTTGTCCCAGCTCCACAATTTCCTGCGGAAGTTCAGGTCGCAGGAAACCGTCACCCCCTGCGCGCGCGCCACCTGCACGGCCGCCAATGCCGCCTCGCTGGCAACAGCCGAAATCGCGGCCGTGATGCCGGAAACATGGAACCATTCCGCCCCGGAGAAAATCTCCTCCCAGGGATACTGCTCCGTCATGGATACCGACGAGCCTTCCCGGTCGTAAATCACCGTGCTCGGACGCTGGTTCGCCCCGGTTTCCAGAAAATACAAGCCGAGCCGACCGCGCTTCGTCCGCACGATATGCCGGGTATCGACCCCCATCGCCTTCAGGTTCGCAACGCACGCATCCCCGATGGCGTGGTCAGGAAGGGCTGTGACAAATGCCGCCTCCCCTCCCAGGTGAACGATCGACGCCGCAACCGAGGCCTCGGCCCCGGCAAACGTCATGTCCAGCGAACCGGGCATCGCCTGGCGGAAACGCAAAAATCCCCGCGGCGCAAGCCGGCCCATGATTTCTCCAAACGTGATGACTTTGCTCATGATCTTGTATTTTTCACAATCTCCGCAACCTGTGCGGCCCGCTGCGTGATGGCCGCCCAATCCCGATTACGGATCAGGTCGCGCGGTGCGATCCAGGACCCGCCGAGCGCCAGGATGTTCGGCTCCCGGAGATAGCTCTCCGCATTGCCTGCATCCACTCCGCCCAGCGGGATAAAACTCAATCCCAGATGCGCATAGGGAGCCGAGATGCTTTTCAAATAGCCCATCCCGCCCAGCGGCTCCGAAGGAAAAAACTTTAATACCCGGCAGCCACACTCCAAGGCCGCCTCAATATCGCTCGGCGTGCAGACGCCCGGGGCAAACGGAAGACCCGTCTGCTTCGCTTCCATCACAACGCGCGGATTCATCCCCGGAGCAACTCCAAAGGCAGCCCCGGCCGCAGCAACCTCCCCGACCTGCTGAGGAGTCAGAATCGTCCCCACCCCGGCAATCATTTCAGGCACTTCGCCACGGATGCTCAGGAGCGCCTCCATCGCGGCAGGCGTGCGCAACGTCAGTTCCATGCAATCCACCCCTCCCGCCAGCAAAGCCCGCGCCGCGGGCACCGCATCGGCAGGATCGTCAATGACAAGGACGGACACAACGCCAGAGCGATGCAGATGGGAGCGGAGAGCTTCGTTAAACATAGGATGAAATTCGGATGCTGTCAGACGCGCTTCAAGTCAAATGATCGAAAGAGATAAATACAGATAGATTTTTTCTGTATACAGGTTTTCGAAATTTCTGCAAGAGATATCCTGCAAAGCCGCGTCCGGGCTTTTCCATGAAAAGCAGACCCCCGGGCTGTCCGAAAATGGAGGGCGCGGCGGGCCGGGGACGTCCCGCCCTTCCAGGCCTCCTCGCAACCGCACCCGCATTGGAACGCGCCCGAAAGGCACACCCGCTACGGACACCCAAGCCTCAGTCCCCGATCGTAACCGGCGTCCCGACGATCACCTTCGCGTAGATGATCGGAGCGACATCCTTCGGAAGGCGCACGCACCCGTGAGACGCGGGATAGCCGGGGAGTTCCCCCACATGCATCCCCTCCGCGCGATGGCTCTGCAGGTTTTCCCCAAACCTCATGAACCACAGCATCGGCGCGCCCTTAAAAGTCGTTCCGCTCGGAGCGGAATCAACTTTCGTGCTGACTCCAGCCCGGACGATCAGGCCCTTCTTGTTCACGAAAGCACCGTAAAGATTCGAGCGGTGGTCGGGATCCTTCTGAACGATCACGAAACTGCCCTTCGGCGTCATGCCCACGCGCTTCCCGCTGGAAATCGGAGAATCGATCCCCACCTCGTCCCCGACCTTGAGATAGACCCGCTGCTTCTCGAGGGAAATATAGACGCTCACATTCTCCGGCGTCGCCTGCTCGAGGACCCTCGGGATCACCTTGGCGGGATCCTGCTTCCGGATGAGTTCGGATGCGGGTTTCTGCTTCTTCTGCGGACGGGGTGCAGCCTGCTGCGCGGCCACAATCTGGCAAAAAAGCAGGACGGCTGCCACCGCGAGAACCGAAGCCGCGGAGCGCGAAAGAAAAGAGGTGGGATGAACCGCAGCGTTGGACATGGTGAAAAGCCTGATTCCGCTTATCCGCTCGCGACCGATTAAGCAACGAGATTTCTCGCCGGACTTTTTATGGCGCGACCGAGTGATGCGGCAGCTTCGTGAAGGAAATGACAAATCGGATTGCTTTTCGCGAATGATGCCGGAGCATGAGGATTCCAACCAAAATCACAATATGCAAATCGCAATGATCGGTCTCGGCCGGATGGGAGCCAACATGGTTCGCCGTCTTCTTCGCAACTCCCACCAGTGCGTCGTATTCGACACGAACCCAAAAGCCGTCGAGGAGCTGGTAAAGGAAGGCGCAACCGGTGCCGCGTCGCTCAAGGAACTCGTGTCGAAGCTGGAGAAACCGAGGGCGGTCTGGATCATGATCCCTGCAGCGATCACCGACAAGATCGTGGATGAGCTCGGGGGGTTGATGGAGCCGGGGGACACGATCATCGACGGCGGGAATTCCTATTTCCGAGACGACCGGCGCCGCAGCGAATCGCTGCGGCCCAAAGGCATCCACTACCTGGATTGCGGGACGAGCGGTGGAGTCTGGGGCCTGGAGCGCGGGTATTGCATGATGATCGGCGGAGACAAGGTGGCGGTCGACCGGCTCGATCCGGTTTTCAAGACGCTCGCGCCGGGCACCGGCTCGATCGAGAAAACGCCGGGACGCGAAAAAATCGCCGGGACCGCCGAAGAGGGCTACCTGCACTGCGGGCCTTCCGGGGCCGGGCACTTCGTCAAGATGGTCCACAACGGGATCGAATACGGGATCATGGCCGCATTCGGAGAAGGCTTCGACATCCTTGCGAATGCCAACGTGAGCACGAAGCAGGCTGCCCAGGATGCCGAGACAGCGCCCGCGATGCACCACGATCTGGATTATGACCTCAACCTTGCGGACATCTCGGAGGTCTGGCGCCGCGGGAGCGTGATCAGCTCGTGGCTGCTGGATCTGGCAGCCACGGCATTCGCCGAAAACCCGACGCTCTCGAACTTCAGCGGGCGCGTTTCGGACTCCGGCGAGGGCCGGTGGACGATCATGGCGGCGATCGAGGAGGCGGTGGATTGCGAGGTGCTGACCGCCGCGCTCTACGCCCGGTTCCGCTCCCGCAAGGAACACACGATGTCCGAAAAGGTCTGCTCCGCGATGCGGTATCAGTTTGGAGGACACCTCGAACGCCCGGCTGGAGGATAAGCCCACCGGCCCGACTCCTGATTTTTCCATTAGAATCCGTAAAGGAATCGGGTATTGTCCCCGCCGAATGAAGTTCCGCCTCCTTGTCTGCATGCTGCCCGCCGCCGTCCTCGCGCAGGGGGTGACCATCGACAATACCGGCTCCGAGGAAAACCCGAAACCGACCTGGGAAACCCAGCGCCAGGCCCGCACGTATACGCTGGCGATCCCGGCTCCGCGCGGCCAGATCACCGACCGGAACGGCCGGCCGCTCGCACAGAGCCGGCTCAGCTACAATCTCGCGGTTAACTTCCCCACCCCGCTCGACTGGAACGAGGCGAAGGTCCTCTCCTTCGCGCGGCAGCAGATCACTCTGGCAAAGGGCCTTCTCAAGCGGGACATCCAGATCACCGACCAGGCGATCCTCAGCCACTACAAGAACCGGGGAGTCCTCCCGCTCGACATCGTCGAGGACCTGCTCCCGACCGAGCTCTCCGTGATCCAGGGCGGGCTTCCCACCGAACTCATCCTCCGCCAGACCTACGTCCGGTTCTATCCGAACGGATCGCTCGCCTCGCACATCATCGGCTACACCGGCCGGGAAGCGCCGCTGTCCTTGCGTCCGATCGAGAACAACGACCTCATCTTTCCCGAGAGCGAGGGTCGCGAGGGGCTCGAACAGATTTTTGACAACGAGCTGCGCGGCCAGCCGGGCATCCTCCACATCACCTATGACAAGAACGGACAGAAGATGTCCGAGCGGATCGCCCGCCAGCCGGTGCCGGGATACAATGTCATCTCCACCATCGACGACAACCTGCAACGCCTCTGCGAAAAGGTCCTCGCCGAAAACACCAAGCGGGGCGCGCTCGTCATCATCGAGCCCTCGACGGGGGAAATCCTCGCGATGGCCTCACACCCGGGTTTCAATCCGAACGATTTCGTGCCGGTCGTGAAGCAGGCGATCTTCGAAGCGTTTTCCAAAGACCCCTCCGACCCGCTCGTCCCCCGCGCGTTCCGCTCAGCCTACCCGCCGGGTTCGACGTTCAAAACCTTCGTGGGATTCGCGGCGCTCGAATCGGGCAAGATCAAGCCGAAGGACGAATTCAACTGCCCGTCGGACTTCACGGTCGGCGACCATACCTTCAGGAACTGGAAGAAGACGGGAGCCGGGTCGCTCAACTTCAAGGAAGCCCTGACTCAGTCCTGCAACACCTGGTTCTATCAGGTGGGGATCAAGATCGGCGCCCCGACGATCATCGACTACGTCCACCGGCTCGGCCTGGGCCGCCGCACCGGCATTCCCGTGAAATCCGAGACCGAGGGCAACATCCCGACCGATGAATACATGATGCGCGTCCACAGGCGGACGATCAAAAAGGGCGATGTCGCCAACATGTCGATCGGCCAGGGCGATGTCCTCATCAGCCCGCTCCAGATGACCCAGGCGATGGGCGTGATTTCCCAGAAAGGCGTCTTCCACCAGACCCGGCTCGTCAAGCAGGTCCAGACAATCGACAACCGTGTGGTCGCCGCCTATCCCGACCGCGTGCGGGATGAAATTCCTGTCACCCCTGAGATAGATGAACTGCTCCGCAAGGCCCTCGTCGCGGTGACCAGCGACGGGCAGGGAACCGCCCACCGTGCTCAGGTCAAGGGGATCCAGGTCGCCGGCAAAACCGGAACCGCCCAGTGGGGTCCGACCAACAAGCAGCGCACCGCCGCATGGTTTGCGGGGTTCCTGCCGGCCGATAATCCCCAATACGCCTTCGCCGCGCTCTACGAGGGGGAACCGAACGACAACTCCGTCCACGGCGGTTCGCATGCGGCCCCGATCATCGGGAAGCTCTTCAAACAGGTCTTCGCACCGCCCGGTAAATCCGGCGACAAGACCGGCGACAGTGAACCCGAGCCCGAAGCTCCGGCCGACGAATCAAACTGACCGGGAGCACCCGGGAAACGCCGCAAACGCTCAGCCGGGCACAATATTTCTTCCGGGTCCCAGGGGGATGATTCCGGCAGTCCCCAGGCGGCACATGCATCCGATGCCCTCCGGCAGATCGATGATCCCTTTCCATCCGCCCCCCTGCCTCTCCCAGGATGTCCGGATCTGAGCCTGTCAGAATGTTTGTGTTTGGGTCACAGGAATGAACGGGAAGAAAAATGACCGAGACGAAGAAGAAAAGCGCGGACGAGATGATCGACGCGATGTTGGAGGAAAACGGAACGAGCCGTGAGGCGGTTCTTGGGGAAGCGGCGAACCACCGAAGAAAACGACTCCCGCTCGTGTCCTCTGGCACGACGCAAGTGGTCGCAGGCATCCCATTCGAGGCAAATCGATTTTGTTGCCATGCATGGAATCACGCATGTGCAGATTCAAAAGTCATTTTCTCTGGGCTCCCCGTGCGCTCTGTGGTTCAGTTGCCGATTCCATGACCGAACTTGAACGCATCCGTCATTCCTGCGCCCACGTGCTTGCCACGGCGATTTTGAAAATCTGGCCCGAGGCCCAGTTTGCGGCCGGCCCGCCGGTCGAGAACGGGTTCTATTACGATGTCGACCTGCCGCACCGGATCTCGCCGGAGGATTTTTCGCGAATTGAGGAGGAGATGAAGCGCGAAATCAAGGCGAACCATGTTTTCGAACGTGTCGAACTCCCGCGTGCCGATGCTATCGCGATGGCGGAACGGGGTGAGTTGGCCGCGCTCGGGCCGCGCGGCGAGGCGTCGAAGTTCAAGCTCGATATCGTTCAAAACATCCCCGACGGCGAGGTGATCACGCTCTTCCGCAACGGGGAATTCACCGACCTCTGCGCCGGCCCGCACGTCATGCGGACCGGAAACATCGGGGCCTTCAAGCTCACCCATGTCGCCAGCGCCTACTACAAGGGCGACGAAAACAACCCGCAGCTCCAGCGGATCTACGGAACCGCGTTCAAGAACAAGACCGAGATGGAGGCCTACTTCACCATGCTCGAGGAGGCGAAGAAGCGCGACCACCGGAAGCTCGGCGCCGAGATGGGGCTCTTCGCGATCGACTCCGAATACGTCGGCCCGGGCATGCCGCTCTGGCTTCCAAAGGGAACCGTCCTGGTCGAGGAACTGGAAAAGCTGGCCAAGGAAACCGAGTTTGCCGCCGGATACGTCCGCGTCCGCACGCCTCACCTCGCGAAGGAGAAGATGTATAAAACGTCCGGCCACCTGCCGTATTACGAGGACTCGATGTTCCCCCCCATGGAGGTGAAGGATGACGGGGAGGGCCCGTCGTGCGAACGGTATTATCTCAAGGCGATGAACTGCCCGCACCACCACCGGATCTTCGCAGCCGAGCCGCGCAGCTACCGCGAGCTCCCGCTCCGCCTCGCGGAATACGGCTGCTGTTACCGGTATGAGCAATCCGGCGAGCTGTTCGGCCTCATGCGCGTGCGCTCGCTCAACATGAACGACGCGCACATCTACTGCACGGAGGACCAGTTCGCCGGGGAGTTCCGCGCGGTGAACGACATGTATCTGAAATATTTCGGCATCTTTGGACTCGGAAAATATCAGATGCGGTTCAGCACCCACGACCCGGCGAAGCTCGGGAAGAAATATGTCGACGAGCCTGAGCTCTGGATCAAGACCGAGGCGATGGTTCGCGAGGTCCTCCAATCAAGCGGAATCAACTTCGTCGAGGTCGCCGACGAAGCGGCGTTCTACGGGCCAAAGATCGACGTCCAGGTCTGGAGCGCGATCGGACGGGAGTTCACGATCGCGACCAACCAGGTGGACTTCGCGGTCCCGGCAAAGTTCGGCCTGACCTACCGCGACAAGGACAACACCGACAAGACGCCGCTCTGCATCCACCGCGCCCCGCTGGGCACGCACGAGCGGTTCATCGGTTTTCTCATCGAGCACTTTGCCGGAAACTTCCCGCTGTGGCTAGCCCCCGAACAGGTCCGTGTCATCACGATCGGCGACGACGCCGATGTCCTGGAATCCGGAAACGCCCTGGTCGCCGAACTTCGCTCCCACGAGATCCGTGCCGGCATCGATGCCTCGAATGACAAGATGCAGGGAAAAATCCAGAAGGCCGAACTCCAAAAGGTGCACACCATGCTCGTCATCGGAAAGCGCGATGTCGAAGCCGGCGCCGTGAGCCTGCGCGTCCACGGCAAAGGCAACCTCGGAGCCAAGCCGAAGGCTGAAGCCGTGGCAGAAATCCTCGCCTCCGTCCGCCAGCGCCGCCGGGAGTGAATTCCGCCTGCGGCACCCACTAATACTGCAGCGGATAGAACCGCAAATTCACACAGATTTTCGCAGTTTGAAATCGTTGGGCGGGCAAACCTCGGTCGCCGCTTGCAGAGTTCGCCTCTCCCTTCCAAACTCCAGCTTTCCCCCATGATGACATCTGTGAAAACCTGCGCCAATCTGCGGTTCAAAGCATGAAGTCCTCCCCGCGCTGGGTTACCCGGTGCTGCCACCTCGGGATGTTCATCCAGGCGCTGGTGATCAACATCACGCCGATGCTGTTCATCCCGCTGCGCGAGCAGTTCGGGCTGACATTCGAGCAGATCGGACGGCTGATCCTGGTCAATTTTCTGACCCAGATGGCTGTGGATCTGGTCTGCACGGCGCTGGCGGACCGCGTGCATCCGCGTCCGCTCATCATTGCGGCGAACGCTCTCGCAGCCATCGGACTTTGGGTTTTTGCGTTCAGCCCGTTTGTCTTGGGAAGCCCCTACGCGGGGCTCATGGCTGGAACCGTGATATTTTCCATCGGATGCGGGCTTCTGGAAGTCCTGCTGAGCCCGCTGGTCAATGCCCTGCCCTCGGATAACAAGAGCGCCTCGATGGCGGTTCTCCACGCGTTCTATCCGATCGGAAAGGTGGCGGTCATCGTGGCGACGGGAGGCGCCCTCTATGTTCTCGGCCTGAGCGCCTGGCCGTGGATCATGGCACTTTGGAGCGTGTTCCCTGTTTTCAACACGGTGGCTTTCGGCCTGGTGAAGCTGCCCCCGCTGGCGGATCCGGAACGCCGGCAGACGCTGCGATCCATGTTGTTCGGACGCCCGATCTACCTGCTTCTCGCAGCCATGCTGCTGGCCGGGGCCACCGAGGTGACCATCGCCCAGTGGACATCCGCCTATGTCGAGACAGCCCTCGGATATTCCAAAGTGGTCGCCGACCTCGTCGGCTTCGCACTGTTCGGGGTCGGAATGGTCATCGGACGACTCTGGTTCGGGTTGAAAGGCGGGGGCGGAAACCTGTCGCGGGTCATGTGGATCAGTGCCGTGCTTTCCGGGCTCGCCTGCCTGTGTATGGCCCTCGTGCCATCCCCCGCGCTCGCGCTTCTGGCCACCGGGCTCTCCGGAATCTTTGTCAGCATGCTCTGGCCTGGCACGATCTCCCTCTCGGCCGCAAGATTTCCCCTGGCTGGCGCCTCCCTGTTTGCGATTCTCGCGGCCGCAGGAGATTTCGGAGCCGCACTCATGCCGTGGCTGGTCGGCCTGATTGCAGACCACGTGAGCAATGGAGCCCCGGCATGGACCATCGCTCTCTTCGGCCCGGAATTTTCGCCACAGGCTCTGGGATTAAAAACGGCTTACCTCGCCACTGCGCTCTGGCCGTTCCTGATGATACCCGTCGTCCTCGCCCTCCGGAGGAACCATCCTCAGCCAAGCAAGGGGTAAGAATTCAAGCGGAGCGGTCACGGCGCTGGATCATCGTCACCTCCTGCCGGAGTTTGGCAATATGCCAGGATGGCAAAATCCCCCGCCACTGGCTGCATGGATAGATGATCGCGTGCTTTCCGATCAGGGAGCCTGGGCTCAACACACTGTTGCAGCCAATCTCCGAGTGGTCGCCAACGACAGCACCAAACTTCCGCAAACCGGTGGAAAGGCCCCCTTCGGCGGTGGCCACCCTGACCTCCGTCTTGTCGAGCTTCACATTCGACAGGATCACCCCCGCCCCCAAATGGGACTTGTAGCCAAGCAGCGAGTCGCCGACGTAATTGAAGTGCGGGATTTGCGCCTCGTCGAACACCAGACAATTCTTGAACTCGCACGAATTCCCAGCCACCACATTGTTCCCGATGATGACATTCTCGCGGATATAGCAGCCATTGCGAATTTCGCAGTTTTCGCCAATCCATGCCGGCCCTTTGATCATGGCACCCTGCTCAACAACCGTGCCTTGCCCAATGTATACTTGGTTGCTGATAAAGGGCTTGCCTATTGTTTTTCCTAATATTGCAGGCTTCAATCTGAACTGCAAATAGGCTGAGATTTTCGGAAGTGCCTGCCAGACATGTTCGAGATTTTCGAAAATGACACGGTGTTCGGTGCGATCGAGGTCGAAGAATTTTGGTGGTGAGAACATGGTTCAGATGCGGGTGACTTTTTGTCCGTCCTTGGTATCCTTGACCGTCCAGCCGAGGCTTGCAATCTGGTCACGGATCGAGTCGCTGGCTTTCCAGTCTTTCGAGGCCCGGGCCTGGGCGCGCAGGGAGAGAAGATTCTCGACCTCGAAAGGAAGGGGTTCCGCTTCCGGTTCCAAGGCCAGGACCGAATAAACCCCGCCCAACCAGACGGCAAGGGATTTTGCCTGTCCAGCGGTCAGGCTCCCTCCGTCGAGGAGGCGGTTCGTTTCGCGGATGAGTTCGAAGACAGCCGCCAGGGCGGCGGAAATATTCAAATCATCGTCGAGAGCGGCCCCAAAAGCGTCCATTTCCGGAAAGGAAACGGGCTCGGCAGGAGCTGTCCCGGCCGTTTCGGCGAGTCTGGCCGACCACTCATCCAGGCGGGCCAAGGCACTGCGTGCCGCAGCGAGGCCGTCCATGGTGAAATTGAGAGGTTCGCGGTATTTGACCGAGAGGAGGGCGAGGCGGACTTCGCGTCCGGACCAGCCTTTATCCATGAGATCGCGGAGGGTGAAGAAATTTCCTGCGCTCTTGGCCATCTTGGCCCCCTCGACCTGAAGGTGCCTGCAGTGCATCCAGTATTTTGAAAACCGGAGTCCGGTCACACATTCGCTCTGGGCGATTTCGGCCTCGTGGTGGGGGAAAATATTATCTTCGCCTCCGCAATGGATATCGAGCTGCGGCCCGAGAATTCCGATGGCCATGGCGCTGCATTCGATGTGCCAGCCCGGGCGTCCCCTGCCCCACGGGCTCTCCCACCCGACGTCGCCATCCGCCTCGTCCCATGCCTTCCAGAGCGCGAAGTCGCCGACATTTTCCTTCTCGTATTCGTCGCTGCGAACCCGGGCACCGGCCTGAAGCTCATCGAGCACGATGTGGGCCAGCCGGCCGTAGGCGGGAAACGAGCGGATACGGAAATAGACCGACCCGTCGTCCGCCCGGTAGGCGTGACCTTTCTCCTCCAAGGTCGAAATCATCGAGATCATCCGGGCGATATGGTCTGCGGCGGTCGCCTCGGGATACTGGTCAGCCGGCTTGATCCGCAGGGTCTTCAGGTCTTCAAAAAACGAGTCCTTGAACGGTTTTGTGAACCCGGCAAGCGGAATCCCCGCCGCCCGGCAACCCCGAATCGTTTTGTCGTCCACATCCGTGAGATTCATCACCCGGTGGACCTTGAAGCCGCGGAATTCCAGATGCCGCTGGAGAAGATCCTCAAAAATGTAGGCGCGAAAATTCCCGATGTGCGCAAAATTGTAAACCGTCGGCCCGCACGTGTAGAGGCGCACGCGGCCGGGCTCGATCGGCACGAAATCCTCGACCTGGCGGGAATACGAATTGAAAAATCTGATCGCCATGGCGCTCAATCCGGGCGGTCAACGCAGGCGCTGGAAATCGCCGCGATCCCCTCCCCGCGTCCGATGAATCCCAGGTTCTCATTTGTGGTGGCCTTGATCCCGATCCGCGAGGGCGGAAGCCCGAGCGCCCCGCCGATGTTGGATTTCATCATGGCGAGATGAGGCGACATCCTGGGCTCCTCCGCGATGAGAGTGGCATCGACGTTGTTGATCGTCATGGAAAGCTCCACCAGCCGCGCGCAAACCTTGCGCAGAATCTCCAGGCTGCTGATCCCCCGGATCGAGGGATCGGTGTTGGGAAACATGTGCCCGATATCCGGCTCGCCGGCTGCCCCGAGCAGCGCATCGGCGATCGCGTGGCAAAGCACGTCCGCATCGGAGTGTCCCTCCAGCCCGAGGGAATGCTCGATCGTCACCCCTCCAAGCACGAGCGGGCGGTCCATGACCAGCCGGTGAACATCGTAGCCGATCCCGGTCGCGATCATGAGAGCAAGTCGATCTTTCCGCTCTTCGCCACGATGGAAAACTTGTCGGGCTGGCCCGGATGCGGAGTCAGCTGGACCGATCCGCCGGCGGCTTCGACGAGCAGAATGCCGGGCGCCACATCCCAAAGGCTGATCGCACCCTCGATGTAGGCATCGAGCCGCCCGCATGCCACATACGCAATGTCCAGCGATGCGCTCCCCATCATCCGGCACTTCTTCGCGCTCCGTAACAGCTTTTCGAACAGAGGGAGGCTGTTGTTGATCGAGTCCATCGACTTTGCGACACCCACGGATACGATCGCCTCGCCCAGGACCGTCCGCCCGCTGACCCGGATCTCCCGGCCATTCAGCGTGGGGACGCCGCCTTTGACGACGGACCACATCTCATCCCGCATCGGATCGTAAATCACCCCGACGATGATCTCGCCCGCCCGGCGCAGGGCAATGCTGATCGCAAAATGCGGGATCGAATAAAAAAAATTCACCGTGCCGTCGATCGGATCGATCACCCATTGAAATTCACTGTCCTGGTCCCCCCGGACCCCCTCCTCGCCGTAAATCGCGTGTCCGGGAAAGCGTCCGAGGATCAGCGACTCGATGAGCGTCTGGCTCCGCTTGTCCAGTTCCAGCTTGATGTCGTGGGCGTGGTTTTCGTCCACGGTGAGCGGCCGCCCGAAGTGCGCTCGCAGCAGCCCGCCCGCGGCACGGGCCGCCTCCCCGGCGGTTTCCAAATAGTTATTGATCATTCCGAGCAGGAGGAAACCACCAACAGGGGTCGGTTTTCAATCAGCAATCACGCCAATCCGCCAAGAAGCTTCCGCTGATGCCTTTACGCAGCACAATTCCGCCGAGCATCCGTCATCTGCCGGGTGACATGGTTGCAAGCGATTCCGAGCACATCAAATGCGTGTTAGGGGCAGGGGATGAAGGAGGGCGCCTTGACGCGATCCTGAACCGCATCGCCGAGGACCTCGTCTCCCGCCGGCAGCATTCCTGAGAGAAACCCGAAATTTGCATTGAATCGCAGCGGTTTCCATGTCTCTCTATGTCGTTAACAACGCATATGAAATCTTCTTCGATGATCGTGACCGGCTGTGTGCTGGCTGTGGCTCTCGCGGCCTGCGAGCAGTCCGAAAAATCCAACTCGTCAAACGGACGGAACCGCTTCGGCTACCAAGGCACGGAGGGCGATTCCGCGAGCACGAAATTCGCGACCCCGAACCCGACTCCCGACCCGAATGCGATGCCGACTCCTCCAGTCGAGGAAACGATCGCTGCTGCTCCGACTCCTACGCCTCCTCCGGCTTCGACGGTAGCGGCCCCTTCGCGTGAAATGTCCTATGGAACTCCTGTTCCTGGAAAACCCGGTTTTGTCACAAGCCCGCACTCCCCGTATGCCGGTTATGTCGACGTCCGTGGATTTCCTCCCGGCACCGAGGTGAAATGCCCGTATTCGGGCAAGATCTTTCTCGTTCCCTGAGCCGGACAGCCGCGATTCTCGGCCCCGGCCTGATCGGCGGATCACTGGCGATGGCCTTGCGGCGCGGCGACGCCCCGTGGGCCGTATCTCTTTGGACCCGCCGTGCGGAATCGATGCCCGCAGTGGAAGCCGCTCTTCCTGGTTGCAAGGTCTCCACGGATCTTGCCTCAGTAGTTCAAGGGGCGGAAATCGTGATACTTTGCATCTCCCCGCGCGCCATCGAGGAGTCCGGGGAGCGACTGTCCAGCCTGCTCCCCTCGGCGACACCGGTCACGGACGCGGGCAGCGTGAAGTCCCGGATCGTCGCATCGCTCGACCCGGTGCTCGGCGGACGTTTCATCGGTGCCCATCCGATGGCGGGGTCCGAACAAAGCGGGATCGCCGCTGCCAGGCCGGATCTTTATGACGGGGCGCTCTGCATCCTGACTCCGACGGAAAATTCCGATGCGGCCGCGCTTGCGGCAGTCCGCGGAATGTGGTCGGCTGCCGGTTGCCGGCTGCATGAGATGCCCGCGGCTGCACACGATGCGGCCGTGGCGCGCGTCAGCCATCTGCCCCATGCGGCAGCCGCTGCGCTCGTGCATGCCGCCCTGGACAAAGACCGTTCGTTCGCCTCGCTGGCGGGCAGCGGATTCCGGGATTCCACACGCATCGCCTGCGGGCCCGAAACCCTGTGGGCGGAAATCTTTCTCGACAACCGGAAGGAAGTTGCCGCCGGAATCGCCGACCTCCAGGAGCATTTTGAGGCGCTGAAACATGCGGTTCTTCGGGGCGACCGCGGGGCCGTCGAAGCGTTTTTGAGGACAGCCAGAGCCCTCCGATCGGAGGATGCCGCGTGAAGTCCCCAGCGAAAAACATCCTCAAGGTACGGCGCGCGCCCCGCATCGAAACGGAGCTGATCGTTCCCGGGGACAAAAGCATCTCCCACCGCGCGGTGTTGCTCTCTGCTATTTCCAACGGGCGGTGCACGATCACGAATTTTCTTGAGGGAGAGGATTGCAGGAGCACCGCGCGTGCAATGCGCCAACTCGGGGTTGAAATCGAAACCCCCGAACCCGGCACTGTCGTCGTCGAGGGCAACCGGGGGATTTTTCAAGCTCCGGAAAGCGACATCGACTGCGGAAATTCCGGGACGACGATGCGGCTTATGGCCGGGCTCCTCTCCCCACAGAAATTCCGCTCCAGGATGACCGGCGACCCCTCGCTCTCGAGCCGGCCGATGCGGCGCATCATCGAGCCTCTCCAGGAAATGGGGGCGCGCCTTCAAGCCGAAGGGGAAAAGCAGTGCCCTCCTCTCGCCATAGAGGGTGGCCCGCTCGCAGGCATCACCTACCGGCTTCCGGTCGCCAGCGCCCAGGTCAAAAGCGCGGTCTTTCTGGCGGGGCTCTTCGCCAAAGGCACGACAACCGTCATCGAATCCGTCCGCTCGCGTGACCACACGGAACGGATGTTTGAATATTTCCTGATCAAACTCCGGCGCGAGGAAATTTGGGAGGGAACCTGCCCGGCCGGACGCAAGCTCAAGGAGATCCGGATTTCTCTCGACGGCGGGCAGATCCCGGAATCGCGGGATTTCCGCGTGCCCGGAGACATATCAAGCGCTGCCTTCTGGCTCGTCGCCGCGGCCGCCCAGCCCGGCTCTCGCCTGCTCGTCAAGGATGTCGGCCTCAACCCGACGCGCACGGGAATTATCGATGTCCTCATCCGCATGGGCGCGCGGATCCGCGAAGTCGTGGAAACCTCGGCACACGGGGAGCCGGCGGGCACCGTCGACATCAAGGGGATCCGGCTTCACGCCACCGAGGTGGGGGGGGCGGAAATCCCGAATGTCATCGATGAGATTCCCGCCATCGCCGTGGCAGCGGCCCTTGCGGAGGGCACGACGGTCATCCGGGATGCCAAGGAACTGCGCGTGAAGGAAACCGACCGCATCGCAGCTGTCGCCACGAACCTTCGCGCCATGGGTGTCGAGGTGGAGGAGTTCCCGGACGGCATGGCCATCACCGGAGGAAAGCCGCTCAAGGGCGCCCGCATGCGGAGCTTCGGCGACCACCGCATCGCCATGGCGTTTGCCGTCGCCGGCCTGTTCGCCTCGGGGGAAACTGTCATCGAAGACACCGCCTGCGTGCTGACTTCTTATCCCACATTTTTCGATACTCTGAAAAAAATCCAGAAGGGCACCGGCATCGGCCGCCGCACCCCGGTGATCTCCTCGCTGGGCGGCGGCAAAACCCGTCGCCGGAAAAAATCATGACGGTCATCGCGATCGACGGCCCGGCCGCATCAGGAAAAAGCAGCGTCTCGCGCCGCCTGGCAAAGCGGCTCGGGTTTGCCTACGTGAACTCGGGCACCATGTATCGCGCCGTGACATGGGATCTCCTCAAAAGGGGCACGGACACCTCCTCCGCGGAAAGCATCGAAGCCGCGCTCGCCGGAACCGATGTCACCTGCGGAATCGGGGAAAACCGGGAGTCCTTCATCCGGATCAACGGCTCCAATCCGGACGAGGCCCTCCGCGACAGCAGCGTGAACCGCCATGTCTCTCCCGTCTCTGCCGTGCCCGCGGTTCGCGCATTGATCACCAGCCGCCTGCGCTCCCTGGCAGACGGCTGCCCGCTGGTCATGGAGGGCCGCGACATCGGCACCGCCGTTTTCCCGGAAACTCCCTACAAATTCTATCTCGACGCCTCGCCGGAAATCCGCCGGAAACGGCGGGAAGCCGAGGGCGGAGCGGATGAGATCGCGGCCCGCGACAAGCTGGATTCGTCCCGAAAGGCAGCCCCCCTCAAGATCGCCGGAGACGCCCGGTTTGTGGACACTTCCCATCTCACTCTCGACGGCGTCGTGGGCTCGATTCTCGACATCCTCCGCCCCCTCGGAATCGCTCCAGAATGAGCCTTATCTACAACATATTTTACAACCTCGCGAAGCTGTTTGCCCGGCTTTGCTTCCGCATGCGCGTCGTGCATCCGGAGCGGATGATCGAAAGCGGCCCGCTTATCCTGGCGGTCAACCATGCCAGCTTTTTTGATCCGCCGCTCGCTGGAATCTGCAGCCGCCGGGGCGTTTATTACCTTGCCCGCAAGACGCTGCTCAAGTGGCCGTTCTTCGGACCGCTCTTCCCGGCGATGAATGTCATCCCGGTCGAGCGCGACGGCAATGACATGTCCGCCCTTCGCGAGGTCATCAAAAAAATCAAGCTGGGCAACGGGGTCGTCCTTTTTCCAGAAGGCACCCGCTCGAAAGACGGTCATCTTCAGCCCGCCCGGGCCGGCATCGGCCTGGTCATCGCCAAGACCGGCGCCCCCGTTCTGCCGATGCGGATCTTCGGCTCATTCGACGCATTTCCAAAAAATGGCAAACGGCTCCGCTTCCCCCAGATTACCGTCGTCATTGGCGATCCTCTCCATTTTTCCCCCGAGGAGCCGGCGTCCCGCGAAACCTACCAGAACCTCAGCAATCGCGTGATGGATGCCATCCGCTCGCTCCAAATCGAATGAACGCCATTTCCGCAAATGGCCTCGTCAAAAAGTTCGGGGCCAACACCGTCCTGCCCGGGCTCGATCTTGAGATCCCGACAGGCGAACTGTTCGCGCTTCTCGGGCCGAACGGCAGCGGCAAGACAACGCTTTTCCGGATCCTCACGACCCTCATCGCTCCAGATAGCGGGTCCGCATTTGTCGGCGGGTTCGACGCTGTCCGTTCACCGGCGGCGGTCCGCTCGAAAATCGGCGTCGTGTTCCAATCCCCCAGCCTGGACAAGAAACTGACGTCACGGGAAAACCTGCTCTACGGGGGCGCGCTTTACGGGATGCACGGCTCTTCCCTCAAATCCCGGATTGTCGAGCTCGCGGCGGCGCTCCGCCTTGAAGACAAGCTCGACAGCATGGTGGAGACCCTCTCCGGAGGCCAGCAGCGCCGGGTGGAAATCGCCAAGTGCCTGCTCATCCGCCCGGAAATTCTCCTCCTCGACGAACCCTCGACCGGCCTCGACCCGTCCGCGCGAATGGACCTCTGGGCGCTGATCGGCAACTTGCGCGCCGCGCACGGCATGACAGTCGTCTTCACAAGCCATCTTATGGACGAGTCCGCCCGCGCGGACCGCGTGGGCATCATGAGCGGAGGGCGGCTGGTCGCTGTGGATTCTCCCGCCACCCTGCTTGCAGATGCCGGTCCGGAAGTCCTTCGTGTGGCCACGGGCAAAGCCTCCGCCGTCTCAGATTTTCTGCGTGCGGAATGCCGCCTTGTTCCCCACACGCTTGAGGGTGAAGTGCGCGCATCCGCTTCCGAAGCCCACGCTGTCGCGGCCCGGCTTTCCGCCTCCATGCCGGATGCCATCGACTCCACCACCATTTCTAAACCCTCCCTGGAAGATGTCTTCCTCTTCAAAACCGGAAAGCGCCTCAATGACTGACATGCATCTTTGGAGACCGGCCGTTGCCCTGTGGCACCGCGATGTCGTGCGGTTCCTCCGCCAGCGGAACCGGATCATCAGCGCGCTCGTGACCCCGCTCGTCTTCTGGGTTTTACTCGGCGCCGGGTTCAGCCCCTCCTTCCGTCCCGGTGGCACTGAATCGGTATCGTATCTCACGTATTTTTTTCCGGGAACCCTCGTCCTGATTATGCTCTTCACGGCGATCTTCTCGACGATCTCGGTCATCGAAGACCGCCGGGAGGGATTCCTCCAGGGGGTTCTCGTGGCGCCGGTCTCTCCGGGCGCGATCGTCCTCGGGAAATTTCTCGGCGGCACGACACTCGCGGTCGGGCAGGCCGCACTCTTCTGCGTCCTGGCTCCGTTCGCGGGCATCCAGTTCCCTCTCCATTTGCTTCCAGCCCTGATCGCGGCATTTGTTCTGGTCGGGTTCAGCATGACCGGACTCGGATTTCTGGTGGCCTGGCCGATGGATTCGACGCAGGGATTCCATGCCATCATGAACGTCGTCCTGATGCCGCTCTGGATGGTCTCCGGCGCGCTCTTCCCGCTGCCTGCCGGCAACTCGGTCATCGGCTGGATCGGCGCTCTCAACCCGGTTACCTATGGAGTGGCCGCCATCCGGCAATCCCTCTGCGGCCCGGTTGACGAAATGCCTTCGATCGCGATCTCCCTCCTCGTCACCCTCATCTTCTGCGCGGTGACTTTTGCTGCATCCTGGATGCTTGTGGCGCGCAGAAGGAAAGTGGCATGAGCCTCCTCGAACGGATCGAGACGGAGATCGTTCTTGCCGACGGAGCGATGGGCACACTGCTCATCGAACGCGGTGCGGATCCGGGTTCGTGCCTGGAAGCCCTCTGCCTGGATGCTCCGGAACTCGTGGCGCAGGTCCATTCGGATTATGCGGCTGCGGGTGCAAAAATCATCCGCACAAATTCCTTCCGCGCGAACTCCCTCCACCTCGGAAAATTCCGCCTCGGCCACCATGTCAGCGAAATCAACTGGCAGGCCGCACAGATTGCCCGGCAGGCGGTCAAGGGGCTCGGTGTTACGGTAGCGGGAAGCGTCGGCCCGCTCGGTCATCCGGAGCTTTCCGACGCGGAAAAATCCACAATCTTCCGGGCGCAAATCGGAGCGCTTCTGGATGGCGGAGCTCAGATCATTTTTCTGGAGACGTTTCAGGATCCCAGAGAACTCATCCTCGCGCTGGAGGTGAAATGCTCCCTCCACCACTGCCCGGCGGTCTGCTCCATGGCCTTCGACCACACAGGACGCCTGCCGGACGGCACGACCATCGCCGGGGCGTTCGACAGGCTCCGGAGCAGCGACGCGGAAATCGTCGGGATGAACTGCTCGAACGGCCCCGAAGAACTCATCAACCTTCTCAAATCCGGGATCCCGGCTGAGCCCCCGCTTGCGGTTCTCCCGAATGCCGGCCTTCCCGAACTTCTCGGCGGCAAGGCAGTGTATTCCCTGACCCCGGAGGGCTTCGCCTCGGCTGCTGTCGCGATCGCATCCCTCGGCCCGCGCATCATTGGCGGATGCTGCGGAACAACCCCTGCTCATATCGCCGCAGCGTCACAAGCACTCAAAGAAATTTGAACCCGAAAATCCCGATCGGGTTGGAGAGGACGGCTCAAAGCTGCTAACCTAACTTCCCCGGCGGAAGGCCTGAAGGGCCGATAAACACAGGGGGTCCGATATTTTTCGGGCTACACCTGTGCGCCGGAGGGAAAGGCGGCCCACTTGGGAGGGGTGGCGAAGAGGGGCAG
>Ga0247843_1003939_pt1 | contig 23110 bp, 17 predicted proteins | sample LaCruzMarch2017__FD_192420 | JGI IMG/M metagenome (GOLD analysis project Ga0247843, IMG submission 192420) | Freshwater microbial communities from meromictic Lake La Cruz, Castile-La Mancha, Spain - LaCruzMarch2017_8m | ecosystem: Environmental > Aquatic > Freshwater > Lake | place: Spain...
CCGCCACCTGGGCATTTCTGCAGTGCAAAAATACACTTTATCTTATGGTATGCAAAAATAAAACTTAATGTGACTCTAAACGATCATAATAGCGCAAACACAATACCTTTTCGGACGCTTGCTGCAAAATAATATGCTTGTCATGAGAATCAGTGGTAGTATCATATGATTGCATCAATGCCTGCAATTGCTGCCGCAATATATCCTTTCCTTTTTCAATCTGCTGTTCGATTCCTGCATTCATCCCATCGTCTTCAATCAGCTCATTTAAATCCATTACCTCCATTAGAAAAGCATTCGGAAGGGCTTGCTTCTCAAGGTCAATCTCATCCAATACTAGCAGGTGGCGTATACGTAGCAATTCATCTTTCAGTGTGCGATAGGCTGTATTTAACAATGCGGCCTTCTCCTCCATTTCTATAACAAGCTCCGGATTTGCCCCTATATAATAATCAGGGTGCGTCTCTCGTGACATTTGCAGATATTTTCTGCGCAATTCATTCTCATGAATATTAAATTTGCGAGGGAGCTCAAAAATATCAAAATAATCAATCATGGTTTGTTTGAATTAATTGAGACCAATCTGCACTTCTGAGTACTTCACGCATCTTCAGCGTATCTGCCTCGGTATTTATCTCTAACGTAAGCACAAAGCGTGATGAAAAACCTAACTTAATGGTAGTAAAGTCTGCATCTTTGAGACGTGAGTACCATGCAAACTCTTCTCCTATACCCGGTGACCAAGCACAGGCAAATTCCTCTTCTGTATCCTGATGATAATCTGTATGGTACAACTCATATATATCAAACCATGTTTTACGGCTACTATTGAAATCTACTATTGAAAGGGTTAGATCGAATTCCTGATTTGTCAAACTCATTTCTGCCTCAGAAAGAGCGATCTGTTGATAGTAGATATATTGTTGCTGTGTATCCGTTAGCGTATAACCTGGAAATCCAACAGGCAATAATTGTATCAAACTATCTGGGTTCAGCACAATCGTGTCGCCTCTCTGTTGGGCTTTCTCAATTTGCTGCCATACATGTTCTGATGCCTGCGCATTCAACGATTTAACCTCAGATTGTAATGCAGCCGACTCTTTATAATTTGATTCTTTGCCATTACAGGCAAAGAGTAGATATGTCAGAAGTAGCAGGCTGAATATTCTCATGACACCTGCGATAACAGTCTGTCAAGGCTCATCATAGAATTTTGTATATCAGACTCTGTAACCCCACCAACAGATAACCTAAACCATCCATTTTCAGCAGGTACTCCAAAGGCCTGAAAGGGGACCAGCGCTAGGCTGCCTTCTTCCAATAGCCAATCGGCAATTTCAAAGTTAGTATTCAATGTTTTGCCTGACGCAAGTGTAATGCCATTGAGTGGAATATGTACAGAAAGATACATCGCACCTTGCGGCTCTATGGCATCAATTTTTAAACCTTTGTTTTTCATTGCCATAATAGCGTGAAAAATACGGCTGAGTCTATCATGTACCCGATCTTTTAGCGCAGCCACAGCTGACCGGGTGGCGTCTGTATCATTCAGCATGGCAGCAACCCCAATCTGTTCAGGTTTGGGTGCCCAAGCACCTACATGCGCTAGCATATTACCCATTACCATCATCAAATCCTTAGGCCCGCAGGCCCATCCCACCCGAATACCCGTTCCCGCTAACCACTTCGACGCACCATCAGCAACAATCATCCAAGGCCTCAACTCAGGATAGAGTTGAGTGGGTATATAATGAGGCCTATCAAATGCCAGTAAACTATACATTTGATCATACAATAGGTAGCATGGCCTTCTGCCCTGCTGCTGTCGTTGCGTGTTCTCTTCTAATAAGGCTTCGCAAATACCTGATAGGGCTTCCTTCGAAAACATAGTGCCGGTAGGATTCAGAGGCGAAGTAAGCGTCAATAGGTGTGCGTCCTTTAAATGGGGTTTGATAGTATCTACATCAGGTAAAAAATTATGCTTTGCAGATACCTCAACTGGTACAGGCTGAATGCCTAATAATTTACAGTAATGATTATTGTTCCAAGATGGAACCGGAAAAATTGCTTTCTCTCCCGGATTCACGACAGAAGCATAGGTAAGAAAAATCACAGGTCTGGCACCACCGGATATCATAGTCTCCTCCGGAGCATACGTCAGTTGATGAAAGTCATGCATATATTTGCAGATGGCTTTTTTTAACTCAGGCATGCCCATAGAAGGTGGATAATTTGTCAAACCATTCATATAGGCTTGTACAATGGCATCTCTTAGAGCATCAGGTATGCCAAACTCTCCCGGCATAAAATCACCCACCGTGTAATTCGCGATAGCGTTTCCTGCGGCATTCAATTCTCTTACTTTATTGGCTAGGCGAAGGATTTCAGAACCCTCTAGCCTTTCTGCCATATCGCTATATTGTAGCATGGTCTATGGATTTTGCTAAACCGTTTGCGGCTGGGCGGCTTCTTTAAAAGAAGCCATCGGCTTTAAGTTTAGTTTCTGAAACAACACTTGGTCATCATTCACATCCGGATTCGGCGTTGTAAGGAGCTTGTCTCCAGCGAAAATAGAATTTGCACCCGCCATAAAACAAAGCGCCTGCTCTTCATGATTCATGCGCACTCGACCGGCCGACAACCTCACCCTCGACTTCGGCATAATAATTCTCGCTGTCGCAATCATACGTACCATATCCCAGATATTTACCCTAGGTTGATTTTCTAAGGGCGTACCCGCTACTGGTACTAGGGCATTAACAGGTACGGAGTCAGGATGCTTTGGCAAATTAGCAAGGGTATGTAACATGCTGATGCGGTCATCTTTCGATTCGCCCATACCAATGATGCCACCACTGCAAACCGATAAGCCAGCATTGCGTACATGCGCTAATGTATCCAATCGGTCATCATATTTACGTGTTGTAATAATGGATTCGTAGTTTTCTTCTGAAGTGTCTAGATTGTGATTGTAAGCATACAGACCGGCCTCCTTCATTTTCTTCGCCTGGTCTTCTGTAAGCATGCCCATTGTTGCGCACACTTCCAAACCAATGGCGTTAACACCTTTCACCATTTCGAGTACCCTTTCAAAATCACGATTGTCACGCACTTCTCTCCAAGCTGCACCCATGCAAAAACGTGTAGAGCCATTGGCTTTTGCTTCTTTTGCAGAATCCAATACCTGGTCGATTTCCATAAGTTTATGTACCTCTACATCGGTATGGTAACGGGCAGCCTGAGGGCAGTAAGCACAATCTTCTGGACAGCCACCTGTTTTTACGCTCAGTAGGGTGCATACCTGCACCTCAGATGGGTCGTTGTTTTCTCTGTGTACTGTGGCTGCTGTATACATCAGCTCCATAACAGGCATATCGTATATTGCACGAATCTCCTCATGCGTCCAATTGTTTCGAACTTCGGTCATAATTTCAGTAATATAGACTCCAAAAATAGGCATTTTTTGGCAGTGGTAATCTTTCAGCGGCTAAATCTGAACCCCTATTCCTCAAAGCACAGTAGCCCTTATGCCTCAGAGATAATCCTTACATAGCCTGCGAAACAATTCTCGCCACGAAATCCGAGTGATGTAGTGCTTGTCAGAAATCATTACCAGCACTACATTTTTAGATGGATTGACATAAATAAACTGATCATATAATCCACGGGCATTAAAGTCACAATCAGGGTAATTGCCTGTCTGCCAATGCCAAGGCCGGCCAGGTCGCATACTATCATCTGAAATATCATCACAATACGTGGCTCTTTCAATCCAATATTGAGGTACAATCGTACGACCTTGCCACTGCCCCTTATGCAAATAGAGTCTGCCAAATCGTGCAAGGTCTTCTACCTGTGTCTGCAAACAACAATACGGCTTTACCATACCATTCGCACGCTCTGATGACCAAAAGGCATCTGCTTGCATACCTAACTGTGACCATAATCTTGATTCCAAATAGGTTTGTAAGGGCATACCTGTAGCGCGCTCAATGATAAGTCCGAGCAAAAAGGTGTTGATGTCTTGATACTCATACCGCGTATTAGGCGCTTGATCCCAGCGCATATTTTTAAGTACCCCTATCTGATGCCGACGGTGGTATAGTGCGGTAAGACGCCCAAAGGGATTAAATGGAATTTCACGAAAACGAATCCCTGATCGGTGCTCTAGTAAATGAATCAGGCGTACAGAATCTGCATGCTGCTTGCCTTTAAGTTCTGGTACCCACTTCGTGAGATAGGCTTGTTCTGATGTAATATGCCCTTCTGAAATGGCTATACCTAATAATGTGACAACAAAAGACTTAGCCACAGAAAAAGACGTAAAATATCGATCGGAGCTATACCTTCCAAAATATTGCGAATACAAGATGCTATCATTTTTGATGAGCATACAGGCGGCAACATGATTACGCTTTAGTATCTTTTCAAATACTAACGAATCCTTCAGGTTTTTACTGTCAGGAATCCGTAGGTTGGCAATCCGATTGCCCTCTGATGCTGAAGTCCTATAAAATTGAAAGACCTCCTTATCGCCTTTGCTTACTCGCTGTGATGCCTGTAATTTAAAATCATGCTGACCCGGCATTTGAATAATCGCCATTCGACCGAATCGGCAACCATACAGCATGCTGATGATTATAAACACTAAAAATCGTAACATCGTAAGCATAGGCATTAACTAAAAACAAAGGTAAGAAAGAGATTGCGCCCTACTACATAGCCTATCTATTTACCTCCTTGCTTGCCATACGCTACCCTCGCTAAAACCTTAATATTTTGAATGATACCTACAGAATTGTAGTAAACTTAGGTTTGCAGCAAACGTTTGCAACAGGATATTAGCAACCTGAAGCATGGCATCTTTTCATTTTCAGTACCTTCGTATTTATATGATGTTTAAAAACTGGGACCGCTCTCTTATAACTTTGTTGCTGCTGATTCTAGGCTTGTATTCTGCTCGTATTAATTGGCATGACGGTCAGTGGCAACATGTAATTGAATCTGATGGCAAAGGATATTATGCATATCTGCCTGCCGTTTTTGTATATCAAGATTTGCACTTTGCATTTTATGATTCCGTAGATGTACAGCATGCCTATGACCCAAGCTTGGCTTTTGATTATCGGTCACAAGTGCATAATGTATCCATCAATAAGTTTTATGCAGGGACAGCATTTTGCATGCTTCCATTCTTTATTGTAGCTCATGGTATTAGTATTCTATTCGGGCTCACCGCAGATGGATATGCGCAATTGTACGTCGTCTTTTTAACTCTAGCTGCTCTGTTTTATTTGGGCTTGGGCTTGCATTTTTTTCGAAAACTCCTTTCGGCCTATCAGGTGAAAACAAGAGATAGAGCACTCGTTATCGTCAGCATGCTGTTGGGTACTAATCTTTTCTATTACGCTATAGGGGAAGTCTCAATGTCGCATGTCTACTCATTTGCATGGGTAAGTGTTTTCTTGTTCTTCTCACATACGTTTTTACACTCTGATGATGGTCGATTCTCTTGGTGGCTGCCATTCTCCTTAGGCATGATTGTTTTTATTAGGCCAGTGAATGGCTTAATTATCTTTACCTGGTTTTTTTTAGCTGGCGATATCCAAAGGCTTCTGATTGTAATACAGCAAGTTTTACAGCAGCGAATTCGCACAGCAATTGCATTGGCTTTACTGTTGATTCCCCCTTTTCTGCAACTACTGATTTACAAACTTCAGACAGGCCATTTTCTGATTTATTCCTATGGTCAAGATTATTTTGATTTTACAAATCCACATTTCTCTGACTTTCTCTGGAGTTATCGCAAAGGATATTTTGTATATACCCCACTGGCACTTATCGCTTGTGTCGGTTTCTGGGCCATCCGTAAGAATAGATTCCAATGTGTTTCTATACTGGGGTTTTATATCGTTTTGATCTATATACTCTCGAGTTGGTGGAATTGGTATTATGGTGGTAGTTTTTCTACTCGGGTGTTGGTGGAATATTTGCCACTCACAGGCTTGCTATTCGCCTTTACGCTTCAATGGCTGAGTAGCAAAACCGCCCGCGGGATATTATACTTTTTAATTGTAGCATGCATTGCCCTCAATCAATTTCAAACCATGCAGTATCGATACTATATGATTCATTGGTCTGATATGGATCGAACGCGATATTGGGATGCATTTTTAAGATGGGATACAGACCTGGTGAAAACCCAATCTTCAAATCCTTGATGTATAAATGGTGAATGCTGAGGGTGGGTCCCCAACTGCTGCCTTTGGCCGGTATGGGGAGAGTTCTACGCTTTCGGGTGCGGGCTAATAGCTTTGCATGCCCCGACCCTTCGGGGATTCTTCACGCAGCATGTGGCCTGTTTGTACACTATGACGTACGATTTATATGCGGCAATGTATAGACACTGAGCGCATTCTCAGAAAGTAATTTTATAATATATGCCAACTTCATCTACTCGAGCTATTGTATTGCCGAGTAATCAAATATGATTTTTTATAAAAACATCTTTAAAAAACTTATAAATTCCCGGTCGCTCAGCACAGGCTCAGTGACCGTCTGTTTTAATAATAAATTTCTTTATTAAAATGAGGGTGCTACACATCAGATAATCATTATTGTGCATCAGACTTGAACAATAGTACAGGATTTGAAAATTTAAGTGCAAGGCTTTTAATGATAAGCATTTAAAACCATTGCACTTGACGGTAAACTCACATAACATTATATGTGATTTACAATTCATTATATGTTTCTGAGGATGCCCTATTTAAAACCAAGAATCCCCAAAAAGAAATTGTGACTATTGTCTGCGTTCCTACAAATTAATGTGAGAGCCAGATTATCGACATATTGAGAGATGAAAATCAGCAGGATAACCACCAACGAAAAAAGCACAACTTTCGCTGTGCTTTGTTTCTGTATCCCGTAGGGGAATTGAACCCCTGTTTACTCCGTGAAAGGGAGTTGTCCTAACCCCTAGACGAACGGGACTGAAAATTGAGCCACAAAAGTACAACTTATTAGAACATCAGTCAAGAAAAAAATGAAAAACAATGAAACTTTTATTGCTTTGCCCCGCTTTACATGATGTGTATTGGTAATCATGCCGAGTTATATCTCCGAAATGATTATTTTTGCACCCAGATTTAAGTTTACATACAAAGCATATGTCAAAAATTAAAGTAGGTATCAATGGCTTCGGCAGAATCGGTAGACTCGTTGTTCGTGCGTTGCTACACAATGACAAAGTAGAGATTGTTAAAATCAACGATCTTACTGACAACACTACACTCGCACACTTATTTAAGTATGATTCTGTGCATGGTAAGTTTGAGGGTTCAGTATCCGCTGACGATTCGTTTTTGCACATTAATGACCATAAGATTATATGCAGCGCTGAAAAAGACCCGGCCAACTTGGCATGGGGTCTGGCTGGTGTCGATATCGTTGTAGAATGCACTGGGCGATTTACCGATCGTGAAAAAGCAAATCTACACTTGCAGGCTGGAGCTAAAAAAGTTATTATTTCTGCACCCGCTAAAGGCGAGGATGCAACTGTAGTACTCGGTGTTAATGAAGAAATTCTAAGACCCGAAATGCAGGTCATTTCAAATGCTTCTTGCACTACCAATTGCTTGGCTCCCATGGCAAAGGTATTAGACGATAATTGGGGTATCGAAAGTGGTTATATGACCACCATTCATGCTTATACTGCTGATCAAAACCTGCAAGATGCCCCACATAAAGATTTACGCAGAGCGCGTGCTGCAGCGTATAGTATAGTGCCAACTTCTACCGGCGCAGCCAAGGCCGTAGGTATTGTACTACCTCACCTGAAAGGTAAATTAGATGGTGTGGCTATGCGAGTGCCGATCCCTGATGGTTCACTTACTGACCTGACTGTCGTTTTGAAAAAACCGGCAACCAAAGAAGAAATTAACGCAGCAATGAAAGCCGCCTCTGAAGGCCCAATGAAAGGCATTCTCGAATATTGTACTGACCCCATCGTGTCTATTGACATCGTCAGAAATCCTCACTCCTGTATCTTTGATGCACTTTCTACTGCATCTATGGGCACACTGGTAAAAGTTGTGGGATGGTATGACAATGAATGGGGATATTCTTGCCGTGTAGCTGATCTCGTGCAGAAAATCGCATAACAACCGTATTTAAAAAACCCCGTTTCCATAACGGGGTTTTTCATTTATTATTCCTCCAAAGTCAATTCCTATGAATCTCTTAACAACAGCCAACTTAACAGGTAAAACCGTAATTGTACGGGTAGACTTCAATGTGCCCTTACACAAAGAAACCCTTGCAATCACGGATGATGCCCGAATTAGAGAGGCATTGCCTACGCTGAAATACATATTAGAACAAGGTGCCGCCTTAATTTTAATGTCGCATTTGGGTAGACCAAAAGCTGGACCAGAAGAAAAATTCAGCCTCAAACATATTTTGTCACATCTGAGTCTGTCGCTCAATACCCCTGTTGCATTTGCAACAGATTGTATGAGCGCAGAAACAGCAGATGCATGTAAACAACTTAAGAGCGGAGAGGTACTATTGTTGGAGAATCTGAGATTCTATCCTGAAGAAGAAAAAGGAGATGTCACATTTGCAAAAACCCTTGCATCCTATGCCGATGTATATGTGAATGACGCATTCGGTACCGCCCATAGAGCGCATGCTTCAACCGCCGTTATCGCACAATTCATGCAAGAGAAATACCCAGGCTTCCTGATGATGCGTGAATTAGAAAATGCTGATAAAGTGATGAAATCCGCTGAAAAGCCCTTCGTTGCTATTATGGGCGGCGCTAAAGTCTCCGACAAGATTTTGATTATTGAGCAGATGCTAAACAACGTTGATGCTCTAATCATTGGCGGGGGTATGAGCTATACCTTCCTCAAAGCGCAAGGATATGCCATTGGTAATAGCTTGTGCGAAGATGATAAATTGGATCTCGCCTTATCACTTATCCAAAAGGCAAAGGCAGCAGGGGTGAATTTATTAATACCAGTAGATAGTATCGTTGCGAATGCGTTTGCTGCTGATGCGCAAACTCGTATTGTGAATAATCAAACCATTGAGGCTGGCTGGATGGGTCTTGATATAGGGCCTGAATCAGTACGCAATGCTACAGACATTATCCGCACAGCAAAAACAATTCTATGGAATGGCCCTATGGGCGTATTTGAAATGGAAGCCTTTTCAAAAGGTACATTCGCAATCGCCCAGGCATTAGCAGATGCTACGCAACAAGGCGCCTTTACCCTGATTGGTGGCGGTGATTCTGCTGCAGCTATTGCGAAAGCGGGGCTCACGGATATGGTTAGTTATGTATCTACTGGAGGAGGGGCATTGCTCGAATATATGGAAGGCAAAGTGCTACCCGGCGTTGCCGCTTTGGCATGATACAATAGATAGCTTATAATCGGCATGACCTTTGCATTCACTTCAAAATGCAGTAGTTTCGCATTTTAAATGTGTAATACTCAATCCTAGATTTCGTTTAACTTAACATGATGAAAACAACCGCAATTATACTTTGTTTCCTTTGGGTAGGTATCTTCAACCTTCAGGCCCAAACCAAAGCTGATGCTACTTCCGCTATCGGCAAACAAGAATATCGTAAAGCCATTGATATCCTTACTTCATTTTTGGCACAAAACCCCAAAGACGGAGAAGGATATTACTTGCTGGGAACAGCCTATTTTGAGAATGAAGACCTTACCAATGCACAATCAACATTTAATAGAGGAATTACGGCTCAACCTAAATATGGTCTTAATTTTGCCGGTCTCGGTAGGGTGCTACAACAATCTGATAATACCGAAGAAGCGAAAAAGAATTTTCAAAAAGCCTTGGATCTGACCCAAAGCAACAATGTTGAGGTACTCACGCAAGTAGCAGATGGATATCTCGCTATGGATACCAAAGAAAGTCTAGCAGATGCCGAAAAGTTGCTTATCAAAGCCAAAACACTGGATTCAAAAAATGTATTTGTCTATACCTCTCTCGGAGATTTATACTTAAAACGTAAAATTGATGAGCTTGCATTGAACAACTATCGCAAGGCGATTGAGCTAGATAAAACATTTTTGAGAGGATATCTCAGAGTAGGCCAGTTGTATATTAAAGACAAGAAGTACAATGAAGGCGCACAGGCATTACGTGAAGCATTACAAGTAGACCCAGAGTTTGCGCCCGCTTACCGTGAGTTAGGTGAACTTTACTATCGCGCAGGGAAATATGAAGACGCAAAAAACAACTATAAAAAGTATGTAGAGCTCACTGGTAATGATTTAATTGCGAGAGCACGATACGCGGGGTTTTTATATCTCACAGATGACTTTGAAGCATCACTTGCTGAAATCAATACCGTAATGAAAGATACCAGCACCCTTGTGTTGTTGCGTATTAAAGGATATTGCCTTCTGAAAATCGGAAATTATGCCGAATCAAAATCGGTATTGGATGCATATTTTAAGGTTATCAAACCCAAAGATATCATTGCCGATGATTATGAGATATATGCCAAAACGCTTGAAAAACTAGGTGACGACTCCACAGCAATTGAATACTATTATAAAGCCATAGAGAAAGATGCCACCAAAGCAACTTTGCTCAATGATATCGCCCAAAATTACACGCGTCAGAAAAAGTATGACCAATCCGTTGGCGTATACAAGAAAATTGTAGAGACAAATCCATCATTTAAAAACTATTATGATTTGGGTAAGGCTTACTATTCTTTAAAAGATTATGAGAATGCTAGGGTAATGTTTGATCAAATGAAGGTGTCGGAGCCAGAAGTATATTTAGGTTATTTCTGGGCAGGCAATGCTTTAGCCCAAACCGAAGATATGGAAAACCCAGAGGGTAAGGCAAAAGCTGACTATGAGAAAACGATAGAACTCATATCCGCTTCCGGAAAGACAGATCGGTATAAGAAGGATTTTATCGCATCAAACTCCTATCTGGCATATTTGTATTACAGCAAAGAAGATTTTGAAAATGCATATAAGCATTGTGAGGCAGTACTCAGCATTGAAGCAGAACATCCACAATGTAAGCCCTTGATGGAGTTTTTGGCAAAAAACAAAAAGCCATAATCTATATCATCAAGACATTTTAACATCTTATAATGCCGGCTCGTATGGGCCGGCATTTTTATGAGTATTGACCATTATCGCAACCCCATACTGCCGACGAATAAATATAAAATTTGGAAAAGTTATTCACACTGAGTATATTTGGATTCTGTTCTGTGGAAATCACCTATTGCTTTTGTGTATAAGCTCATGAATACGAAGAAGTGGATTTGCTTCGCCACCCTTTACTGCTTGCTATTGGCAAGTGCAAATACCCTGCATGCGCAGGGTAGACGTTCCTATTTTACGGTAGGTCCATCGCTTGGCGTTTCGCATTATTTTGGTGACCTCGATGACGGGATCATGTTTTTCAGGTTTACAAAACCGGTGTTTGGTGCAAATGTCTCTTATCATTTTGACCCCCACATGCATTTGCGCTTAAGTGCAAATCATGGCTGGGTAGGTGGTATGGATAACGGATCCAGAAATGATTCTAGAGTAGGTCGAAATCTGCATTTTAGAAGCCCGGTTACTGAGGTATCTATGCATGTATGCTATGATTTTATCGGAAACTATCGTCGCTATAAATATCGTCCCTTTTTTACGCCTTATGTCTTTGCAGGTATCGGTGTATATGCCTACAATCCTAAGGCAAAATTTTTTGATGCTGCCCAAAATGAAAGCGTATGGCTCGAACTTCAACCCTTGGGCACTGAGGGGCAATTCTTGCCACTTTTGGATCAAGGTTACCCGAGACCCTATGCGCTTACACAGATTAATATCCCTTTTGGTGCCGGTATTCGCTATAAATTCACCTACTTAATTGATATTGGCTTTGAAATTGGTCTTCGCAAGCTCTTTACCGATTATTTAGATGATGTGAGCAGTTTGTACCCGAATCTGAGAGCATTGGAGTTACAAAATCCTGAGGCTTATATTCTGTCAGATCGATCTCTAGATATCGTTAGCGCAGATGGTGTACCCACTTATCCGTTTGGTGCTGGCTCTGGCAATGTACGTGGGTTTTCAAATCAAGATGATTGGTATGTATTTTCAATGCTGACTGTCAATTTTATTATTGACAACCGGAAGTGCCCGAAGTTTGCCAAGCAAAACACCCGTCGTAAGGCCAGCCGTCGTTAACACAATACTTTCGGTATGTGTTGCGTTAGTAGCGGGTATGAATACAAAATCTATATTCAATATTTTGCCTAGTATTTCAGGCAAAGCCTTTCCGCAAATATATTTACCTTTGTGGCTTGAAGCGTATTGGCTTTGATGCATGCGCTTCTTTTATTTATATAAATGTCTCTCGTACCCGAAAATTTAGACCCAGCCAAAATGCCCAGTCATGTTGCCATTATTATGGATGGTAACGGTAGGTGGGCAAAAAAGAAGGGCAATAGTCGCATATTTGGTCATCAATCTGCTGTAGAAGCAGTAAGAGATACAACAGAAGGCGCAGCGGCTGCAGGCGTTAAATTCTTAACCTTATATGCCTTTTCTACCGAAAACTGGAATCGACCAAAGTTTGAAGTAAATGCTTTAATGGAATTGTTGGTCAATACCATTAGTAAGGAGACCCCAACCTTAATGAAAAACAATATTCGGCTTGTCTCTATTGGTCAGACCCAAGAACTGCCGGCCTCTTGCCGTAAACAGTTAGAAACTGCCATGCAAGCAACAGCCGGCAATACACACATGGTCTTGAATTTGGCCCTTTCATATGGGGGTAGACGCGATATTTTAGAAGCAGCAAGGCAAATCGCAAACCTTGCCATTGCAGGAGATATAGACCCCGCCAAACTTCAAGAGACTGATTTTGCAAGTTACCTCAGCACAGCTGGCATGCCCGACCCCGAACTGATGATTCGTACTAGCGGCGAATTTCGTATTAGCAATTTCTTGCTGTGGGAGCTTGCCTACGCTGAATTATATATCACACAGACGCTTTGGCCTGATTTTAGAAGGTCTGATCTTTATGATGCCATCGCAGATTATCAAACACGAGAAAGACGCTTTGGTAAAACCAGCGAACAAATAGCCCGAACATGATGCATCGCCTTCCTTTGTTAATTCTATTCCTGATGTCCTTCGGTGCCATTTACGCACAAAATACCTCTGTGAATTATGATAAACCCAAAGAATACACCCTCTCTGGAGTTACCGTAGATTGCTCGGGTGCTATGGATAAAAACACCATAGCTGCTATGAGCGGACTAGCTGTGGGCAGTACGGTAACTATACCTGGACCAGAAGTGTCAGATGCTATCAAAAAACTTTGGAAACAAGGGGTTTTCTCACACGTAGAGGTTGAAGTAGAAAATATTGCAGGTAATAATGTGTTCTTAATTATTAAAGTACAAGAGAGACCACGTATTGAAAAATTTGCCTTTTCAGGCGTTAACAAAAGTCAAGCCGATGATCTGAGAGAAAAGATACAATTCATAAGGGGTACTATCTTTACTGAAACCAAGCGCATGGGCGCCATTCGTATTATTAAAAACTATTATCAGGAAAAAGGCTTCTACCATACAATGGTAGATATTAAAACAAGTCTTAATGCACGCAATGAAGTCACGATTAATGTAGATATAGAAAAAGGCAGGCGCACTAAAATTTCTAATATTTTCATTACCGGAAACATCCAATTTACCGCAGCACAACTACGAAGACAATTTAAAGAAAGTAAACAAAAACGTTTCTTCCGCTTATTTAAACGCTCCAAATATATCCGAGGCAGTTTTATGGAAGACAAGCAAAAACTGCTAGAGTTTTATAATACCAAAGGCTTTCGGGATGCACGCATAGAAAGAGATTCGGTTTATGCTTCTAGTCATAACGGTTTGCGCGTTGATATTGAAATGTATGAGGGTCGTAAATATTACTACCGTAACTTAACTTGGAGTGGGAATTTCAAATACGATGATGCCTACCTTAGCACTGCACTCGCCATTAAAAAAGGAGCTGTTTATAACCCCTTAGAACTTGAAAAGCGCATTAGCATCGACCCGAATGGCACGGATATATCTTCATTGTATATGGATGATGGATATTTGTTTTTTAACGTAACCCCTATTGAGGTTGCCGTTGTTGGGGATTCTGTAGACATTGAGCTCAGAATTTTTGAAGGGCCTCAGGCTATTAATAACAGGATTATGGTAGAGGGGAATGATAAGACTAGCGACTATGTGATATTGCGTGAGATACGCACCCTGCCAGGCAATAAGTTTAGTCGTGCTGATGTAATACGCAGTCAGCGTGAGATTATTGGATTAGGATATTTCGATCAAGAGACACTAAACCCCACGCCCATGCCAGATATGGGCAGAGGAACGGTTGATATAAAATATCGGGTAGATGAAAAACCCAATGACCAATTGCAATTACAAGGAGGATGGGGTGGTAGAATTCGAGATGTAAACGGAAATATAATTGGTGGTGGATTGCTAGGAACCGTACAAGTAACGTTTAACAATTTTTCTTCTAAACGATTCTTTAAGCGTGAATCCTGGAGACGTGGCTTCTTACCTTCTGGTGATGGACAAAGATTGAATATGGCCTACCAGACGAATGGTCGTGCCTTTCAGAATTATTCCATTGGTTTTATGGAGCCTTGGCTAGGCGGAAAAAAACCCAATTCACTAGGCGTGAATTCAAATTATTCTATTCAAAGATTTGACCCAACAGGATATAGACTTGCGCTCTTTGGTGCTTCGGTGGATTATGGAAAGCGCTTGCGATTCCCTGATGACTTCTTTAGAATGTATTGGTCTCTTGGATATCGGAATTATGATGTTCGCAACGGGGGTAATGTATTTGGTATAGCGAATGGTAATATCAACGTATGGTCATTGAAGTTTACCCTAGACCGTACGAGTGTGGATGCCCCTATCTATCCCCGGTCTGGCTCCATCAATACCTTTTCTGTGCAAGCAACACCTCCTTGGTCTGCTTTTGAAAATAAAGACTATGCCGCAATTAAAGCCAATGGAGATTTTGGACAATTGTATAAAAACCTAGAGTTTCATAAATGGAAATACGAGTCATCTTGGTTTTTGCGAATCGCAGGAAGTTTGGTGGCAAATGTAAAAATGCGTCATGGTTTTATTGGTCATTACAATCCTGCGATTGGGCTATCTCAATTTGAACGCTTTTATTTAGGCGGTGACGGTTTACAATTATTCTTTTTGGATGGTCGCGAGATCATTGGTTTAAGAGGCTATGTCAATAACTCATTAGGTCCTAGAGGCAGTAATCGTGAAACCATTGGCGGTACCATTGTTTCTAAATACACACTAGAGTTACGTCAGCTGTTGACGCCGGCAAAGAGTCAGCAACTAATGGTTTGGATACATGGATTTGCCGAGGCCGGCAATGCATGGGATCGTTTCAGAAACTTTAATCCCTTTATCTTACAGCGTTCTGCAGGTGCGGGTGTAAGGCTCATGTTGCCCTTTATGGGTCTCATTGGTATTGATTACGGGTATGGTTTCGATCCAGTACCTGGCGCTACCGAACTTTCGCATAGAGGCCGGTTCCACTTTATCTTTGGACAACAGTTTTAGTTGACATTTAAAAACCTACACACGCTGTAGGCTTGGTAGAGATGGATAAACGCGGCTTGTAAAATCTAGGATTACCCAGAATGCATAGATGCTTGAGATTGTCGAGGTAGTATCCCATTTTGTGTGTAATGTGGGTTGTTTAAAATTTGAAATTTTGATTCAGTTATTTAGAGCTTCCTCAGAAAGCGTCAGACCTTGTTACTATTGGGTTTTAACGGTATTTATTATTTCTATGTGCAAGAAAATATGACTAAAGTGCTCAAAAAGCTTGTATGTCATTCTCTTCGTTTTAGGTTAATATAACAGGGCTTACGCTCAATCATTTTGTAATTTCTATATCATGGTTTTACTGTAATTTTGTTGATTATGAAGAATCAAAGTATCGCAGCTCTACGCAAAGACTATCGAAATGCTGAATTGCATGAAGCAGATATGGCCTCTGACCCAGTGCAACAATTCGATGTCTGGTTTCAACAGGCATTGGTTTCACAATTACCCGAGCCTAACGCTATGACCTTGGCTACAGCCGATGCAAGCGGAAGACCTTCCGCAAGAATGGTACTCCTAAAGGGTTTGGATTCCAAAGGTTTCACCTTTTTTACAAATTACAATAGCCATAAGGCTTCTGATTTGACTGATAATCCGCAGGCGGCACTCGTTTTTTATTGGCATGAGCTAGAACGTCAAGTCAGAGTTGAAGGCAAGGTGAAACGCTTGAAAGCCAAAGACAGTGATGAATATTATAATAGTCGTCCTTTAGATAGTCGTTTGGGTGCATGGGCATCTCCGCAAAGTCAAATAATTGCTGGCCGAAATGTTATAGAACAGCAATTTGATAATCTCAAACAGCTGTATGCCAATCAATCACCCCCAAGGCCCGATTTTTGGGGCGGCTATTGTATCATTCCTGATACTATCGAGTTTTGGCAAGGCAGAACCAGCCGCATGCATGATCGAATTCAATACAAGAAAAACAGCCGTGGTATTTGGAAAATCTCGCGACTGGCGCCTTGATTTTTCTGCCTTATTTTACCTTTTGTATCTTTCATTACTCTAAAAATTGGGCACCTGCCGCCCACTGCCTAACGGCAGGGTCGGCATCCGGCTATCCGCTATATGCGCCCCTATATCGATACGCGTGAATTTCATTTAATTGAGGGGCGCATGCCGCTGCTATCCGTGGTGCATTATGCCTACGTTACAGCTTGTTGTATGTCCCCTATTTTCTTGCCCGCTTTTTCTTGAGCCCAATGTAGGGCTTGCGCAGAATGTCTAATCTCTTGCTATTGTTGAGTTCTAAGGGTATTGAAATATTGTATACGCAAGCAATGATAGCCGAAGCCCTTCAAAAGTATGCATTAAGTTTGCACCAGTTCCAACACATCATCCAATTCCTTACTTTTGATCGATGGTGTTGCATCAGCAGTGAAAACATAATATATTTTCCTCCGGCAAACCATGAGGTATATTGTTTTCTATTGTTGATAGGGTTACAGTTACGAGTGTTTTTTCAGTAGCGGCAAAGTATCCCAAGCAATACATACGCTACCTAAAAAATAAAAATCTGTAGTACACAATTCGGTACTCGAGAAGGTCGATACCCTTACAAACCTTATATTTTGACCTGTTGCGCTGCAATTTTGGGTAACGAGACACCTGAATGTATATAGCATCCCAACACCCAATAATGCCGTTGGCATTGTATGCGGCAGGGATCGCAATGACAGGCCCGCAGGGACTATAATGAAGAGCCCGATGCCGGGCAGGCGATTCGCCAACCGGCAGCCGCCCAACATAAAACATGAATGTATTTACTGAAAAGCCTGAATCCCAGCTTCCAGAAAATCTATGTACAATTGTATGTCTTTATCGTAGCCTACCGGCTGCACCAAAATTTGCTCTGCATGATTGAGTATCACATATTGCGGCTGTGCATTGGTCTGGTATCGCTCCTCTTGAAACCATGCCCATTTATCGCCAACGGTACGAATCTTTTTACCAGAGCTGGTGGTATATTTTTGGTCTTCGGGCAAATCACGCTTGAGATCTACATATAGAGAAATCACTACATACTCTTCTTTCAATAATTTCAAGACTCTAGGATCTACCCACACATAATCTTCCATTTTACGACAGTTGACGCAGCCTTTACCGGTGAAATCAAGCATAATGGGCTTATTGACTTTTTTGGCATATGCCAACCCTTCGTCATAATCGAAGAATGCACAAATACCATGCGGCGCATGTAGATTTTCGGAATAGCTACGCGTACCCATTTCGCTACAGGCATCCACATTCGCTGCGTGGGAAGCGCCATTACCTCCCTGATAATATGCATACCATTGTTCCTGATCTGCGCTCATAGGTGGCAACAAACCGGAAAGCATTTTTAACGGATGCCCCCATATACCCATGGTAAGATACAGGGTAAAGGCGAAAGACGTCATTGCCAACATAAACCTAGGCACACCAATTTGTGGCATTGCTGCGTCATGCGGCAGGCGAAACCATGCCATTAGGTATGCACCCAGCATCATAAAAATCACCACCCATAGGAGTAAATAAATCTCACGGTCTAAAATCCCCCATTCATAGGTCATGTCTGCAACCGAAAGGAATTTAAGTGCGAGAGCAAGTTCGAGAAAGCCAAGTACCACCTTTACTGAATTCAGCCAGCCACCCGATTTGGGGAGCCCGTTGAGCCAAGAGGGGAAAAGGGCAAATAATCCGAATGGAATTGCAAATGCGAGAGAGTAGGCACCCATTCCCAATACAGGTCTCAGGTAAGAACCCCCTGCAGCTTCTACCAGCAAAGTACCCACAATCGGACCGGTGCAAGAAAAGGATACGAGTGCCAGGGTAAAAGCCATAAAAAATATACCGATTAGCCCACCCTGCTCACTACGTTTATCCATCGCGTTGATAAACCCAGAAGGCAATGTGATTTCGAACAAGCCAAAGAATGAAACCGCAAAAACGATACAAATCAGAAAGAAGAAAATATTAAAATACCAACTGGTAGACCATTCATTCAATGCCGCCGCACCCACAGTAGCGGATACCAATACACCCAGCAAAACATAAATGACGACAATAGACCCGGCATAGATCATGGCTTTGCGAATACCCTCACCACGACTCTTGCTCTGCTTCGTAAAGAAGCTCACAGTCATAGGTATCATTGGAAACACGCAAGGCGTTAGCAAGGCTAAAAATCCGGAGCCAAAAGAAACGAGTAAAAACCACCATAGTCCTTCATCTTCGGACGGAGTACCAAACTTTTCAGGCTGCAGGGTGGAGATTGTATTCTGATTTTCGGATTTCGGTTGTAAGCTATCCGTAGTTTCGGAGGGATCGGCTGCGGGTATAATTTCTTCAGTTGCAGCCTGACTATTGGGGTCTGCCGGTGCTGCCGTGAGCGTATACTCGAACTCTTTCACCCCAGGCACGCATGCCATGGTGTCACAAACTTGATAATCAAGATATCCTTTGAGGGATATTTGTGCATCGGTAATGATAAATACCTGATAGAAGTCTGCTTTGTATTTGAAGTAAAAAATATCCGTTTCAAAGATTTCATCGAATTCTTTAATGGCCTTGCCTTTTTCTTTGAGTTTTCCAGAAGCCTTAAGACCCTTGATCTCATCAAAACCGATAGAGGTGGGCAGGGGGCCACTCGGCGAGGGGGTAACCGCATAGATATGATACCCTTTGTCAATGCTGGCAGCAAAGTTCAGGGTGATTTGATCACCCACTTTCAGGTCTGTGGTTTTATCAAAGGCGACCTTCCATTTTACAGCATTTTGAATTTGCGCCGGCAAGAAGGTTGTGATGAGTAGTAGGCTCAGACTGAGCAGATATTTAATCATAGGATGCAATTAGCCAAAAAGTGTGTACGAAATTCGAGTGCAAGCGTTAAGCCACTTACTGCAAGGCAGCGAGTGCGCGAAGTATAAACGAACCATCGGTATTGTTCAGTATGGGGTCTGATGCTCTTTCAGGATGTGGCATCATGCCCATAACATTTCCGTTTGAATTCTGAATACCGGCAATATGATGTATTGCCCCATTGGGGTTTGAAGCATCTGATGTATTGCCCTCTGCATCTGTATATCGAAAAAGTATATTGCCCTGATCTTCAAGTGCAGCAAGGGTGTCATCATCACAATAGTAATTACCTTCACCATGTGCTATGGGTATGCAATAGGGTTTGTCTTCTAGTCCGCGGTTAAGGCCAGCCTGAGCACTTGCCGGCTTGATGTAAACATTTTTGCAGATAAATTTTGTGTTTGCATTTCTTCTGAGCACACCTGGCAACAATCCGGCTTCGGTAAGTATTTGAAAACCATTACATACGCCAAGCACATATCCACCCTTTTGAGCGAATCGAACTACAGAATCCATGATTGGTGAGAATCTTGCGATGGCACCCGACCTAAGATAATCGCCGTAAGAAAAGCCACCCGGCAAAATCACACAATCTGAGTCTTGCAGATCTGTATCTTTGTGCCACAGTTTATTGACTTGATAGTCAAGTCTTTCTAGTGCAAGTATCATATCCTGATCACAATTACTACCCGGGAAAGTAATGACGCCAAATTTCATAATGATAAAATTACATAAAAAGTACAGACCGTCAGGCGGAAACAGCCCTGGGAAGAAGGTGTAAATTTCGGGGATATTTGAAATTTCGCTTAATTGCGATTATGAAAAACAAGGGAATACTATGGGCATTGGTTATATTGCTGATGCTGCATGCGGAGGGTTTTGCTCAGACCGGCGCAAGTGCGCACTTACAGAAAATTCGTAATCATCGTGCAGAGCTTGCTGCTTTTTTTAAATCTTTCCCGAAAGGCGGAGATTTGCATCATCATTTTGACGGAAGCGTATATGGTGAAACGTATCTAGAAATTGCCATAGACAAGGGTTTCCAGGTGCACATGAAGACCTTAGAAGTAAGACCTGGCACAGCGGGCAAAGCAGAAGGTGATTGGGTAGACCTTGCATCTATTAGCCGCACCTTTGCCTTTGCGGAGTTACGTGAGCGCCTGCTGCAAAGATGGTCCATACGAAACTTTCAGCCCGGCTTTTTAACGCCAGAGGCGCATTTCTTCAATGCCTTCATGGGCTTTATTCCTATTATGTTGGCAGATGTGAAACGTGGTATGCAAGAATTAAAGCAGAGAGCCATTGCAGAGCAAGTGCTCTATCTTGAAAGTATTTTTCTACCCATGCAGCTACCTAGTTTGCCGGCAAGCCATGAAAACTTTAATGCTGAAATGATAAAAGTGGGGGCCTTGCGTGACGAAGCCGCTGCTTTTGCAGTGTTTGATGCCTACAGCAAGGTACTAGGATTTGAAACGCTGGAACAATATGCACTTCAGCACAATGCCTACGTCGATAGTTTGCATCAGGGCATAGATACAGTAGGATTCAGTATGCGATATCATAATTATGTGGTACGCGTTTTTCAACCATCTCAACTGTTTCGTGATATGTATGCAGCATTTATATCTGCAGATGCCAGCCAATGGATTGTTGGCGTCAATATTGTAGCTCCCGAAGATGACCCTGTAACACAAAGAGATTATTGGTTGCAAATGATAATGTACAAATACTTCCATCGAATGTATCCTAATGTACGATATGCAATGCATGCAGGGGAGCTCGCGCCCGGCATGGTGAAGCCAGAAGAAATGAGCTGGCATATTCGCGATGCGCTTACAATCGCCGGCGCTTCACGCATCGGGCATGGCACAGATTTACCATGGGAAACAAAGTACCTCGATATTCTCCAAGATATGCGCACACGTCAAATTCCTGTTGAGGTCAATTTATCGAGTAATGCATTCTTACTGGGTGTTGCACGTGATGCACATCCCTTCATGCTGTTTAAACAAGCAGAGGTTCCCATCGTGCTTTCTACCGATGATGCAGGGGTCTTGAGAGGTTCGCTCACGGAAGAGTACATGCTGGCAGTGCAATGGTTTCCCGAAATACAATACGAAGATTTAAAAGAGATTTCGCGTAATGGTATTCGGTATGGCTTTATGGAACCGTCATTAAAGGCACAATTGCTGGAAGTGCTAGAAACGAAATTTGAAGCCTTTGAGGCGCAATATAGATAAGAGAAACGTTGGTATCAAATCCAGCTATATTTCAGAGCTATGCTTTCAAATGATGCTCTTGCTAAACTCACCCATGCCAGCCCTAAGTGTAGGCGGGTTACAGTTTTAGTCTTGGTTCCAAATTTGAAACCATCACATACAATAGAATATGCAAAAACATCATACCCCGGCGACGTCCATATGGGTTGTCCCTTCGGGTCCTTTTTGCATCATTTCAAATATCATGGCCTTAACATCTTGCCATACCGTCTCGCCGAGCAATCCAGTTACCAGTCCTAAGGATTCTAACCATGCTGAAAACATCTCCACAGATCCTAGCCAGGTGTGTAACCAGGTAATCAATTGAGTCCAGATTTCTTGTAACCACGCTCCGCTTTTTTGTAACCAGGCTTGCAAGGTTTGGCGCACCGCAGGAATCAATAATGAAATAGCCATAACCCCCAGTAAACTCAATAAAACCTCTCTCGGAATCTGACTAAGTTTCTCAAACGAGCCCTTTCCTAAATCCGCTAATACTTGAAGTGATTTGCCTATCCATTTCAATACAGACAAGGCTACAACTGTCATTACTTGAGATAGCACAAGCGTTAAAGTGGTTAAGTTGAGTTCACATAAATAGAATGTAACAGCACCTTGCTCCATTCGGGAAATCATTTTACCTGTATTCGCCAAATCCCAGATTTTGAAACTCGAAGGGTTGGGTATATCTGTGCCACCGTTAGCAAGGGATTCACTAAATCGAAATGTGATACCCATAAAAGGGGTTTGCGTATTCCCTAGAATTGGAAAAATATTGCGAACATGTTCCCAATGCTGCATAGAAGTGGCACTCACCTCTGGGATACGTGCAATCATCTGCTCTGTCTTTGCAAAAAACGCATCTTGTACATCACTCGGCTTTGCCAATACCCAAGCGCGTAAATGATCAGCAGTACCGGGCATGGCATATAATTTAAATCGCTCATGACCACTCATGCGATATAAAAGACACTTTTCAATATCGGGTTGCGAGTTCAACTCTTGTTGAATCATGTGTTCATTTACCACGATTTCAAAAACCATAGAAGACTGTTTTAATATTGCCGAAGCCCATACAGGAGCTTCCGATAGCCATTCTGATGCGTTTTGTCCCCAATCGGGCATCGTAGTCAATACATTTTTTAGCAGTCCATCCCATGCGGAATGTAATGGATGAGGTAGGTTTGATGTTTGCATAGATTTATATTTTATTTCAATTGAACGCAATTATAGTCAAAAAGTTGTTGCCTCTGCTACTATACCGTACATATGCGAAAAAAGGATGTAAAAATAGATG
>Ga0247843_1003942_pt1 | contig 23094 bp, 33 predicted proteins | sample LaCruzMarch2017__FD_192420 | JGI IMG/M metagenome (GOLD analysis project Ga0247843, IMG submission 192420) | Freshwater microbial communities from meromictic Lake La Cruz, Castile-La Mancha, Spain - LaCruzMarch2017_8m | ecosystem: Environmental > Aquatic > Freshwater > Lake | place: Spain...
GGGCTCAGAAAATTTTTCCCCCCCCCCCCCCCTACTACTACTACTATTACTACTATAAAGCCTTATATTATAAGGACTTAAGCGTCCTGCAAGAACTATGCAAGAACTATGTAAGAACCGCCATAACCTAAAAACTAACAATATCTTAAGGTTCTATGTTTGAATAACTTTTATTCTTATGAATGTTTACACAATGGCGCCTAGAATCGACGATCGATGTTTATTGCGTGTTTGGTCGATCGATTGTCCGATCGTTGGTTCTAGGCTATGTTTTGTTAAATTAAATGCTGTTGCAATGTCATGGAGCGGCGGCATATGGTTTGTGTGCGGGCGTTTCCGCAACATTATGAAATGGCCAGGAGATGAGGATGGCTGGCAAAATGATCCGAGAGGTAAGGCCTCTGACCGCCGCTGAACAGCGCATGGTCGAGGAGAATCTGGGATTGGTTAGCGGATTTATTAAACGATATCTCCCGAAAGGTGAGCGGGATTTTGACGGGTACAAACAAGAGCTCATGATCGGTCTTATGATCGCCGCCCAAACCTATGATCCGGCGAAAGGCGCGGCATTCTCGACTCATGCCTCTTGGCGCTTCATGCACCAACGATCCGAATGGCTAAGGAAAAAGCGCGATATCACTACGTTCACTGATTTGCAGACAGAAAAGAAATACGCCGAAAACAGCGATGATGGCATCGAAAGCATTATGATCGCCCCGCCAAATTCTAATTCTGTCGTCGAAGACTTCTGGAATTTCGCCCACGAAAATCTGACTACCGCCGAACTTGATGACTTCGTTGAATTCAGAAACAACGAACGATACAATAAACGAACAAGTCATGGCAGATCGGTAGGGTATAGTAGACGTATGGTCTCAATCGAGCGGATCAGGAACGAATTTGCGATGGAGTAACCCATGGCACGTAAAGAGCCACCAGGCAAAACCATCGAGCAAATCATGGATGAGGTCACGCAAACAGAATTGACCTCATTTAGCCTTGCGCGCATAGGAAATATCATTAAAGGAAATAACTATCCCGACCTGATCGATATCGAAACCCTACTTGATGACCTGAAGGCATTACGCTATCGGTTCACAATCAACCACATGACTCAGCAAATAACGAATTTGATTAATCGGGAAAAGAACACAACCCTAGAATCGATTGGCGATTTGAGGCACGCGGGCAAGACTTTGGTCTGGGTGCTGAGTCGACTCAAAGAGCATCGAGCATACGAAAAAGAAGAAGGTGAGGATGACGCATGACCAAAAAAGAAATGATTGTCACCTGCATCGATGCCCGATTCGAGGGAAAAACATTACCCGATAAGGTAGTCGATTGGCTTATTGTCGAATTATGCGCCGCACGACAAGCCATCCATGATAACTGTACAGTTGTTTACAATGGCAAAGAAATGATTCAAGATTGGGCGAAACGGGTATTGGAGTAAGAAGTGGATCCAATTGAGCCATCACATTATCTTGCCAAAGACGATTCACGTATCGAATGTTGTGACGCTCAACGCGCCATGTTAGGTATCGACGGATACAAGGCATACCTTGCCGGTATGGTCATTAAATATACGTGGAGACATAACGAAAAGAACGGAGTCGAGGATCTGCGCAAGGCGAGAAAATGTATCGATATGCTCATCGGGGAACTTAACACAGGAGACAGCAATGGACGATAATAACGAATGGTTTGAACAAGAACGAAACCCGATTTTGCGGTTTGTATCGTTCGTCGGAATCGGCATAATCGTAGGATACGTTATCGGATGGTCAATCTACTGGACCGTCTGGCTATTACGCGAGGTCTTAGGATGAGATTCGCTTTTGCAATGGCTTGCTTAACCTTAACATCAATCGCCCAGGCTCAAGGCCTATCCGCTCAGGCCAGCGCCCAATCTTCCGCCCAATGCGGTCGCATGGCCCATCGTGGCGGCAGTTACCGCTATGAGGGCGTGGGCTTCTCCGCAGTCAGTGCTCAGCAGGCCATCCGCAACTGCTGCTACTACGGGCAGCGTACGCCGATCTCGATCGGCGTGAGCCGCGGTCGCAATGGCTGGTACGCTTGTGTCAGATATCGTTAATGATGAGGTGTTATCATGGAATACGATCGCATCGATGAGATCCGCGAGTACAGCAAATGTCTCGACAAGGAAACCAAAGCGATCATCAAGGAACTGATTGAAGATATCGAACGACTCATGGAGCTCAACCGGGTACTACTAGGGCTCTAGATGATCACGTTCAACCTGCCAATCCCGCCATCCGTCAACAAGATATGGCGACGTTCCAAAAACGGCATGTTTAAAAGCGCCAATTATCAAAAATGGATTCTTCTGGCTAGAGTGTCACTCAGCCAGATTGAATCTGAAGTCGTCTGGCCACAAGTCAATATCACAATCACAATCAACGGCGGCAAAGGCTGGCGATCCAACCGCGATATCGACAACGTTCCGAAAGGAATCCTCGACTCGCTGGTACTCGAGGGAATCATACCGGACGACAATTGCGATATCGTCCGCAAAATGACAGTCGAGTACCTGCACCCGAAAGCACCAAAAGACGACGCATACGTCACAGTGCAGATTCGACAATATGAGAGCACCTAAACTCGATAACTACATCTCGGTAACGGAATTGACCAAACGGTTTGATTCCCTACGGTCATCAATCACAATGAGCATCGACATATACCACGCTATTTGTGTTATCATTGCGCCAGAGATTTACGCAAGCAAAGACTACGACAAGCCCACACAAGCCGAACCGGGCTCGGATGCGAAAATACGTATAATGATCGATAGGGTTCGACGCGGACTCAACCCGACTTCGCCTGGAGATCGGAGGAAACAAGTCACGCGAGATAACCCAAAAACAGAACACAGAGTCCATCTTAGACTCAATGACATTGATTGCGAAGGAGACGAATTTTGACTACACGTAAAAATATTGCTAAAACACCAGCAAAAGTAAAGTCTAACCGTGGACGTAAACCCGTACTCAGTATGGACATAGTGGCGTCTAATATCGTTTTGTACGCTGGCAATTTGTCGCGGGTAGCCAAGGCTTGCCACGTCGCGCGGAGTTGTGTTCATGACTTTATTAATCTGCATCCGCAGTTAAAGAAATTGATCGATGACGCTAGAGAGTCTATGATCGATGACGCGGTTGATGGATTACATAAAGCCGTCAAGAGCGGTGAAGCATGGGCAATATGTTTTCTTTTGAAATGTCAAGGTAGGGCTCGAGGGTATAGCGAAAAGCACGAACTTACCGTCGAGGCTGTTCGGCGTGAGATAGTCGAGGAAATTGTTGATGCGCCAACCACGGCAACCATTACAAACGTCAGTCAAATTGCATACGGCGCAAGCACAGTTCCATCACTGCCAGGCACGGTATAGGGGATTCGTCGGGGGCCGTGGTGCGGGCAAATCTTGGATCGGCGCATATGACATGATTAAGCGCGCCATGTCGCCAGAAGGGCGTGGTCGTCTTTACTTGGTGGCCGCTCCAACGTATCCAATGTTGTCCGACTCATCGATTAGGACAACCGTTGAAATATGCCGCATGTTAGGCGTGTACAATCATGATTCGCTAAAACGTCAACCGCCTTCACTACTTTTGCCGAACAATTCTGAAATTCTATTTCGATCGGCCGACGATCCGGAACGACTACGCGGTCCTAACCTATCCGGCGTCTGGCTCGATGAAGCCTCCCTAATGAGTCATGAGGCCTACACTGTCGCCATCGCCACGTTGCGGGAACGCGGTCAAGCTGGCTGGCTATCCGCCACATTCACGCCGAAAGGCCTAGGCCATTGGACCTACGATACCTTCGCCACTGGTAAGCCAGATACCGCCCTGATTCGAGCGCAAACAAAAGCTAACCCGTTCCTCGACGCGGGATTCCTCACCGCCCTTGAGGCTCAATATAGCGACCGTACCGCATTGCAGGAATTGTCGGGCGAGTTCATAGATTCGGAAGGCGCGGAATGGCCAGCGGAACATTTTGGCCCACACATTTGGTGGGACGGCTCATGGCCGCAAGTGCAATGTAAGGTTATCGCGGTCGATCCGTCGAAAGGCCGTGAAGCGAAACAAGGCGACTTCAGTTCGATCGTTATGTTAGGCCGAACCATAGACGGCTCACTCTATGTCGATTCTGATATGGTGCGAGTTAATACCGAAGTGCTAGTCGATATGATTCTCGAAAGACAACGTGAGTTCAACGCTGACCTAGTTGTGATCGAGGCCAACCAGTTTCAGGAACTTATCGCCGTGCAACTCATGGAACGCGCTCGAGGTCGAGGCATGGCTATACCTTGCAGGCCAATCGTTAACGTGGTCAATAAGCTGGTTAGAATCAGGCGACTAGGGCCATACTTGTCGCAACGTCTATTTCGTTTTCGGGACACGCCACATAACAAAATCATTGTCGAACAGATGCGAGATTTTCCAACCGCTTCACACGATGACGGGCCGGATGCGCTCGAAATGGCATTACGTTGTATGATAGAATTACATAATGGCCGTCAAGGCAAAATGGTGACGAGGTTAGTGACATGAGCCAACCAACATGGTTTCAAAAGTTTTTCGGCATAAAACCAGCCGATTCCACGCCATCGTTATCACAACAAAGAATCGAACTTGAAGAACAAATCAAAATCAATCGGCTCAAAAAAGCCGTAAGACTAACAGAATCAAACGCCGATACCGACTACTGGCTTACCGCGTATTCTGATCTATTGTCCCGATATAAAGACGGATTCGCCCTGGCATACCCGATCACGCAACCTACCGATCGTCGCTACGGCGGCAACTTTCCATTTTGGTATTCGGAGCAGCAACTAGGCTTGATCCGCGCTCAAGCCCGATTACTTAGCACGATGAATCCAAACGCTCAAGGACTGCTGAACGGGTTGTGCAGTTATGTTATCGGATCAGGATACAAATACGACGTGGTTGGCAAGCCCAATCGTGAAGTACCCGACGAGATTTTAGTCAAGGTTCAAGATTGTATCGATAACTTTATTGACCAGAACGCATGGACAGAAATGGAGCAAGAACTGTTCTGGCGATCGCGGGAAGATGGCGAGTTTTTCCTACGATTATTCCCGCAAGAGAACGGCAAGATGATGATTCGAGTTATCGAGCCTGAACAAGTATTTATGCCAGTAGGCCAACAGATTGCAGACTTTAGTTACGGCATCAAAACAGAATTAGATGACGTTTGCAATATCTTGGCTTATGCCATCTCATACATTGCGCCAATGGGAGAAAAGGGCGATAACCCAATGGCGACTGAAGAGGTTCCAGCCGACGAAATTATTCACGTCAAGGTCAATGTCAAGCGCAATATCAAAAGAGGCTTATCAGACTTTTCTTACGACACGCTTGATTCATTTGCCGCCGCTGGCAAGCTACGCGCCAATCTGGGCGATGGAGCCGCCGTTCAAGCCGCGATCGCCGGTGTTCGCCAGCACGACGCGTCGTCGTTTTCTCAAGTTGATTCGTTCGTTGGCGCTCAAACAGACTATGCCCAATACAGCCCGGTAACACAAAGAGCAACGGACTTCCAACAAATTAAAAGCGGCACATTTTTAGATATCCCGAAAGGCATGAACTACGTGCCGCCGCCGGGAGCCGCTGCTTCGCAAGGTCATCTTGAGATCATGCAAGCGTTGCTACGTTCCGCTGGCAACCGCCACAACGCGCCAGAATGGCTTGTGTCGAGCGACGCCAGCAACAACAACTATGCCTCAAGCATGACCGCCGAATCGCCATTTTTGCGCCATTGCAAACGATTACAAGAACTGTACAAACGACCATTTCTAAAAGTCATTAAGGCCGCAATTCAAAATGCCGCCGATGCTGGATTGTTGCCGATCAATATCCTTGATTTTGTGGATATTTCAGCAACCCCGCCAGAACTTGAGGTGCAAGACAAGGCTGGAGTAGCTCAAGCCAATCAGGCATACGTTGCCATGGGCGTTAAGAGCCGACAAACAGTTGCTCAAGAACTCGGTCTCGATTGGGATACCGAAATAACAAACAATCAAGAATACGCCGAACAAATGGGCGGCGGCGCGCCATTGCCAATGCCTGGCGATGGATCGCAACCAGCGCAAGAGCCAGCGCAAGAAGAAGAAGCCATGCAAGTTTCTGGTGAATCGGAAGTCGATGACAAAATATCGAAACTGCGCGGAGAAGGTTATCCGCAAGATCAAGCAATCGCAATCGCTCTTGACATGAAACGGCGTGGCGAAATAACAGAATGAATCATCTATCAAGCGTGATGGCCGCAAAGACTGGTATTCATGCCGTGGATACCGTTATTCGCATCGATCGTCAGGCCGACAAAATTGATCGCCAGACCGAAAAGATCTGGCGCAAAATCCTTGCTATCATATCGTCGTCGTTGTCATCCGACATGCAACGACAAATAACATTATTACTTCGTGAGATTCAATCCGTCGCTATGGCTGGCGTGGCTGATGCGTTACGTGATGTTGTTCAACGGTCACGGTTACGAACCGCCGCAACGCTGGCCGATAAGGTGCCGATCGAATACCTATCGTTGGCAATGGCCAGCGAAAAAAACAACGCCGTCGCACGTACACGAATTGCCGAAGGCCGTCGGGCAACCCCGGCGGAACGTCGGCGAATCGAGGCGCAATTACTACCCGATGACGATGAAGAAACTGTTGACCGGATCGTCTATTCACCATCAGGGCAAACAACGTGGCAACAACGAATGGCGCAACAAACGTCGCTGGCGTCGCCGGAATCGGTAGCGCAAGACGTGACTATGGGAATGCTGAGAGGTGAGACGCCAGGTCAATTGGCTCGACGTATGGCACCTACCGTTCAAAATGTGCGCACAACCGCCAGACGCGTGGCTCGAACAGAATCAACCCGATGTTCAACCGAAGCCAATCTCGAGATCTACGAAAACCTAGGCGATATCATAATTGGCTACCAAATTAACGCGACAATGGATTGGCGAGTCCGTCCGCATCATGCCGCTCGAAATGGCACAATCTATTACCGAAACCCGCGTCCCGGTCAAGAATCAATGCTTAGAATGCCACGTCCGCCAATCGAGGAAGATGGCACGGTAGCGCATAATTGTCGATGCAATCTGTCGCCAGTATTTCAGCCAGCCGAACATATTGAAAACGATCCGGCATTGCGTGCCTTATTTACCGATAGGCAAGGCGACATTATCCCGGATCCGGCGACATATGAGGAATGGTTCGCTCAGGCTCCGCCTAGCGAGAGACGTTGGGCTGTTGGCGCGCGCCGATTGCGTGCCGCTCAAGATCGACTTGAGCCGGGAGAACAATTAAAATGGGCGTCGGTCATTGATCCGCGTACCGGTCAATTGCTCAATCACGATACGATCGCCAATGAGACCTCGAGACGCCGACAAGCACGGATAGCCGCTGTTGATGAGATCGTGGCCGAAAGGGCATATCTTGCACAACAGGTCGCCACGTTTGGCTATTTGCCGCCAGAACAACCGCCGCCAGACGCAATCGTCATCGGGCCAATGCCGCCGATGGCTCCACCTGGCATGCCTCCGGTATCGGTCCAGCCAACATCGTATCCGCGTGCCGATCATCGCATACCAGCGCCGCCAGCGAAAACACCTTCGCCAGCAACCCCGACATTGCCAGAACCTAAGGCGAAAATGTGGAGGGCTCCAAAAATCAGGATGGCGCAAAAGTTCGTTCAGAAACCAAAACCAAAACCGCAACCAAAGAAAATAACAAAAAAGAAACCGGGCAAAACGATCAAAAAAAATCCACCCAAAAAGCGAAAGAAGTAGTATCCGGTTGACAATAACGAAATTGAGGTTGTATCTTATAAACATGGCCACAAAGTTTTTCGTCACGATTGTTGAAAGTTCCGGATCGTCTAACCGCATGGTTGTCGACCGTGAGAACGGTATCATCCGTGGAGTCAAGGTTTTAGGACTCATCAGCGATAACGGCCGACAATATTTGCCATCCGCCGTTAAGGCCGCGCAAAAAATGTATGAAGGCGTCAAGGTCAATATCGATCATCCAGCGCACGCCGACGATTCACGAAGCGCTACTGATCGATTTGGCAAGCTAATCAATATTCATTTTGTCGAGGGCGAAGGCCTTTACGGCGATCTTGAATTCTTGACAACTCATCCGATGGCCGCTCGAATCTGCGAAGCCGCCGAACGCATGCCAGACGCTTTTGGTTTATCACATAACGCTCAAGGCGAAGGCGACGAAAAAGACGGTATTTTTGTAGTTTCAAAGATTGTGGAAGTCCGTCATGTTGATGTTGTGGCTGATCCGGCAACAACAAAATCACTAAGCGAAAGCATCAAAAAGGAGCCCGCAATGGAACCTGAGAAGAAGATGGAAGCTGATATGATGGCACCAGAGCCAAAGAAAACCATGGAAGCCGACAACGCCGAGTTCGGCGCAAAAGCCGCTGAAATCATCAATGGCGAAGGCGACACCTCCAGCAAGGTGAAAGCCTTGGTAGAACTCGTTGACGCCATGTACGGCCAATCTGACGACTCCGAAATTGACGAACAGGAAGAAGTTCCATCCGAAGAACCTTCCGAAGATGACGAAAAGAAGGCCATGGAAGGCGATGGCTATGGAGCCGATGTTAAAAAGAAGGACGAAAAGAGCGACAAAAAGTCCATGGAAAGCCGGGCATATGTCGCAAAGCTTGTTCACGAAGCGGGCATCACGCTAACAGAATCGCTTGTTTCTGATTTGGCACTGTTGCCAAAAGAAGCGGCTCAACGACAAGTCCGTAGGATTGCATTGGCTCAAAAGTCGAGCAAGCCAAAATCATCCGGCTACATTGCTCCAATCGCGGAATCAAAGATTCCCGCTGGATCAGATATGTTCGCATGGTTGCGTTCCTAACATAATTATTTAAGGAGTTTTGAAATGGGATCGACTTTTGGCGGATCTAAGTTTGTTCTCCCCGGACCGGTTGTCACAACCGTTCTTAACGTGCCAGCATCCACGCAGATTAGCATTGGCGATCTGTTGTATTGGAATGGTACTGCGGCTGTGCCATTGTCGGCCGCTACCGGATCAGGTACCGCGCTTATCGATCAGGCCACGATCGCCGCATCTTTTGTCGGCGTATCGCAACAAGGTCGAATTTCGGCGCAAACAACCACCGGATATCCAGACTTTCCAATCACTGGTATTGTGATTGGGACCGACGTTATTTATGAGGCCGATTGCGCCAGCGCAACATTTGAAGCGGGCGATTTGGTAGGCGTGATATCTTCAGCCGCGGCGGCAGTTGGCGCTATCAGCGATCAATCGGTTGTCGCTGTTTCGCAACCCAACCTTGCAATCGGTTATGTTGTTCAAAAATACTCCAGCGCGACGACTACTGTTCGCGTTCGTTTGTTGGGCAAAAACCAGATTGCTTTTGCGAATCCAAACGCGCGTCAAGTCGGTAGCAGTCAGATTGTTGGGCCTGGCACTTTGGCCGCTGGTGCCGCTACCACGCTCACCGTTGGATCGGCAGCGATCCAAGTAGGTACCCCAACCGCTACCCGCATTGTGACATTGCCAGCGGTTGCCAGTTCTAAAGGCTTGGTTTTCTATATCGTGAATACCGCCGCCGCAACTCATGCTTTCACGGTTAATAACGCTAGCGCAACAACCATCGGAACAGTTGCCGCCACTAAAACCGGAATCTTTTTCTGTGATGGCGCCGCATGGTACGCCACTATTGGATCGTAACAACAAAATCACAAGGGGGAATTTGAAATGGTAAATGTTATCAAGATGCGCGATCTTTTCGAGTCGCGAGTTAAGCAGAGTAACGGCCGCTGGCGTTTTCTGACAGAAATGCGTCAAGGCCTTGGCTTATGCGACGCTAACGGTTCGGATCATCGGGATATGGCTGGCAATCGCGTTCTTAAAGATCGCCATTTGCGCGCCGAAAACTTCAGCCTTGCCGAATTGGCTGAGGCCATCGTGGGCCCAACGTGGCGCACATTGTTCAATCCAGATAGCCGGGAAATGGGCCGCTATACCACGGCCCGATCGCTGGTTGAAGCTGGTGCCGATAGCCGCTCGCTGGTCGAATCCGCTGGTACTGGTGTCGATCCAACCGCGTTTCTGAATATCAATACGTTCACCTCAGTTGTGGGCGGATTGGTCGAGGTTAAAATCCTCGAAGCGTTCAAGAACCCGGTATTCATTGGAGATACCATTTGTCCCGCAGAGCCAACAAAGCTCAACGGCCAAAAGATCATTGGCGTGAATCGCATCGGCGATAAGGCCAAAAAGCGTTTACCTGGCGAATCACATACTCGCGCTCAATTTAATGAGCGTTGGGTAACGACTCCAGAAACGCGCGAAAATGCACTCGCCGTAGACGTCTACAAAGAAACTGTATTTTTCGACCTTACTGGCGATATCCTCAATGTCGCATCCAGCGTCGGCGAAGAACTCGGTTATCGCCGCGAATTGGAAATCCTAGGCCTCGTGGTGGGCGCAACGAATAGCTTTAACTATTCGGGTACCGCTTACAATACCTATGCTTCATCACTGAACGCCATCGGCTATTTCAACGATTTCTCTAACCCGCTTACGGATTGGACCGCTCTCCAGGCTGACATGCTGAAGTTTGCGCGCATGCAAGATCCGTACACCGGTAAGCGTATTTTGATCACTCCGGATACAATCCTGGTGAATCCAGCCAAGATCGCAACCGCGAATCTGATCATCGCCGCTACCAGCACCGAACGCCGAACCGGTTCGGGCGCCACAACCCCACAGACAACCAGCAACCCGCTCAATGTTAGCGTGACTGGTTCCAATCCTTACTCCGGTCAATTCCAAATCCTTTCAAGCCCACTGCTGGAACAGGTTTGTACTGCGGCCGCAGTTGATGGCGGTTTGGCTCTCAGCCAAGCAAATGCCGACGAGTATTGGTGGATGATGCAAAGCGGCAAGTCGTTCAAGTACATGCAGAACTACCCGTTGAGCGTTGCACAAAGCGCACCTAACCAATATGAAATGCTCGACAAGGGCATTGTCGCTAGTTATTTTGCTAACGAACGCGGTATCCCTAGCGTGTGGAGCCCATGGCACATTGTTCGTAACACCAACTGATTCGTGTAACAAAAATGGAGTGACCTGATGTCAAAATTAAGTGGCATCACGCAAAAGCCTGCCACAGCGCAGGCTTTTGGCGTGTTCAAAGTAAGTTACCCGCTTTGTCCAACATTGCATGTCGAGGCGAGAGACGAAAGCGACGCGGCTCAAAAGTACCGCGATTACTACGACCTTCATCGATGCCGGAATCCAAAAGTGGAGGACGCCAATGGCGGCCGTTGATGATTTGAACACGGCGATCAATCAGGTCGCCGCAACAATCAAAGATATCACGCTTAATCCAAAACCGGATTATAGCGTGAATGGCCAGTCGGTATCGTGGGCGTCTTATTTGGCGATGCTTACCGATCAAATAACAAAACTTCAGCAAGCGCAACAAAGCCTTGCCGGGCCATACCAGCGAATATCTAGGATGCGCCCATGAAAACAGCAATCATCGATACGGCTACATCTGGCGATAATGTTATTTTGACTGGAATTCCCGGCAAGAGGTTTCGTGTTTACGGTTACATTTTGTTCTCGTCGCAAAACAATTACTTTATCTGGAAGTCGGGTAGCACGGCACTAAGTGGGCAACTGCATATGGCCGCATCCAGTTCCGCCGCTATTCATCTAGGCGACAACTGGCCAGCGGGCGGGATGCCGGTGCTCCAAACCGAAGTTGGTGAAAACCTTGTTCTGTATCTGAACGGCGCCCACAACGTCGGCGGGCATCTCACGTATGGGGAGGTTGCCGTTTAATGGCCTCAATTGGCGTAGGCGTGGCGCAAGCGTTAGCACGTAGTGCTGGCGGTCCTGCACGCGGATTAACACGCTTGCAGGCCCAAAATCTGTTGCGCGCGGCCGCATTTTTTATCGAGGAACACAAGCGCCGATTAAGTAAGCCCGTTGGCGCAATCCGCGTGAATCGATTGCGTCGTGATGGCTCGACAAAAACTGTGCAGGTTGTGCAACGATCAATGCCAGGTGAATACCCGCGCAAAGATACGGGCAACCTACAAAACAATATCGCAATGACGAAAAAGTCAATCGAGGATGTTATGCGAGAAGGCAAGATCCGCGTGGGGTTGCGCAAAAGAGCCTTCTATGGAGCGTACCTTGAAGTCGTTTACGCTCGATTAGGATTGAGTCAGACATTGCGTGATCTAATGCCTCAACTGGCGGCGCTTTCGGGACTGCCATTACGGTATAATGTAATTAGATTAGGAGATGTTTAATTATGAAATTTGCAGCCATCAATGCAAGCGCCAGCGGCGGTAACACAATTGTTGCGGCTGTTGCCGGTAAACGCATTCGAGTCGTTTCCTATGTGATCGTTGCGGCGGGTTCCGTTACGGCAACATGGCAATCGGCATCGACGGCGTTATCTGGACCGATGAGCCTTGCGGCTTCGGGTGGCGTGTCAGCGTCAATCGGAATCATGGCTCCGGGCGGAGCGTATGGCCTATTTCAAACGGAGTCAGGCGAAGCCCTGAACCTAAGCTTAGGCGGCGCGGTAAACGTGGCCGGTCATTTGTGTTATTTGGAAATCAGCGTATAATTGGCATTTAAGTGGAGGAATCGTTATGGCAGATATTCCAGCGACAACGCCAATTGTTACCCCGGCAGTACCGGCGCAGACTTTCCCGCTATGGGTGGTTGAATCGCTAGTTTTCAGCGGTAACGGAATTGAGCAACCGTTAACGGCTGAAGCGTGGTTCCGATCAGCACGGCGTGACGCGGCAAGCCCTACTGGCTGGATTCTTGGAGACGAACGGCGCAATTATCATATCGCAAATGTTTGGGCACTTGCTGGTACGGATGCCGACGTAGCGTCAACCATGACAGATATCATCGCAACGCTCACCAGATTAGCTACCGCCGCCGGTGTCTTATGAGCCTACCATTGTTGGGAGTTGGGCCTTCAGCGCCTACCATCTCTGGCCCAATTGATGGTCTGCTCTGGCAAGGGGCAACAGACTTTCTGTTATTCAACGGCTCGACGGATTACATAATCTGGCAGTAATGAGGTAGGCAATGGCAAGCAAGCGGATTGATGAACTAGACGCCCGCACAGTAGCAGATACTGACCTGCTACCAGTCACCCCATCTGGTGGTCCTAGTGGTCGGGCTACAGTTGCTGCGATTGTTGCTGAGGGGCTGAGTCAGCCTAACAGTGGTTCTGCTGGGGCAGGGGCATCAATAACAATAAAGGCCGCGGACGGGGTGACAAGCGGGGCTGGTGGCTCGATAGTTCTGCAACCGGGTACACAGGCTACCACTGGTGGTGATGGCTATGTTTTAATCCAGCACGCAACTACGAGTAAGTATTATTGCTCAATCAGGGCACCTAGTGCTGGTGTCGTGGAATTCGGGATATTGCCTGATGGTGCTGATATTCAATGGAGATTTTTAAATAGGTTAAACAGTGCAAACATTTGTGTAATTTCAAAAGATAGTGGATTATTGTGCAATAATTACTACGATTTGGCGTTTACGAGTTTCCGTCTAGGCACAACAGGCTTACGTTTTGGATCCAATCTTCCGATTTCTTGGGCCGATAATGCAGCACAGTCCGCGACGCAATACACAGGAATTGCGCCAAAAACTAGGGGTGTCCTTGGAATAACAGATGGCTCTACTGGTGGTGGGTCATTATCGTATGTGTCCTCGACACCAGCAGCAATCGTAGCAAATCAAAATGATTACGTCCTCACCGGCTCCGCATTCCAACGCCTGAACTGCACCACTGCATCAGACATCACCGGCATTGCTCCACCGACAGGCGGGGCACATGTTGATGGGCGCATGATCAGGCTAGTGAGTGTGGGCACGGCAACGGTGCGGTTAATGCACAACAGCGCAAGCAGCACGGCAGCTAACAGAATGTACCGCCACAATGGCACAGACGTGAGTCTCACGGTGAACGAGTGGGCAGATCTGGTGTACGACAGCACCGATAATGGATCGGGTGCTGCTGGGTGGCGAGTCGTTAGTTATGCTTAATGAGGTGGTGTAATGGTATATTATATTTTGTTATTTTCAATTGCGTGCTGCGGATGTGCGGAAAACATGCCGACAAGCGCGCCTGTCAATCAGTGCGCATGTCCTCATAGTTGCTGCGATGGAGAATGTCCATGCAAGTAATAATGATATCGTGGCTCATGCTCGCCGCGCCACCGTGCCCGACATGACCATCGGCAGCTCCATCAGTGCGGCGGTACGTCGCGCCGGTGAGAAGGCCAGTCGCCAAGCCAGCGCCGAGGCCATCGCCGAGGCCAGCGCCGAAACCAGCGCCGAAATCAGCGCCGAAATTGGAAGGATGGTTAATATAATGACGCTATCGTGGTCTCCAGCGAATGATCATCTTGTCGTCGATGGTCTGGAGACCGTCACGCTAACCACGCTTGCAGCCACAACCGCAACGATCTATCGGGTATTGAGATTGCCCGCGTTGGTCGATCTCGGATCCGCTGGCGCATTGACCAGCTTCGGCAATATCACACGATGGAACATATGGATCCAAGAATGCCCTACCGCGCCAGAAATCAATGCGCTATTGACCGACGCAGCTAACGTGAAATACCGAATCAATAATGTCACGCAATCCGTTCAACGCAATATGTGGGAAATTGAAACCACGGCCGATGCGGGAGTCGGTTTATGAGTGCTTTTTATGATATTTTGAATGCCATCAAAACACGTATTGCGGTAACATATGCCAACACAAAATTACGCAAACGCGCCATCATGATCGAAAGCGATACGCTACCATTGTTCATCGTTTCTCCTGGCCACGAAACAATCGGACTAGATGCTTTTAACGGCGTCGTATGTTATGATTACACTGTGCAAGTGACTTACGTTGACGCTGGTAACAGAATCTTTGAAACGGACCTCTCGGCTCATTTGGCAATCCGTGAGAACATCAAAAAGATTCTGTATCAGCCAGCGCTAACCGGAGTTTCTGGCGTGCTAGGAATGCAACTGGACATGCAACCGGCTTTTGAATCCGTCAGCGGAAACGTCAATAACTATGATGTTTGCGGCATGACAATTACATATCGAAAACTGGAGGCGCGAACATCATGAGTGTAGATATTTCTGCAATCGTCGGCGAAATATCTTGGACTCAATCCGTGACTAATTCCGGATTTGTCAAGACTTCGCAAGGTCCAGACAAGCTTACAGCAACCCTTGCGCCTAGCACAACCACATACAATCGCATCTATGCCGTCAAGGGCACGCTTGCGGGCGGCGCTAGCGTCACCATCAATTTGCAAGGCGTTACCGACTACCTCAATCAATCCTTGACGCTAACAAAAGTCATTGCGTTTATGCTTAAGGCGACGACAACCGCGATGAAGCTTGAGCCAGGCGCAAGCAACCCGTTGACGTGGCCATTGACCGGAACGAGTCCCGAATTAATAGTCGAAGCTGGAGGATTTTTTCTTATCGGCGATGGCTTGCCGCACACCGTTAGCGCAACTGATAAGAATTTCAAAATAACTAATATGGATGGCGCTGTTACAGGTACTTACGAAATTGCTTTAATTGGAGGTCAGTAGTATGGCATTTTTTTCAGGCAAAACCGGATCGCTTACCGTTGGCGGAACGGCTCAGCCATTGACCGATTGGTCGATCGATATCAAATGTGAAAACATTGATACGACCAATTTTGGCGATGTTGGATACCAGACAAATCTTGCTGGCGTTGGTGGAGCCGAAATTACTGCGTCAGGACCATATGACGGCGGCGCTGGCTCAACCGTCGGAACGTCCGGCAACTTTGTTTTGGCCACGTCAACAGATGCTGGCGCGCCATCGTATACGGTAGCCGCGCGAATATCATCAATTAAAATTGATGTAAACGTCAAAGGCGTGGCTCAAATCAGCTATACCGCGTCAAGTAACGGCACGTTCACCATAACCTATTGATGGAGGTTATCCCATGGCGTTTTACGCTGGCAAGACTGGTTCTATTTCGGTTAATGGCGCAACTCAGCCATTGACCGATTGGTCGATCGATATCAAATGTGAACTTATTGATACGACCAATTTTAGCGATGTTGGGTATCAAAGTAATTATCCCGGTATTTTTAGTGCTGAAATTACCGCATCCGGACCGTATGACGGCGGCGCTGGCTCAACCGTTGGCGCGTCTGTTGCGTTTATTTTGGTGGCTTCCAGCGATGCAGGCGCGCCATCAATCACAGTGACGGCGCGCATTTCATCGATCAAAGTCGATGTAAACGTCAAAGGCGTGGCTCAAATCAGCTATACCGCGTCAAGTAACGGTTCATTTTCCTCAATATCATATTAACGAGGTATTGCCATGGCATTTTACCGTGGCTGTACGGCATCCGTCTCCTTCGGCACGGTTTTCCTTCCGATGACGGAATGGAAACTCAATGTCGATGGAGAACGGATTGACGTTTCTGATTATGATCAGCAGACGTCCAAATCAATCGTCGGTATGCGAACGGCCACAATATCGTTATCAGGCCCATATCCATCGTCCATTATTGGGTATGGATATGGTCTCGCCACTGGCGACGATCTAATGGTCAAGTTGTACCTTGATGCTGAATTCTATCATTTTTTCCAAGTCATGGCTCGAATTGAAAAAATGTCGGTAACAACAAACGTCAAGGGCGTGGTAGAGTGTACGATTGATTTAGTGGTCATCGGTGATTTCAAATTAGGCGATGACGCTAACACAGAGGCAATTGCAATATGAGTACGAGTCAATCGCTAGGCGGTAATGCCGCGCCGATTGTCGCCGTGATCGGCGACAATGAATACAAATTTGGCTTGTTGACGCAAAAGATCAAAAGCGGAATCGAGCGCATTGTCCAAAGTCGAGCGAGAACAGAATTGTTCCGCGATAAAAACGACATGGGCGATGAGGAATTCAAATTAGCCTATGGCGCGTATATGGACCGGATCAGTTCCGGAGCGTTTGCGTTCGGTGGCGTCAATTGTCGCGGCTTTCTAACCTCGACTGACGGCCTTGCCAATTTGGTACACCTAATGGCGGGTATTAGTCTCGACGAAGGTCATCGGTTAGTTGCTGAATACTCGGAAGAGATTGCGGCTGTTGTAGGCCAGATTTTCACCGAGTCTTTCCGTTCGACCCGGAAGGCGGAGACTCCGGGCAAGAGCGAAATCTCCGAGTAGTGAATTCGCTGGCGGTTGTCGCTAGCCTCACGGATCAACCGTATTTGTTATCAATGGATCAGATTGCGGAATTGACAGATTATCAAATTTGGAGGATTTACGGCAAGGAACGCGATGATCGAGGAGTTCCAAAGGCGATACCTGGCAGTCTGGCTCCATCGAAACGCGAATCTGGAATCGTCGAGGCTAAAGCCAAATATCTGTCAATGGGTGTCGCGTTGGGAATTTCGATAGACGAGCTTAACGCGGCATGGAGTAAAAAAAATGGCGGGCGCAATTGACATGATGGCTGGTGGAGCGGGCGGCGGCGGTGGCAGTCTCCAGCCGCTTATCGCCGCTCTTGACCACTATACGTCGATGTTGCAAACCATTGGAAACGCAATCAATGGAATCAAGCCAGTTGCGCCAACAACAGATCCAAAGACTCCAGCGGCACCGGCAGCGGTTCCGGTTGGCGTAAAGCCAGCAATACCAGCGGCGGCGGCACCGGTTCCGGTTCCAACTGGCGGATTGGGCGCGCTGATGGAATCAATCGGCGGACTAGGCAAGTCCTTCACCGCATTGGCCTTGCAAGCGCGTTTGATGGCCGAAGTAGCCAGAGCTGTAGCGGTTGCAGTTGCGCCGCTAGACGCAGTTTTCAAGGCCATTGGCGACATGCTCGAACCGATTGCGAATGCGGTTGCCGGATTGCTCAAACTGGCCATTGCGATCAGTCCGATAATGGTTGCGCTAAAGTTATTGTCCAAATTGTTGACCATTGTTTTAATGCCGTTCAAAATGTTAGGGAAAATTGTTGACGCAATATCAAGCGTGCTTGAAGCCTTTATGATTCCGCTCGATATGGTTGCTGAACAAATGGAGGCAGTTGCTGACGCAATTGCGGCGGCTATCGCGGTTATTGGCATATCGGCAAAATCAGCCAAAACACCACAGAATGCGGTCAACAACGCGTTTAAGTCGGCAACAAAAACTATTGAGAATGTGCTGGTTAATCCGCTGGAAGCGATACCAGGACTCATCGGCCAGATCCGTGGAGCGGTCGAAACGCTCAACCCGGCGGCGATGGTTGCGTTTGATCTTGCGATGCGGGATTTGATGGCGGTCTTTGGCGAAGCCTTCATGCCAATCGTTCAGGTTGCGACAAATGTTGTGCGGGAATTTGCTAACACGCTTCGCCCAATCCTGCAAACGATGGCCCCACTATTCAAGCGCATGTCCGAAAGCATTGGCGCGTTGCTGATCAAAAACATTGATAGATTGACTCAAGCTTTTGAGCGCATGCTTCCGTTTATTGAAATGTACATCAAATCAATGATTGACGCGGCAACTAGGCAAGGCGCCATAGCCGATCAATCAGCAGCCAACAACAGTTCGCTGAAAGACATTGGATCATTTTTCGCCAACTTCTTCCGGTCAACAAAACAAATTGAAGACTCGGCCAAAAAAGAAAGAGCCGCTAAAGACAAGGTTAATAACTTGATTAACATTGAAGCCGTTGGCATGAATAAAGCCGTTGAGCAACGATTGCTTGGAATTATTCCCGATCCGAAAGTCATGAAAGGAAAACTGCAAAACAAAATAGATGAAATAACAAAACTTGAAGAGGCCGACAAAAAAGCCGGATTTAAAGAACCGGTTGCAGTTATGCAAGGAAGATCCGCAGAAAAAGAAATGCTCAAGAACATGATTGATCTTAGCCAAATGCGAGATCAATTTGTGAAATCTGGCGCAAAAGATCAAGACGGTACTGTCAAAGGCGGAGAACAAGCACTCAATGAGACCTTGACCGAAGTTCACAAGGCGCGAAAAGATCTTAAAGAGAAAAAGATCGATCAAAACCAATTCAACGCTGTTCTCAATCGATTGGTCGAGGCGCAGAAGTTCTTAGGCGACAATATGAAAAACGCAATCAAGGCTGGCAAACCCGCTGGCGCTGAAGGCCTTGCGGCAGCGGTAAATCCCGCGTTCAAGTCAATCGCCGACTTGACACGAGAAACGCTTTTGAGCGCATTTGTGGCCACGTCTACGGGTGCGGACATGAAAGAGAAACAAAATCAAAAAGCGGTTGATAACGTGGCCGCGTTGCCAGAAGTCATTAAAAATGGCGTGCAAGAGGCAATGGTTGCCGCCTTGAAACAGAATGCTGCACAACCAGAACAAAACGCCGCAAGGCCGGTATTTGCTGGAGGTATGGCATAATGGCGCTGACCAACGTAAATGAGGCCACAGAACGCATTGCGTCACGCAATCCATCGGTAGCTGGTTTCGCCCTGATGGAAGGCGGACGCGCCACCATGAAGCTCATCATTGATGAGCCACGGATGGAACAGGCTTGCAAGGAAATTCTTGGATATGCAAAAGCTGGCAACAAAAAAATAGAACGAACATTGCCAATTGCTCATCCGCAATTCCCATGGCTTTACGCCGAACGAATTTCATCGGTTGAAGGACTAGAGTTTTTCGCCAAATACGATTCAAATGACAATTTAGGCGATACATTTGTGCAAGTGCCAATGTTAGCAAATTACGCTCGATACAGCAAATATGAATTGACAATTGAATTCACTCCAAGACCATATTCGTTGCAGCTTGATTCAAGTCTAGTTCAAAACAAAATCGACTGGCGTGACGAAAGCAATGTCGCTCAAAGTGATATTTATTTTCCTGAATGGGCAAGATTTTTTGAAGTATTGTACAAACCATCCGCTGAATACATAACCGCTGTCGGTGGCCAATTAATTTGGAAAATGGACGCCAACAATGCTTTGGATATGCAGAACAAAACTGTATCGGGCGGGCAAATTCGATCATTGATCCAATCGACGGCGCTTGAAATGAAATGGTATTGCGTGCCATATTCGTACATTACCAGCACAAATTCAAACATTAATAAATGCTTAGGTCATGTTAATTTTGGAACGTTTTTAGGAAAAGCTGGCGGAACATTATTGTTAGTTGGCGCCGAAGTAACGCGCGTTTATTGTCCACCATTTCCAGAATTCACGGCATGGAATGGAGGCCTTGGAGGCCTTCCATCGCAAAACAAATTATGTGATATTACGTTTCATGTTTTGATGAAAGATATAGCGCCTAAAAACGCGTACACTGTGACAATGGACAACAACATGACCAACGGGCACAACCTTGTTTTGGCTGGATTCGACAACAATCATTACTACGTTGAAAACTCAAATAGCGGCAAGCCATTGTATCCATCGTATCCGTTCCAATTGCTGTTTACGAATCCGGACTAACCATGAAAATTGTTAGCGGCGATCCTCGATTGATTGTGGATGAAACGCCAGGCGGCGGATATTCCATCCGTTTTCTAAACGATGAATACATTACCGCAAAAATAACCGGCAACTTTACAATATCATCGACCAAATTCTATACGTGGGTTGAAGTTCGACCTCTTAAAAACGGCAATGGTTTTGAGGTTCCTACTGGCGCTAAGGTTGGAACTAGCACGGACAATTATGCGATTGAGATGAACAAATCGGCCAGCGTGCCGACTGATACATTTGTCAGATTAAGGCCGCGCGGCATAGCTGATACGTCGCTGTTGTCCGGTTCCGGTTGCGTGGTTAGTCTTTGGGAATTTGATTACTCGGCCGCAACCACGGGCACAACTACGACTTGTTCTGTTTTGAGTCTTGATTATGTTAGCGCAATTTCTTGCGTCGATGGCACTATAACGCCGGTATATACGACCGTTTGCATACCTTGTGCGTATTTCTGCACGACCACTACGACGACAACGACTAGCAGCACCACGACCACGACGACCAGTACCGCGGCACCGACGACGACCAGCACAACCACGACGGCATCGCCGTGAGGGCAATGTACGTACACGTGGGACGGCTCGGCGTGGACATACACTAGCAGCGGATGTACAGGAGGATGCGAGTGTACAGGACCACCATTGTATAGCGGTTCGTTTGTCGGCCAGACAGTATTGACCAATTGCGATTATCTATAGGTGGAATATGCCGGGATGCGTTGGCGAATGCACATACTACTGGGATGAGGGAGCTGGCGCATGGTATCCCGGCGGATTTAACACGTGCGAGAGTGGTTGCACGTGTGGGCCTCCACCTGGGCAGGAGGGCCCATATGACGGATACGTCGCGACCGTAGCCTGCGAGGGCACGCCATCATCGACCACGACAAGCTCGAGCAGCTCGTCATCGAGCACGACAAGCTCGACTACGACTAGCTCTAGTAGCTCGTCGCCACCGACAACGACTACCTCGAGTAGCTCGTCATCGAGTAGCTCGTCATCGACAACGACCAGCTCGAGCACCTCGAGCACAACGACTAGCACGACAAGCACGCCATGTGAGAGCTTCTGCGTCTACAATTGGACCGGCAGCAACATATGGCAGTTGTCGATCAGCTATTGTGTCGGCGATTGTTTTTGTCCCGGTCCACCATCTGAGCCGGGCACGTACTACGGTCAAGAGGTTACGAGATTCTGCACCAATGTAGCTCCGACAACCACGACCACCACAACCAGCACCTCGACCAGCACGACAAGCACTGCTCCGCCCACCACGACGACCACGACTACGGGCACTGGCACCACAACCTCATCGACCAGCAGCACCTCATCGACCACAACGACAACCACAACCGAGCAGCCCTGCACCGGCTCATGCACATGGCGCTGGTACGCAGAATTACAAAAATGGATCAAGGTCTCTGGCGGTAACGGCACATGCTCGACGGGTTGCTCGTGCTCGTATCCTGCGGCTGATGGCACAACTGATGGTGAGACGGCTACGCCAGCGTGCAAGCGGCTGACGTGCACGAAGTGTTGCGGGATTGCGGATTGTTGTCCTTTGACATGTTGTACAATAATCCTTCCAAAAACTTTATTTGCAACATTTAATTTAAGCGGCATTTGGGATTGCTTAAATGGATACAGTTTGCAACTTAATTACGACTCTAGCATGTCTACACCAAGCTCTTCTTATTATGGATTTCGCAGCACTGGGCTAATAAATGAATCTGGCGAAAAATGGACTCAAGTTATTCCTTGTGATGGCATACCATATTATCGAGTAGGTGATTGTTCTGGACCAAATAAATACGATTGCAATAGAAATTTGTTTGTTCGAGCAAGATTGTTTATTCAATGCTTTACAAATGCAATTCAATATAATTTTTCTGTAGCATGGCTAATTTATGGAAAACAATATTTTGCAACAACATGTATTCCTGCACCAACAGTCGAATATAATTCGACAATTTCAAATGGCTCATGTTCTTTTCCAATATATAAAATTCAAACGTTTGACAATTCTCCATATGATCTTATGGATCCATGTGACATTCAATATACAGGCATGGGTAGAGTTTTTGGAAACTCTGCAAGAACTACATGGACGGCTACGATAACAGAATGAAACCCTGCAACCACACACCGCCACGCGACGGATGCCGCCTCTGCTGGCTCTACGATCACGACCCTAGATACCGTGCGCTCTGGGGCGGAGATCCGAGCACCGTGGCGTCAACCGTCACGACTACGGGCGCGACGCCGCCAGCGCAAAATATCCATCCAACCGCCGAACAGCTTGAAACATTGCGTAAAATCAAATTAGTTATGGCAAACCCTTGCAAGAATCTAGGAAACGCTCTTGAAGACAAGCCGTCTTGTGGGTGCGGCGGAACATTGGCAATCTTGCATCAGTGTGGTAGACATGAGCGATGTAGGATATCATCTCGGGATCAGAGCGCACGTAATTGCGTCTCCTGTGATGACTACG
>Ga0247843_1003944_pt1 | contig 23079 bp, 21 predicted proteins | sample LaCruzMarch2017__FD_192420 | JGI IMG/M metagenome (GOLD analysis project Ga0247843, IMG submission 192420) | Freshwater microbial communities from meromictic Lake La Cruz, Castile-La Mancha, Spain - LaCruzMarch2017_8m | ecosystem: Environmental > Aquatic > Freshwater > Lake | place: Spain...
GCGTTTATGTAGCCATTGGTCAAAAAGCCTCGTCCGTTAAGAACGTGGTTCGCGCTTTAGAGCAAGCCGGCGCAATGGAATACACCATTGTGGTTGCTGCTACCGCTTCTGAATCAGCTGCGATGCAGTTCGTCTCGGCCTATTCGGGCTGCACGATGGGCGAATACTTCCGTGACCGCGGTGAAGACGCGTTGATCGTGTATGACGACTTGTCTAAGCAAGCCGTTGCCTACCGCCAAGTGTCTTTGCTTTTGCGCCGCCCACCAGGCCGTGAAGCCTACCCTGGCGACGTGTTCTATCTCCATAGCCGTTTGCTTGAGCGCGCTGCCCGTGTGAATGCCAAATACGTTGAAGACTTCACCAAAGGTGCGGTTAAAGGCAAAACAGGTTCATTGACGGCTCTCCCCATCATTGAAACCCAGGCTGGCGACGTGTCTGCTTTCGTGCCAACCAACGTGATTTCGATCACTGACGGCCAGATCTTCTTGGAAACCTCCTTGTTTAACGCAGGTATCCGTCCAGCGATTAACGCCGGCATCTCGGTGTCTCGCGTCGGTGGTGCCGCTCAAACGAAATTGGTTAAGAACTTGTCCGGTGGTATCCGTACCGACTTGGCCCAGTACCGTGAATTGGCTGCGTTTGCGCAGTTCGCATCCGATTTGGATGAAGCCACTCGCAAGCAATTGGACCGTGGCGCTCGCGTCACTGAGTTGCTCAAGCAAGCCCAGTACAGCCCGCTGACGATCAGTTTGATGGGAGCCACTTTGTTTGCTGTCAACAAAGGCTTTATGGACGATGTTGAAGTAAAGAAAGTCCTGTCTTTCGAGAGCGGCTTGCACGCCTACCTTAAAGACAAGCACGCAGCGTTGTTGGCCAAGTTAGAAGCCGATAAGGCGATGGACAAGGATGCTGAGGCTGAATTGAACACCGCAATCACGGCCTTCAAAAAGACCTTCGCTTAAAGCGAGGAGCAGCATATGGCAGCAGGTAAGGAAATACGCGGCAAGATCAAATCGGTGGAAAACACCAAGAAGATCACCAAAGCCATGGAGATGGTCGCCGCATCCAAAATGCGCAAAGCGCAAGAACGGATGCGTGCGGCTCGCCCCTACAGCGAAAAAATTTGCGCCATCGCATCCCATTTGGGACAAGCCAACCCCGAGTACACCCACGCATTTATGCGTACCAACGATGCAAAATCTGCGGGCTTTGTGGTGGTAACGACGGACAAAGGTTTGTGTGGTGGCATGAACACCAACATCTTGCGCGGCGTGACTGCAAAGATACGTGAGTTGCAAGGGGCCGGTGTGACTGCCCAATCAGTGGCCATCGGTAACAAAGGCTTGGGCTTTTTAAACCGATCGGGCGCTCCTGTGATCGCTCAGGTTACGCAGTTGGGTGATACGCCGCATCTAGAAAAACTGATCGGACCTGTCAAAGTTTTGCTTGATGCGTATACGCAAGGCAAAGTGAATGCGGTCTATCTTTGCTACACCAAGTTCATCAACACGATGAAGCAAGAGCCTGTGATTCAACAGTTGCTTCCTTTGTCTGCTGAGCAAATGGAAAGCGATGCCAAGGCGCACGGGTCGCATGGATGGGATTACATCTATGAGCCAGATGCGCAATCGGTTATCAATGACTTATTAAACCGCTATGTGGAGGCTTTGGTCTACCAAGCGGTTGCAGAGAATATGGCATCCGAGCAATCGGCACGTATGGTCGCTATGAAAGCGGCAACCGACAACGCTGGAAGCGTGATTGGCGAGCTCAAGTTGATTTACAACAAGACCCGCCAAGCAGCGATTACAAAAGAGTTGTCAGAAATTGTGGCCGGTGCAGCGGCGGTTTAATCCGCCAAGTACAGGTCTGTAAAAGTTCTAGTTCAAGATTTTATTTTTGGAGCGAAAAATGGCTCAAGCTAACTCCCAAGTTCAGGGAAAAATTGTTCAGTGTATTGGTGCGGTGGTTGACGTGGAGTTTCCGCGCGACAAGATGCCCGGGATTTATGACGCCCTCAAAATGGACGGCTCAACCCTGACGCTGGAAGTCCAGCAGCAACTCGGTGACGGCATCGTTCGTACCATTGCGCTGGGATCATCCGACGGTTTGCGCCGAGGCATGATCGTGACTAACACCGAAAAGCCCATCATGGTGCCCGTGGGTAAAGCCACACTGGGCCGAATCATGGACGTGTTGGGCGCACCTATTGACGAGCGCGGCCCTGTCAAAGCTACATTGGAAATGTCGATTCACCGCAAGGCCCCAACATACGATGAGTTGAGCCCTTCGCAAGAATTGCTTGAGACCGGTATCAAGGTGATTGACTTGGTTTGCCCGTTTGCTAAAGGCGGTAAGGTCGGCTTGTTCGGCGGCGCTGGTGTGGGCAAGACAGTGAACATGATGGAACTCATCAACAACATCGCCAAGGCGCACAGCGGCTTGTCCGTGTTTGCTGGTGTGGGTGAGCGTACCCGTGAAGGTAACGACTTCTACCACGAGATGGCAGACTCTGGCGTCGTGAACTTGGAGCACTTGGAAGAATCCAAAGTGGCCATGGTCTACGGTCAGATGAATGAGCCTCCAGGCAACCGTTTGCGCGTGGCCTTGACTGGTTTGACCATTGCCGAATCCTTCCGTGACGAAGGCAAAGACGTTTTGTTCTTCGTGGACAACATCTATCGCTACACATTGGCCGGAACCGAAGTGTCCGCTTTGCTTGGTCGTATGCCTTCAGCGGTGGGTTACCAGCCTACATTGGCCGAAGAAATGGGCCGTTTGCAAGAGCGTATTACCTCTACCAAAGTGGGCTCCATCACTTCCATCCAGGCCGTTTACGTGCCAGCCGATGACTTGACTGACCCGTCTCCAGCAACTACTTTTGCTCACTTGGACTCCACTGTGGTGTTGTCTCGTGATATCGCGTCCTTGGGTATCTATCCTGCTGTGGATCCTTTGGACTCCACCAGCCGCCAGTTGGATCCGTTGGTGGTGGGTGTGGACCATTACGAAACAGCCCGCGCTGTTCAGGGAACACTGCAACGCTATAAAGAATTGCGCGACATTATTGCGATTTTGGGTATGGACGAATTGGCTCCTGAAGATAAATTGACTGTTGCCCGTGCCCGTAAGATCCAGCGCTTCTTGTCACAGCCCTTCCACGTCGCTGAAGTGTTTACCGGCTCGCCTGGTAAGTACGTTTCCTTGGCTGAAACCATCCGTGGCTTCAAGATGATCGTAGCCGGTGAGTGCGATCACTTGCCAGAGCAAGCGTTCTACATGGTCGGTACCATTGACGAAGCGTTCGAAAAAGCCAAAAAGGTCTAAGCCATGAACACCATCCGCGTTGATGTGGTCAGTGCTGAAGAGTCCATCTTCTCGGGGGAGGCGCGTTTTGTGGCTGTTCCCGGAGAGTCGGGCGAGCTGGGAATTTATCCGCGCCACACGCCGCTGATTACGCGTATCAAACCCGGATCAGTGCGCATTCAAAAGGCCGACGGCAGTGAAGAGTTCGTGTTCGTAGCTGGTGGCATTATTGAAGTGCAACCTAACTGCGTCACGGTTCTTTCTGATACGGCTATTCGGGGTAAAGACCTGGACGAAGAAAAAGCCAATGAAGCACGGGCTTTGGCCCAAGAAGCTTTGAAAAATGCTAAAAGCGAAATCGATTTGGCCATCGCCCAGTCTGAGCTTTCAACCTTGGTCGCCCAAATTGCAGCGTTGCGACGCTTCCAACATAAGCGCTAAGACTTCCAGGCATTCGATGCCTTTAGAACAAAAACCGCCACTCCGGCGGTTTTTGTTTTTGTGGGTAGGATAATCTCCAAATAGAAAAAATACCCATGAAATACACGCCACCCGCTTGGTTACCAGGGGGGAATTTACAAACCATATACGCCGCGCGACTCGCCCAAACCTTCGTGGGTGCTGCGCCCGTGTACCGCCGTGAGCGCTGGACGACCCCGGACGCCGACTTCATTGATCTTGATTGGCTTGCAGATGAATCCCCAAGCGATAAACCTTTGGTGGTCTTGTTTCATGGACTGGAAGGCACCTCGCAAAGCCATTACGCCTTAGCATTTGCCAGCTATTGCCGGTTAAACGGGCTGGCGTATGTCGTGGTTCACTTCAGAGGGTGCAGTGGTGAAATCAACCTGGCTCCGCGGGCGTACCACTCGGGTGATTTTGAAGAAATTGACTGGATCCTTAAAAAAATTCGTAGTACCCGAACAGGCCCCATCTTCTGCGTCGGTATCTCTTTGGGCGGCAATGCCTTATTGCGTTGGGCCCAAGAAACGGGTGAGTCAGCCAAAGAAACGGTGAGTGCGATATCGGCGGTGTGCTCCCCGATTGATTTAGCTGCCAGTGGAATGGCAATAGGCAAAGGGTTCAATCGGCACGTTTACACGCGCATGTTTTTGAAAACGATGCGACCTAAGGCGCTGCTGAAACTGAAACAATTTCCAGGGCTATTCGCTAAAGCTGCAATGGACGATGCACGAGACTTGTATGATTTTGATAACGTCTTTACGGCGCCGCTGCATGGGTTTAAAAACACCGAAGACTATTGGAAAAGAGCGTCTGCCAAACCACGCCTTAGTGAAATCAAAATCCCGGCTTTGGTTATAAACGCTCTAAACGATCCCTTTGTCCCAGCGAGCAGCTTGCCGCCTGCGCGTGAAGTAGGCCCTTGCGTTACCTTATGGCACCCTCCACAAGGCGGACATGTTGGGTTTCCCTCAGGCGGGTTCCTAGCCCATATTCTCACTATGCCAGCCCAAGTAGGGGCTTGGTTTCAACAATCGCAAGGAAGCGCACATGGATGACATCGTAAAACAGGCCATGGCCAAATGGCCCAACGTTCCCGATTGCTATGGTTGGTTGGGATTAGATGCGCGTGGTAACTGGTATATGCGCGATGACCCAGCCCAAGCATCAGGACATTTCGACAGCGGCAAACCCGGCGCTAAAGGGTCGTTGCTTCAGCATGAAAAACTCATTGACTTCATCGCCCGCAACTACAGCGCCAATGACGCGGGATTTTGGTATTTTCAGAACGGACCGCAACGGGTGTATTTGGAATTAGAAGCAACACCGCTGGTTTGGCGGGTAAGCGCCGATGCCGTGATACACGCCCATACCGGGGCTTTGGCGAAATTTAAAAAATGTTTTGTGGATGAGCGCGGCTGGGTGTATTTACAAACCGATCTCGGCTTTGGGCTTGTGCACACCCAAGACACCATTCACGTCGCCAAAGCCATAGAAACCCAACACTGGCCGGTTGAAGAAGTTAACCTTAGCGAATTACCAAAGCGGTTTGGCTACCAAACCAGCCCAGTAAGGGCCCTAAAAATTACTTAGCGGCTTCGGCAGCAGGTTTTGCCGGCTCAGGAAATTTTGCGCCGGCAGCGTTGGCCATAAAGACAACCGCGCGGGCAATTTCATAATCAGAGTAATCACCGCCACCTTGTGCGCCCATGGCGTTTTTGCCTTTCAAAGCGGAGTTCCAAAGCGCTGCAAAACCTGTTTTGATGCGAGGCGCCCAAGCGGCAGCATCAGCAAATTTAGGGGCTCCGGCCGCACCGCTGGCGTGACAGGCTAAACACTGCGCTTTGTAAACCTCTTCGCCGGTTTTCATTTCACGGTTGGCATCGCGAATTTCAATGGAGCCCACTTTTTGAATCCGCTCAGCGATGGACTTTTCCATATCAGAAGAACCAGCTGCGGGTTTGTTGCCGGAGGTGATGAAATAGACCAAACCAATGATCACAAAAATTGGGATCACTAAAGACGCGAAAACCGCCATTAACAATTGCTTGGGGGTTTTGACCGGCCCCGTGTGGGCTTCTTCGTGTGCTTCGGTGTGGCTGTTATCGCTCATGGTGTCCTCAGATAGGTCAAATGCATCAAAATCAAGTAGGGATTATAGCGGGGCGCACTGTGAAACGCCCTACAATCCAAGTCACACACAGTATGCGGCTGTAGCTCAGTGGATAGAGTATTGGCCTCCGAAGCCAAGGGTCGTGGGTTCGATCCCCGCCAGCCGCACCAGTCTTTGCCTTCAAAGCGTTTACATACAATTGTCTCGGTATTTAAACCCGAGGCAAAACATGAACCACAGCGCGTCCCTTTTCCAGCCATTTACTTGCAAGTCGCTTCACCTGCCCAACCGCATTGTGATGGCGCCGATGACGCGTTCCTTTTCGCCTGGGGGTGTTCCTACCGATGCGGTAACGGCTTATTACCAACGCCGTGCTGAGGCTGCGGTGGGGCTGATCGTTTCGGAGGGAACGGTGGTGGAGCGCCCCGCAGCGTCGAATGATCCCAATGTTCCTCACTTTTACGGAGACGCAGCGCTTGCAGCATGGAAGCGGGTCATCGAGGGTGTTCACGCCTCTGGGGGAATGATGGCGCCACAACTTTGGCATGTGGGCGCTGTGCGTAACCGCCGTACTGACTGGCAGCCGCCAGGACCTTGGGATTCACCGTCGGGAAAGTCTTCGGCAAACAAAACGCTGGGCGAACCCATGAGCGACTCCACTGTCGCAGACACCATTGCCGCCTTTGCGCGAGCAGCGGGAGCGGCCAAGCGACTGGGCTTTGACGCTATCGAACTCCACGGAGCCCACGGTTATCTCATTGATCAGTTTTTTTGGGATGTGACCAATACGCGCGAAGACAAATACGGTGGAAGCACCTTGGTTCAGCGCGGTCGTTTTGCGGCTGAGATTTTGAAAGCCGTGCGCACGGAGGTCGGCCCAGACTACCCTGTGATCATTCGCCTCTCGCAATGGAAGCAGCAAGACTTCGAGGTACAAATGGCCAAGACGCCACAAGAAATGGAGGCCTGGCTTGCGCCTTTGGCCGCTGCAGGCGCTGATATGTTCCACTGTTCGCAGCGACGTTTTTGGGAGCCTGAGTACGAGGGCTCAGATCTGAACTTTGCTGGCTGGGCGAAAAAACTCACAGGCAAACCCACGATCACGGTGGGTTCGGTGGGACTCTCTGGAGAATTTATTGCCTCCTATAGTGGCGAATCCTCGCAACCCGCGTCGTTAGACGAATTGATGCGTCGCTTTGACCGGGGTGATTTCGATTTGGTCGCTGTGGGCCGCGCCTTAATCAGTGACCCCGAATGGGTTCTTAAAGTGCGTGATGGGCGCGATAGCGAGCTCAAAGACTACTCGCCCGCAGCGCTTGCTAGCTTGTGAACACCATGACGAACCAAGCCCCCGCTGTCAGCCCCGAAGAGTTTGACGAAATTGATGCCATCTTGGACGATTTGCGCGAGCGCAATGACGAAACACCGCAGTGGGAGTTTTGCGAAGGCGTGATGGCCGCGCTGATTTGCAGTCGCCGCGCTATCAGCGCAGATGAATACCTCGACGTGCTTTTGGGCGTTGCGCCTGAAACAGTACCTACTGAAAACCCTGCTGAAGAACTCTCTGAATTTGAGGGCAGTTTTGCCGATGCAGCCCAGCGCCAGCGTTTTATGGACATTTGGACGAAGCGTTGGGATGAAATCGCCAGCGCTTTAGCTAAAGAGATTGAGTCATTAGACGATGATCACGCTTATCAGCCCGAAATTATGGATGTGTGCGGAGCGATCGCGTCCTTGTCTGAGGAGGAGCGTGCAGAGCTTGGCGACGATCCTGTTCCATCCTTTGCCCAAGTTTGGGCTTTGGGTTTTATGTTCGTGGTGGAAAACTGGCCCGAGGAGTGGGCGCCACCAAAAGATAAAGATGCAGCTAAGTGGTTAGATGCAGCTTTGGAGTCCATCGTTGCGCTAACCGAAGATGATGAGGGAGCGCCTGAAGTGTCGCCCTTTAGTGATGACACGCCACCGACCATGAGTAAAGCCCGAGTGAACGCGTTTGCTGACGGGATGTGGGCGGTCTACGACCTCTATGAGATCTGGCGTGGTGTGGGTCCGCGGGTTGAAACGGTTCGTAAAGTGGCAGAACCTGGGCGCAATGATTTGTGTACTTGTGGCAGCGGTAAGAAATTTAAGAAGTGTTGCGGTGCAGGCTAGCGGTAGCGAATTTTCATAAGCAAAATCAGCGAGGCAAATGACACGGTGATCGCGTTGGCAATCACGATAGGCCACTCGCGCAGCAACAAACCATAAATTAGCCACATCCCGACGCCCACAGTAAAACTGCTGTACCCCAAAAGGGAAATGCCACCCACATCTTTGCTGCGGTAGGTGTGCAGGGCTTGGGGAATAAAACTCACGGTGGTTAAAGTGGCAGCGAGGCTACCAACCCAATCAGAAATTTGCATATATTGTTTCAGCGTTCTTGTGCGGTCCAGTCCACGAGCGCGTCAAACGCAGCGCGGGCGGCTGGGGCGTTGGGGTGATTCACCAAGGCGACCAAAACATAGTGTTTGCCGCTGGTGGCGTGAACAAAGCCAGCAATGGCGGTGACGCCGTTGATGCTTCCGGTTTTCAAGTGGGCGCTGCCTTGGCTGTTGGATTTGCTGCGCTTCATCGTTCCGTCGATGCCGCTAATAGGTAAAGAGGAAATGAGTTCGGGCATCAGGGGCGAGCGGTACGCGCTTTGCAGTAATCGCCCCAAGGCTTGGGCGCTGATGCGCTCGGTACGCGACAAGCCCGAGCCGTTATCCACGTTTAAAGGCTCGTCTTGGGTAATTCGCTCTTGCCACCAGCGCTGAATAACAAAGCGTGATGCGGGAAAACTGCCTACAGAGCCATTGCTATCGCGGCCTAACGTCAAAAACAGTTGTTGCGCCATCACGTTGTTGCTGTACTTATTGATGTCACGAATGATCTCGGCTAAGGGCGCTGAGCGAACTTCAAATAGTGGCTTTTCTGAAGCAAGACGCGCCGGTACATTTCCAAAACGCACTGAGCCCGAGAGCTTTCCGCCCACGCTACCCCACAACCCCTGCACCGCGCGGGGCGCAAAATTCGCTGGATCGGAATACGCCACCGGCCACACTCTTTCCCCACAACTCAATGGGTAACTTCCTGTAAAGCGAATGCGCAAAGGGTCTGAAAAATCTGGCTTTAATGTTGCGCGGTAATCGTTGCAGGCAGTAGCGGACAAGACCACCGTGTCTTGGGTCTGAACGCCAGCTAAAGGGGGGTCGTATTGAACGTGGGCGACGTTGCCCCCTGGTGCGGGCGTAAAAGTCATCACTAATGATTTGTAGTTCAACAATAGCGCGTCGGGGCTGGCGTTATAGGGACGCAAAGGTTCGCCGTCAAACGCGCCGGGGTCACTTTCAGGAACCTCAAAGGCGCTGCGGTCAAGAACGATATCTCCCCGAATGGACGCAATGCCTGCGCCCTGTAGGCGGCGCAATAGCAACCACATGCGCTCCAAGACTAACTTGGGATCGCCTTGGCCTTGGATATACACATTTCCGTAAAGCACACCCTCGCGCACTGCGCCATCGATAAAAACGGGCGTGGCCCAAGTGTAGGCGGGCCCAAGAAGTTCGAGGGCGGCAAAGGTGGTTGCAAGCTTTATGACTGAAGCGGATTGCATCGGAGCGGAAACGCGGTGGCTTAAACGGGGTTTGCTAGCGCTCGTGGAATTAACTGCCTCAACCACCAAAAATGCTGCCGCATCGCGCGGAATTTTTGCCTTTGCTAATTCCGCGTCAATGCTCGCAGGAATCTGCGCCCAAGCGCAAAAACTCCAGAAACAGCAAGCAACAGCTAAGGCAGAGCGAAAAGTCATACGGCCATTATCGGGGGGGCAAGGACTGAAAAGGCGCTTCCCCGATAATCCAGCCTTATGAATCTATTGGCCTTTGACACCAGCACGGACGTGATGTCCATGGCCGTTTCGCGCTGGGTGGACGGTGCGCCTCGCATTTGGCAAAAAGAAGGCCCTGGAGGTGCATTGGCATCTTCCGGTTTGATCCAAGGTCTTTTGGATTTGCTCAAAGAAGCAGATATTGCCCTTAAAAGTTTGGACGCGATTTGTTTTGGCAGCGGCCCGGGCTCATTTACCGGATTACGTACAGCGTGTTCTGTGGCCCAAGGGTTGGCGTTTGGAGCAGAGTTGCCCGTGCTGCCCATTCCGTCTCTCTTGGCAGCGGCAGAAGAAGCAAGGTATCGCGCATTACCTCAAAACCAAGCCGTAAAAATCATCGCTTTGCTGGATGCGCGTATGGACGAAATGTACGGCGCAAGTTACGCGTTTGATGGCAAGAGTTGGACTGAAATTCAAGCGCCTTGTTTACTTTCCCCTGCAGGGTTGGAAACTTGGGAATCAGAACATACGGCGCGCTGTGATGCCTGGGCGGGAAATGTTTTTGAGGTGTACGCTGATCGTTTGCCTGTGGATGGCAGAACCCCACGCGTAACGGCCTTGCCAACAGCAAGCGCGATGCTGCGTTTGGCCCCGGGTTTGATTGCCGCCGGTTTAAGAGTGGCTGCAGACCAAGCGATGCCGATTTATATTCGCGACAAGGTTGCCAAAACCACCGAAGAACGAGCGGTTGAAAAAGCAGACAAAGCAGAAAAAATTCGCCTCGCTGCAAGCGATTCACACCATGCCTGAATCCACTACGCTGCAAAAAAACCACACACTTCAAACGGAAGTTCGCTTGGAGCCCTTGGTGATGGAACGGCTAAGCGCTGTGTTGGAAGTGGAAGAAAAAGCGTATGCCCACCCATGGTCGCGTGCAAACTTCTTGGATGTGCTGCACAGCAGCTACCAAGCCCAAATCTTGATGGCTGATAAAACCATATTGGGTTATTTTGTTTCGATGAAAGGGGTGGATGAGGCGCACTTACTTAACATCACCGTGAACCCCACGTACCAACGCCAGGGCTGGGCCCAGGTGATGCTCGATGCAGTGACTTTGTGGGCGCGCGGGCAAGGCGCTACTTACCTCTGGTTGGAGGTTCGGGTGGGTAACCTTCGTGCATTACAGGTATATGAAAGCCACGGCTACCAACGCATTGCCCAACGTAAAAATTACTATGCCAGCGCCCGCGGTCAACGCGAAGATGCGGTGGTCATGCGCTTAGACCTCTGAAAGTGAACCCATGCCTTTGGACCTAGATACCCGACAACGCGCCATGCTCAAAGAAATGGGTGTTGAGGTGTGGCTGCCTAGCCAACCAACGCGCGCCGTACCGAAGGCAGCGCCCAACGCATCAGTCACGCCCGCGCCGCGAGCTGTATCAGGTCAGCCAAGCAGTCAGTCCAGCAGTCATTCCAACGACCTGAGCAAAATCAATACCTTATCTTGGGAAGCGCTGGCAGATACGGCGTCCCAATGCCAGGCCTGTGGCTTGTGCGGTGGGCGTAAAAATTCCACCTTGGTGGCCATGCCCGAGGGTGCACTTGCAACGTGGATGGTGGTGGGCGATCCGCCCGAAGAAGAAGAAGACGCAATCGGCGCGCCTTTTGCAGGAGATGCGGGATCGCTTCTGGACAACATGCTCAAAGCCGTTGGCGCTGTGCGCATGGGTGCAGGTAAAGAGGATGGCGAGCAGCGGTCGCAAGCCTTGGTAACCAACATTACCAAATGCCGCCCGCCCCAAGGGCGCGTTCCCCAAGCGGCTGAATTGGTGCAGTGCGCCGCTTACCTGCAGCGTGAAATTGCGTTGACTCAACCAAAACTCATATTGGTCATGGGCCGTTTTGCTAGCCAAGTGTTGTTGGCCGAACACCCAGATGCGTTGGCTTTGCCTTTAGGTAAACAGCGCGGTGTGGTGTACCGCTACCAAGGTATTGCGGTGGTCGTGACTTACGCGCCCAAGGCCTTGCTTCGTAGTGGTGCAGACAAAGCCAAAGCCTGGGCTGATTTGTGTCTAGCCATGGCAGAGTTGGACAGAGCGCAGCTTAATTAAGCCCCTAGAGTAATTTTTGCAGGTACCGCCCGGTAAAACTCTCCGGGTTGGCGGCAATGTCTTCAGGCGTTCCAACGCCCACCACCATTCCTCCGCCCGAGCCGCCTTCAGGGCCCATGTCAATGACCCAGTCTGCGGTTTTAATGACATCCAAGTTGTGTTCGATGATGACAATGGTGTTGCCCGCGTCGCGCAACTGGTGCAGCACTTTAAGTAGCAAGGCAATGTCTGCAAAGTGCAGACCTGTGGTGGGCTCATCCAAAACATACAGCGTGCGTCCGGTATCGCGTTTACTGAGTTCAAGGGCGAGCTTGATGCGCTGAGCCTCGCCGCCTGAGAGCGTGGTGGCCGATTGACCCAAACGGATATAAGACAAGCCAACATCAAGTAGCGTTTGCAATTTGCGCGCGATGGTGGGAACTGCTTTAAAGAAATCAAACGCCGCCTCGACAGTGAGATCTAAAATTTGTGCAATGTTTTTTCCTTTGTAGAGAACCTCTAAGGTCTCGCGGTTGTAGCGCTGTCCTGCGCACACATCGCAGGGCACATACACATCGGGCAAAAAGTGCATCTCTACCTTCACCATGCCGTCGCCTTGGCAGGCTTCACACCGCCCACCTCCGCTACTCGCTGGGACATTAAAACTAAACCGCCCGGCGCCATAGCCACGCTCACGCGCCGTCGGCACCTCGACCATCAGTTCGCGAATCGGGGTAAAGAGGCCGGTGTAGGTCGCGGGGTTGGAGCGGGGCGTGCGGCCAATGGGCGACTGGTCCACATTAATGACCTTGTCGAAATGCTCAATGCCATCGATCGATTCATGGGCTGCAGCTTCGTCGTGGGCCCGGTGAATGGTTCGCGCGGCAGCGGCGTACAGTGTGTCGTTAACCAATGTAGATTTTCCTGAGCCCGATACGCCTGTGACACAGGTGAGTAAGCCCACCGGAAACTCCACGCTTACGTTTTGAAGGTTGTGGCCGCTTGCGCCTATGACGCGCAAAGCTTGCAAGTCACCTAAGGTCTCGCGGTGGCGGGCTTCCCGCTGGGCACGTCGCTCAGCTGCGGGGCTGGGTGCAAAGCGAGCGGGGTGTTTGGCTTGGTAGGCTTTAGCAGCCACGGTAGGTAGCCAGGCGCGGCGGTGGGTCGGAACGTCAATTTTTAACGTCCTGGCTAAATACTGACCGGTTAAAGATTTTGGGTTGGCTTTGACTTGGTCAAAGGTGCCTTGGGCAATCACCTGGCCACCGTGAATTCCAGCGCCTGGCCCCATGTCAATCACATGGTCGGCCGCACGCATCATGTCTTCATCGTGTTCAACCACCAACACACTGTTGCCAATATCGCGCAGGTGTTTCAAGGTGCCAATGAGCCGGTCGTTATCGCGCTGATGTAGTCCGATGCTGGGCTCATCTAGAACGTACATCACGCCTGTCAAGCCTGATCCGATTTGGCTGGCCAATCGAATACGTTGCGACTCGCCACCGCTAAGTGTTTCCGCGCTGCGGTCCAAGCTTAAATAATTTAAGCCCACATCGTTTAAAAACTTTAAGCGCAGGCCAATTTCGCGAACTACTTTGGCCGCAATCTCGCCTTTGGCGCCGTGCATGGTGAGCGTACTGAAATACGCAAACGCATCGCGCAACGTGCTGTGGCTGATCTCAAAAATCGCGCGGGCTTGCGGCCCTTCACCAATTTTGACGTTGCGGGCTTCTCGGCGCAATCGCGAGCCGTGGCACTCGGTACACGCCTGGGAGCTGCGCATTCGGGCGAGATCTTCCCGAACCAAGGCCGAATCGGTCTCGCGATAACGACGCTCTATGTTGGGAATGATGCCTTCAAAGGGATGTTTTTTAGTCAGCTTCTTACCTTGTGAAGCGCCAGAATCCACCGTGTAACTAAACTTGATCTCTTCAGTGCCCGAGCCGTACAAAATAGCGTTTTGTACCGATGTATCCAACGACTCAAACGGTGCGTCAATGTCAAAGCGGTAATGCTTAGCAAGGCTCTCCAACATCGAAAAGTAATACGCGTTGCGCCGGTCCCAGCCCTTGATAGCGCCGCTGGCCAAGCTCAGCGATGGAAACGCCACCACGCGGGTCACATCGAAAACATCTTGGTGCCCCAAGCCATCACAACTCGGGCACGCGCCCACCGGCGAGTTAAAAGAAAACAAGCGTGGCTCAAGTTCGCTGATTGAGTAGCTGCACACGGGACACGCAAACTTAGCGTTAAACAAATGCTCAACAAGAGAGCCGTCAGCGCCTGTGTTATCCATCTCTAGGGCAATAGCACGACCGTTGGCTAAGCGCAGCGCCGCCTCGAAGCTCTCAGCTAGTCGTTGTTGTAACTCGGGGCGAACTTTGAGGCGGTCAATGACCACGTCAATATCGTGCTTCTCGGTTTTTTTAAGGGCCGGTAAATCGTCAAACTCGACCACCTTGCCGTTCAAACGAAACCGCACATAGCCCTGGGCCTGCATGTCGGCAAATACCTCGGTGAATTCGCCCTTTTTCTCACGCGCAATCGGCGCCAGAATCATGATGCGAGTGTCTAGTGGCAAGGCTAAAACCGCATCGACCATTTGGCTGACCGTTTGCGCTTGCAAAGCTAAGTCGTGGTCTGGGCAAAAAGGCGTTCCCGCGCGGGCAAACAAAAGCCTCAAGTAGTCATGAATTTCTGTCACAGTGCCCACGGTGGAGCGTGGGTTGTGTGAGGTGGCTTTTTGCTCGATGGAGATGGCCGGTGAAAGCCCTTCGATCATGTCCACGTCAGGTTTGTCCATGAGCTGCAAAAACTGCCGCGCATAGGTTGACAAACTCTCGACGTAGCGGCGCTGGCCTTCGGCGTACAGCGTGTCAAACGCCAAGCTTGATTTGCCTGAACCACTCAACCCCGTAATGACGACGAGCTGGTTGCGCGGAATATCGAGGTCAATATTTTTGAGGTTGTGCGTTCGTGCTCCACGCACGCTGATCCGGTCTTGCCGCAGCACCGCGCCTAAATACGCGTCAGGCTGTTCGCCTAGTGCGCCAGCCAAATCAAAAGGAGTGTGGGGAGAGTTCAAAACGTGCGTGCCGGACAAAACCGAGCATTATCGCTGGGGCACAATACGAATCTCCAACGATTTGTAAAGTTCCTGCGTGCCTCACCCCCCCGTAATTGATCCTTCTAGCTCTGTAATGCTGCCAATTGAGCGGCGCGCCAGCGCCTCTTTGGCCTCAATCTTTGCCTTGCGGATGCTGGGATTGTTTCTCGTGTTGCCCGTATTCGTATTAGAAGCGCGTAAATACCCAGGGGGTGACGACGCGGCGTGGGTCGGTTTGGCCATGGGCATTTACGGCCTTACCCAAGGCATCCTTCAAATCCCCTTTGGCATGGCCTCAGACCGGTTTGGGCGCAAGCGCGTGATGGTGGTGGGCTTGGTGATTTTTGCCTTAGGCAGTGCTTTGTCCGCTTGGGCGCCCACTTTGCTTTGGCTGGTCGTGGGCCGTTCTGTCCAAGGAGCTGGGGCTATATCTGCGGCAGTCACCGCGCTTTTGGCCGACCAAACGCGCGACGTGGTGCGCACCAAAGCCATGGCCTTGGTGGGCGCAAGTATTGGTTTGATGTTTGCCTTGTCTTTGGTAATGTCGCCCTTATTGGCCGCCGTTGTGGGTTTGCATGGTTTGTTTGCAATCACCGCGGTCTTGGCGGTTGCAGGTATTGCTGTGGTGGTCTGGTGGGTTCCGCCTGAGCCGACAGAACACGTGGCGGTTGGGCGCGGCGGCCTGCGTCAGGTGCTAACGCACCCCGGGCTTTTGCGCCTGGATTTTGGCGTCTTTGTATTACACGCGGTGCAACTCTCTATGTGGATGGCGCTTCCAGCCATGATGGTCCAAGCTGGTTTAGACAAAGACCACCACTGGACTCTTTACTTACCAGCCGTCTTGGCCTCCTTTTTGGTTATGGGCGCAACGCTTTTCCCTTTAGAAAAGCGCGGTTATTTGCGAGCGGTATTTTTGTGGGCAGTGGGCTTGGTTGGCGCGGTACAAGTCGGGCTCCTGTTTGTTGCAACCCACACACCGACATTGCCCGTTTTGGCATTTTTGCTGTTCGCGTTTTTCTGCGCCTTCAACATTCTCGAAGCCAGCCAACCCAGCATGGCCTCGCGCTTAGCGCCTGCAGCCTCGCGTGGAACTGCTCTGGGGGTTTACAACACCTTGCAGTCTTTGGGATTTTTTGTAGGTGGCGCCGTGGGCGGCTGGGTGGTTAAAACTGCAGGTGCGCCCGGCTTGTTTTTACTCAGCAGCCTTGCCATACTGGCGTGGCTCGGGGTGGCCTGGGGAATGCAAGCGCCAAAGGCAGCGTCATAAAAACCCCCAGCCTTAAAGGCGGGATAATGCGGCAACAATTCTGGAGAAAACCATGGCATCGGTAAACAAAGTTATTTTGGTCGGAAACTGCGGCCGCGACCCCGAAATCCGCTACCTGCCCTCAGGCCAAGCGGTAGCAAACGTTAGCATTGCAACCAGCAGCCGACGCAAAGACAAAAACACCGGCGAGACCATCGAAGACACCCAATGGCACCGTGTCACCTTTTATGACCGCCTGGCCGAAATCGCCGGCGAGTACGTCAAAAAAGGCCGCCCCGTTTATGTTGAAGGCCGTCTCAAATACGGTAAATACACCGACCAAGCCGGCGTAGAGAAAAACACGGTTGATATCGTAGCCACAGAGCTTCAACTGCTCGGTGGCCGTGAAGGCATGGGCGGCCCAAGCGAAGGAGAAGACGGTGGCCAACGCCGCGCCGCGCCAAGCGCACCGCGTACCGCAGCCGCTGCACCCCCACCACGCCAAGCCCCCGCAGCCCGCCCTGCGAGTGGCTTTGACGATATGGATGACGATATTCCGTTTTGAGGTGTACCTCAGAGTAGGTATGTAAACTTTAAGCCACGGGCCCTGCGTAAGCGGGGCCTTTTTCTTTGTGGGCGACAATTTTATGCAAAGATTTTTTTGAATTTATCTGCCGATCTAGATAGGTCTATAAAAGTTTTAGGCAGCTGTTAAATGAAAATATGAGTAGATTGAAAAATATAGTTTTCTTAAAACTCAATATTTAACAAATTTAACACTTCTTATAAATTTACATTGCAATCACTGAGTAAACTTTGTTGAATTCTTTTGATTGAGTTACTAGCGATTCAATTTCTCTGCAGCATTTGGGATCAAAACTACGTAGCCAATTATTGATGCTTAGAGGCTATGAGTAAATCGAATGGGCTTTAAAAAAATGAAATATCGTCTTGCATTGGCCGGGGTACATTTAATTGCATTCCTTGCGTCAGCCGCACATGCTCAGGTCTGCACCCGAGAGTACGCGCCTGTCTGCGGTCAAGTTGCTGGTGAAACGAAGCCTCAGACTTTTGCAAACCGCTGCTTGCTCAAGGCGGCCCGTGCCACTGAAATTGCCCAAGGTACCTGCGCTATCGAGAAGCTACCTTTGGTTGGCGGGGATACCGATGCGCATGGCTGCAAACCCTCTGCGGGTTATCTTTGGAATGAAGAGTTAATGAGTTGCGCCCGTCCTTGGCTGAGTATGGCGGTAACGCTTGAGGTGGCAGCTCACAGGCGCCCTTGCCATGGACTTTTTGAGAAGCAATGCCTTGTGGCGCGAGAGGTTCAAGATTCACGAAGTAAAAACCTAGGTCAGGCAGGTCAAAAGTGGGAGCCGCTGTTTGACGAGATTGCAGGTTTCAAAAAAGCACCTGGTAAGCGCTACATACTTCGCGTGCGCAAAGACCGCCTTGAGAATCCGCCCGCTGATGCATCTGATACGAATTACACGCTTTTGCGCGTGTTGAAATAAATTTTCATGGCATTGCAAATATTCAAGCGCCTCTTTAATCGCAAAACAGACCGGGTCACCGGACTTCCCGACCGGGCGGAATTTTTGCGTCAATTTCAAAACACACTGGACAAGCTCAATTTTGAGGGTGGGAGTTTGGTCTTGCTTCGACTGTCTGGGTTAGCGCAGCGCAATCGACTTGGGGGCTGGGAGGCGACCGACGCTTGGCTCAATCAGGTGGCGCAGGTTTTGAACTCAAATACCGGTGGCTTAAAAGGGGTTTTGTTGGGGCGCCTGAGCGGGTCGGATTTTGGCGTTTTATTTCCCCAAGCAACGGTTGCAGACGACAGCGGTGCAGCGGATGCAAACACAGTGGTGTGGGCTAATCAACTTTTGCACGACTTGCGCCGCAAGGTTTCGCCCCTTTCGCCAGAAACACAGACAACAGCGTGGATAGGGCTTGGCCGTTTTAAACGCGAAGATGCACTAGCTGCGATTTTTTCAAAAGTGGATGGAGCTTTAGCTGCAGCGCAAGCGCAAGGGCGAGACGCAATTAGCGTGGCTGATTCAGATTCAGTCCCTACCTTGCCGCAAAGTGGAGCCGAATGGTTGGCAGTTCTAGATGCAGCGCTTGACGCAAAAGCGTTAGAGCTCCACTGCCAAGCGCTTGTTAGCCCAAGCAAAAACAAACTTTTTGAAAATGCGAGTTTGCGTATCTTTAACGCATTCACAGACAGCGTGATCAATGCGGACCAGTGGCGGCCAGTGGCAGAGCGTTTGCAGTACACGGCCGAATTAGATTTGGCCTTAACCGAGTTAGCACTCGAGCGGCTTGAAGACGCGATTAAACAAAATACACCGGCATTGGAAATTGCCTTGAACCTGCACATAAGTGCAGTCTCTTTGACAGGTACCCGCTTTATACCCCGCTTGGTGGCTTTGTTAGATAAGCACAAAGATGCGACAAGGCATCTCTTGTTTTCGATGAACGAAGCATCCGCACTGCGTCAAGGTGAGGTTTTTAGAGATTTTTGTTTGGCTATACAAGCTCGCGGTATCCGCGTTGGTTTGACAGCAGCGGGCCACCAATTGGCAGAGCTTGTGCCATTGGTATCTCAGGGATTACAGTTTTTAAGTGTGGCCCCGGGAGAAGCAACATGGCTTGCGGGGCTTTGCCAATTTGCCCACACTTTGGGCTTACAGGTCTATGCCCAAGACGTTTACCTTGCAAGTGCTTTAGAGCAGCTGTGGGAATACGGATTTGATGGCGCCAGCGGGCCCGGTATAGATAACACCTAAGGCGCTTAGGCGTTTAGCCATACAAAGTACGGCCTGGTCTTTACTAAGCAAGATGGCGCTGTGCGCTACGGCCAGATCAATGAACTTTTGATCGTCGGGATCTATGCAGGTGGCGCTGGCTTTTGCGGGGACTTCTACGGTGCGAGTGCCCGCATCAAATTTCTCCAAAATCTCCTTGGCAGAAATCTCGTAAAAAGCCATGCGCTTGGCTATTTTTGGATATCCCAAAACGCGCTTTAATTCTTCGCGCATCGCAGTGGTAGCTAACCACGCAAACTTCGATTGGGAAAGAGCGTCGCTGAGCGTTTGGGTTTGGGCATCTTTGAAAATGAACAGGTCTAAAACAATATTGGTGTCTAAGACCACAGACGTCGCAGGCAAGGCCATTGAATTAGGTCTGTGTGGGCGGCTTAGCCATCCGTCCGGCGACCATGTCAAAGCGAAACAGCCGACATTCAATCGGGCCGTTCCACATCGGAACACGGCGAGATTCTTTCAGGCGCATTTTCCCGGGAAGCTTGAGGTCAGGTGTGAGCATCCAGGCACTCCAACCGCTGAAGTTCTTTTTCCAGTGGCTTGCGAGTTGGCTAAAAAACTCGCCGCCATCGTCGGTGTGCGCCAGCTCCCGGGCACCAAAACGTGCGGCCGATTCACCGGCCACGCCTGCCACTGCAATACGTTCGCCATAAGGTGGATTTAGGAGCATGACGCCTCCGCCTTCAATGGGTGGCATGCGTTGCAGCGCGTCTCCTCCGCGAAACTCAATCACATCGGCAACACCAGCGCGCTCAGCATTGCGTTGGGCGAAATCTGCCATGCGGTGCGACACATCGCTGCCATAAATCAAAGCCTTTTGACCCGGCTCGGGTTTGACGATGGCGGCTTGGGCTTCGGCTTTGATGGCACTCCACACGTGGGCTTGAAAGGGTAAAAACTTCTCAAACGCAAAGTGGCGCAAGCTGCCCGGGGCGATATTGCAAGCGATTTGGGCGGCTTCAATAGCAATGGTTCCGCTGCCGCAGCAGGGGTCGTAAAGGGGTTGAAGGTCACCTTCCCCTGCAGCCCAACCGCTAGCTGCAATCATCGCAGCAGCCAAAGTTTCTTTGAGCGGAGCGTCGCCCTTGTCTTCACGCCAGCCGCGTTTAAAAAGAGGTTCTCCAGAGGTGTTGATGTACAGCGAGCAGCTGTCAGTGGTGAGGTGGGCGTAGATGCGAACATCAGGCCACTGTGTGTTGACGTCAGGGCGTACGCCGTGGGCTTTTTCTCGGAAACGATCACACACTGCGTCTTTGATCTTGAGTGCGGCAAAGTTCAAAGAGGTTAATGGGCTGTGTTGCGCAGTTACTTCGACTTTGATGCTTTGCTTTGGAGTGAACCAAATTTCCCATGCCACTTCGCTGGCAGCGTGGTACAGGTCTTGCTCGCTTCGGTAAGGGGTGTAAGAGAGTTGAACCAAAACCCGTTGCGCCAAGCGGCAGTGCAGGTTCAGAAGCAACATGGCTCGCCATGAACCATTGATTAGCACGCCCCCACGCCATTTTTGAACTGCCTGATCAGGCAGGCTCGTAATCGCTTGGGCTTCAGCGGCTAGGTAATCTTCAACCCCAGCGGCGCAGGGAAGAAAAATTTGAAGTTGGTTCATGGGGTCCGGAATTGCAAAAAAAGCAGAAGGAAAAAAAAGAGAAAGAAATTAAAGCGCTTTTCTCAAAGTAGCGGGGGCGATTTTTAGGCCTTCTCGGTATTTGGCAACAGTGCGGCGGGCGCATTCAATGCCTTGCTCTTTGAGCATTTCAGAGAGTTGGTTGTCACTTAAGGGTTTTTTGGTGCTCTCGGCGCTGATAAATTGTTTGATCAAAGCGCGAACTGCGGTGCTGGAGGCGCTCCCGCCAGATTCGGTGCCTAAGCCCGAACCGAAAAAGTATTTCAGCTCAAAGGTTCCGAAAGGGGTCGCCATGTATTTGGCGGTAGTCACGCGGCTGATGGTGGATTCGTGCAAGCCAAGCTCTTCGGCAATTTCGCGTAAGACCAAAGGTCGCATCGCCAATTCGCCGTGGGTAAAGAAACTTTTTTGTCGTTCCACCACGGCGGTGCTTACGCGCAAGATCGTGTCAAAGCGTTGCTGAATATTTTTAATAAACCAGCGGGCTTCTTGTAAGCGCTGTTGAAGTCCTGCGTGGCTGGAGCTGGCTTTGTGGTTGCGCAAGACGTTGGCGTAAATGTCATGGACCCGAAGGCGTGGCATCACATCAGGGTTGAGTTGCACCTTGAACTTGGGTGTCGCGCCGGGTTTGTTAATCGCGGTCACTAAAACGTCAGGAACCACAATATTGCGTTCTACGTCAATAAAGCGCCGTCCTGGTTTGGGCTCTAATCGAGCAATCCAAGCAATCGCTTCGCGAACCAATGCGTCGCTTCCAACGCCAAGCTGAACGAGGCGCTTGATATCACGCCGTGCCAAGAGTTCCATCGATTGCTGGCAAATACGCAAACCTACCGCAAGCATCTCGCCGTGGGCTGGGGTCTCGGGTTTGTCGTTGTCTACGTCGCTTTCTAAGTCGCTTTTTGCATGGTCTGCAATTTGGGCTTTGAGTTGCAGCCGCAGGCATTCACCTAAATCACGGGCACCCACTCCCACCGGATCTAAACTTTGCAACAAACCCAAGGCCACGGTGAAGTGGTGCACCAAGTCTTCTTGCTGTTCTAAATCGTCGCCGGCTAATCCTGATGCCAAAGACTCCAGCGGGTCTTCTAAATAGCCATCGTCGTTGAGCGACTCAATTAAAAACCGCAAAGCTGCGCTGTCGGTATCGCTTAGTCGCAAGCGCAGAGCTTGACGATGCAAAAACGCTTGGAGCGATTCTTGGACTCGCGCCAACTCGGTGGCGTCTTTGTCTTCGTCATCACCTAAGTTGTTAGCTTTTGCTTTGGCCTCACCGCCCCATTCGCCATCGTCGGGCGCAGTCTCCGTAGTGCCGTCGCCTTCCCAGTTGACGCTGTCATCGCCACCGATCTCTGCGCTCAAAGGCGTGACTTCTTGGTCAGTGTTGCCGTCGGTTGATGTTGTACTGGCGTAATCGGTTACCGAGGAGGGCGCAAACTCTGACAGGCGGTCGCCTTCGCTGACTTGCGCATCGGTTTGCTCAAGCCCATATTGCTCTCGTTCAGCAGCTTCGTGGTCCACTTCTAAAAACGGATTAGCCTCGAGCATTTGCTCGATTTCTTGGCTGAGTTCTAAGGTGGAGAGCTGCAACAAACGGATGGATTGCTGCAGCTGTGGCGTTAAAGCCAGATGCTGGGATACCCGTAGGGACAGGCCTTGTTTCATGCCTACATCTTGAAGTTTTCGCCGAGATACACACGCCGCACCTCGGCGTTGTTGACGATCTCAAGCGGGCTGCCTTGTGCAAGAACATGCCCATCGTTGATGATGTAAGCATGGTCACAAATGCCTAAGGTTTCGCGCACGTTGTGATCGGTAATTAAAACGCCGATGTTGCGGCTTTTAAGAAAGTTGATGATCCGCTGAATCTCGATCACCGCAATCGGATCGATACCGGCAAAGGGCTCGTCCAACAAAATAAAGCGCGGCCGGGTTGCCAAAGCGCGGGCAATTTCAACCCGCCGGCGCTCGCCGCCTGATAAAGCCAAGGCCGGGGACATGCGTAGGTGTTCAACCCGCAGGTCTTCTAACAGGCCGGTCAGGCGAGATTCAATTTCTTGGGACTGGAGGGGTTTGCCATCGTCATCGCGCTGTAACTCCAGCACCGCGCGAACGTTGTCTTCCACGTTGAGTTTACGAAAAATCGACATCTCTTGGGGCAAATACCCCAGACCCAACCGCGCACGGCGGTGAATGGGCATGTGCTCAATGCTCTGGCCATCAATTGTGATTTCACCCGCACTGGCCCGGACCAAGCCCACAATCATGTAAAAAGACGTTGTCTTTCCCGCGCCGTTGGGCCCGAGCAAACCCACGACTTCACCGGTTTTGACAGCCAGCGAAACGTCTTTCACGACTTGGCGTTTGCCGTACGACTTTTGCAGGTGCAGCGCCTCTAAGCGTCCTACAGCGATGGGTACATCAGTTGTTGGGACTTCAAGCGAATCGTACGATGCA
>Ga0247843_1003945_pt1 | contig 23075 bp, 27 predicted proteins | sample LaCruzMarch2017__FD_192420 | JGI IMG/M metagenome (GOLD analysis project Ga0247843, IMG submission 192420) | Freshwater microbial communities from meromictic Lake La Cruz, Castile-La Mancha, Spain - LaCruzMarch2017_8m | ecosystem: Environmental > Aquatic > Freshwater > Lake | place: Spain...
GTACCTATAAGTGGCGTTATCGCGGTACAAGGTCAAATTTCCGCCAGCCGATCTGAGTTCAGCGATACCGCATGTTTGCGTGTAATCGATGTTATTAAACTCGACAAGCAGCGACCCCGCACTTGCGTTAAACGCAAACGCACTCGTCAGGATGCGCACCTGATCCGCAGCCCTAGTAACCTGTGAGGCTACAGTTGGGATGTAGGAAGTTGGGAATGCGCCTACCTCAGTTTGGATACCCCAAACATATAGTGTGCTTCCGTCACCCGCATAAGCAATCGAGGCAGTACCTGTAGATGGGGCTGTCGCGTCAATGGAACCGGAATAGATTGGTGAACTAGTCGTAGCTCCCGCAGTATAGACTAGGTGTACTCTGTACACACCACCGCCGACCTCTTGGATGCCGTAGCTAATTACAGCCCCATTCCCGGCAACAGTCCAGTTGACTGTATCAACCACTACCCAAGGGAAGGTGCTTCCATTCCCGACACCCCTGAAAGCCACGTACCTACGTGTACCTGCCTTTGTGAAAAAGGAACTCGTATGAACTACAGCAGTAGCCAAAAACGCAGGGCCAAACGCATATCTGCTTACAGCAGCGGTAACGGGTTCTGTAAGTAGTACCCAAGGAGAAACACCATCCGGAGAAGTGCCGCCTTCACTTCCGGTAAGGTTCGTAAACGTCCACCCTGTAGTGCTCTGCGATCTAGTTTGTAGATTAGTCCGCTGTTCCTCAATCAGCACACCCAATGGATCGAACGTGATCGGGTCATGGTCGAGTGGGAGGGAGCAGACTGCGGCAGAGGTTGTGGGGATGTAGGTTGCATCCCCAGGAGTACGACGAAGATGCATTTTTGTGATGGTTACTGTTGATCCAACAGTAATAGACCTACCATTTGGTACACGGTTAATGCCGACCATCAAGCTACCTGAGAAAGTAGCTGTGGTCATGTCTGCTGAAATAGTAAACTCTGTGGCAGATGCTGGCACAGTAACGTTCACAAAACCCGAGTCACTACCATCCGCACCATCAAGTAGTTCTACCCTAAAGGTATCTCCCGGATGGCTTCCGGACAATTCAATTATTAGTTCATACTTGCTGCTAGGCGAAGAGCGAAGAGTTCTATTGAGATACCCATTAACAGCAGTGAACGTCAATTGAGTTGAAGAATTGATCGTCATATTGGTAGCAAACCACTGTCCCTGATTGATGTCCTCAGAGTAAGTCAGCAGATTATGCGGCGCATATCTCAGCACCCCATCAGCCCCATAAACCATCTTCGTGCTAGGGGCTGTGTAGGTGAGGATGCTGTCGGGGGTGGTCGTCGCTAGGTTGCGGGAGTTGTACCCAAGGCTGTCAGCGAAGTCGAGATCCAGCGCTGCGCCGGGCAAGACCCACGCAGGTGTCGCGTCAGCCAAAAAGCCCGGAGGCGTAGACAGCGAGGTGGAGCCGTACAGGAGCCCTGCAAAGCCACCCCAAAGGCCGGGAGCATTAGTCGAAAGACCCGCCATTTACGAGCCTCCTTACGAGGGCACAACACTCGCCTGAGAGATTGTCGCCGTCACCACACCCGTGCCGCTGTTCAGCGTCACTTTCACAAACACAGGCGCGTACCCGTAATTGCCCTGCACAGTCGTCGACGCACCAACCAGATTGGCGTCGGGATGATTGACCCACGTCACCAAGGCGGGAGCCACAGGCGAGATCAGGCTGTTGGGGTCGTCCAGCGTCTGCTGAACGGTGTAACTGACCGATCCGCTCACCGTACACTGGATGGCCGTCATCGGCATCGCCCAGCTATCAAGCGCCACCCAAGGCGAAGACGCCACGGCATTCGTGCCCACGGTCAGCGCATTAGCTGCAGTCGCGCTGATCGTGATCGAGGTTACGGTCTTGTAATCCAGAACCGACTGGGACGTGCTGGCGTTCGTACCCGCCAAGATCTCGGACTGGGTGCTGCCAGACCACGACGTGCCACTGATCGTAAACGTCTTGGCGCTTTCATTGCCCGTGCAGGTGATCAACACCCGCCGAGCCGTGTCCAGCGTTGCCACGCCTCCAGACGCACGAGCGCCATTCAGCGTCAGAGCGCCTGCCGACGGGGTCTGCGAGAGGCAAATCGCATTTGCAGAAGCTGCAACCAGCGGGCCCACAGTGACAGTAATCGGGCGCATCAGCGCGCTCCTTGTGAATTAGCTCTTTTCGAGGCTTTTGAGGCCCTGATATTGTCTACCGCATTCGGGTAGGGCCGTCCAGCAGAGCGGGCCATGGCCTTCGCCTGAGCCACCTGCTTAGTCGTCATGGGCTTCGATTTGTGGTCTTTAGGGAGACCCTTCTCCCAGACAGGAATGTCCTTTTTCATGGGCATTTTAATGTTCCTTGTGAGAGAACAGAGGCAAGCCGCCCCAAACTGGTTTGCAATTACCGCAGGCGCACTGACCTTTTAGATATAAAGCCGCAAATTCCAGAAGCTCGGGGTCATCTTTAAAGTGCCCTAAACCCAGATTGCAGTTTGTGCATAAAGCCCCACGCACCATGCCCGTGGCGTGATCGTGATCAATAACGACAAAAACAGTTTGTCCGCATATTACACATACGCCGGTTTCTCTGGCGGCGTACGCCCTATTATGCTCTTCAGGCTTGATGCCATTAGGGAGCCTAGTCTGTTTTCTGTATTCAGACCGACACGTGCGGCACCAGCTATCCAACCCATTGGTTTTCCGCTTATGCGGTGGAAAAAATTCCAGTGTTTCCGGTTTTTGCTGCTTGCAGCGGGCACATGTTAGCATTCGACATCCCACCTTCTAAGCGACTTATTGATCCTGCTGTTTGGATCATTAGCCACTTTATCAGAAGTGAGCTTATTTTTCATGCCGCACATACGTTTTTTGAAATTTTCTCGCCTTTCGGCGTCAGCATCAGATTTTTGAGCCTGTTTTGAGGTAACCGGCCTCTTGATGTCGTGCCCCGCTGCCTTCAGCGAAGCGCGCCCCTTGTCGTTCAGGCCGCCGCTGGGGTCTTTCCCTGCTGAGCGGGTCCAAGCTGGTGTCTTAGCCATGATGCCCTCGGGAAAGAAAAGAGTGGGGCCGAAGCCCCACCACTTAGTTCATCTGGATCTTGCGCCCGGCGGGGGCGGTACCCGAAGCAGCCGAAGACAGCGGGTTCATGTTGGAGCCCGTGCGGCCACCCGACTTGCGAGCCGTGCGCCCACCGTGCTTCTTGGCGGCCATGCCGTCAGCCTTGCCGACAGTCTTGCCACCGTGCTTACGCTCTTCGGCAGCGTCGTTCACCTTGCTCTGGTAGGTGTAACGCTGGTTCTTGTGAGCGAGATCCTGCTCATATTCCTTAGTGCCAACAGTGGCTTCGCCACCCGTAGCACGACCCTTGCGACCCTTCATATGATCCTCCTACGGATTACGGGGCATTGATGGCTTGGACATAACGAACGACAAGCGTGCCGACACCGCCGGTACCGCCGCTCGAGAGAACGAAGATGCGAACGTCGCTCGAACCTACGTTGATCCACTTGCCGGTCCGTGTTGCATCGGTACCCGGAGAGAGATTGGACAGACCAATCGCCTGCGGGCCAGTAGCCGCACTGACAAGCTCAGTCGCAGTGGCAGAGGTGCCAACGCTAACAGTGGCCGAGCTTGCCCAGCCAGTGCTCGCCAGCACGTCAATGCCAACGATAAGGCTGTAAGCCGGGACGACGACACCCGTAGCGAGGGCGGTTGTCGACCCCGCCTGAGTGACCGACTGGGCCTGAGCCATCACAACGTAGCCGGTGTCGGCCACGTCCTGCCCGAGCGTAGTGCCCGAGGTATTCAGGATCGGACCCGAAATAAGAGGGCCGGTAAAATGAGAAGCACCCATTGGCTTTTCCTTTCATTGTGGCCCCCCCTCGAAAGAGGGGCCTTGGCCCAGATTAAGACGGGAGCGAGCCCCAGATAGCGCGCCAATTGTAGTAGCCAAACGAGTAGCGCTCGTAACCCTTCACCAGAAGGTTGTCGGTCACGAAGTCCACCTGCATGTCCGTCTCGAACTTGATGCGTTCCATGTACGACAGGCCGTCGATGTTGGTCAGCAGGAACCAGTTGCGCGACGAGGTCAGGAAGTCGTTAGTGAGGAACCCTTCCGGCAGACCGCCGCTGGTGCCCTTGATCGCGTTCACGTCGTTGTCCGCAGTGCCCGGGCGCAGTTCCGTCTGGGTGAGGCGGATGGCAACCGGCTCAAGCTGCGGGGGAACGACGAGCTTGCGGGCACGCGCGAAGACCTTCAGACCAGCCTGATCCTTGAAGCTCGTACGAACCGAGATCATGCCGTTCAGCAGGGTGGCTTCGTTCAGGTCCACGTCAACCGACGGACGGTTGGCAACAGTGCCGCCGTCAATCGGGTGGGCGGTGCTGATCAGAGACACGCCATCACCGCCAACGCTGTTGTTGTACGTGGTGGCCGTGTTCAGGATCGACGCGCCGTAGATTTCCTTGGTCTGCTGGAAGCTCTCGATCAGACCGAGGTTCGACGGGTGGAACTGGGTCTTGTAGAGGTTGTCATCAATCGCCTTGCGAGTGATGGCATAGCCCAGACCGATTTCCACGTGTTCCTGATTGTACACGTAGCGTTCGCCAGCGCCGTTGTCGAAAGCGGTCTGGCCGCCCTCGGTCTTCAGCTGCGCGAGGCCGAGGTACCGCATTTCGGCGGTACGCTCGAGAGCCATCTTGCTGTCGTGCTTAGTGAAGATCTTGTCGTACTGAGATGGGATCATCTCGTACTTGCCCTCAACGCCCCGCAGACCGGGGAGGAGAAGGTCTTTGATTGCTGAAAGATTAACAGCCATTTTAACCTACTCCTTAAATGCCGTTGAAGTTACGCGGCATGGCGTTGTTGAAGCCAACAACGATGCTGTTGTAACCCGTGGTGGGATCGTTGCCGTTGACGCTCACCAGCGGGCTGGTCTGGCCCGGGGTGTAGTTGGCGAGGGACACGACACGGAACGGCAGGTAAGCATTGCTGGCGGTGCCAGCCGACGCGTTTGCAATCAGCGAGTACTGATCAGCAAACATGGTGGACTGACCGCTGGCAGTGTTGCCATTGGTTTCGCCGGTAGCAGTGCTGTCGTTCCAGTTGAAGCTGATGTTCTGGCCGACCGCAGTGAGCCCCACAGCGGTGGCCGTGGTGTTCGAGTTGCCGGTCTGGATGATGAACTGAGCATTCGGGTCGCTGATGACATAAGCCAGCACGTCGCCGTTCGCATCGGAGCCGGGCCAGTAGGGCGACCAAACGGTGCGCTTCTGCGAGGTCGACAGGTACTTGCAGCCAACGAAGATGCCAGCGACCGGCACGAACACGGTAACCACCGGGGTGGAAGCCGAAGACGTGGCGGCAGTGGTCGTGGTGCTCTGGACAACGGCGGTCGTCGAGGTCGACGAGATGACCGTGAAGGCACCATTCGGAACGCCAGTAGCGTTCGACACGACGATGGTCGAGCCAATCGGGGGAGCCCAATTAGTCGAGGCAAAGGTCGGAATATTTGCAGTGGCGCTCGAGATCGCAGTGAACGTGATCGTCATAGCGCCCGTCGCCACGGTGGCGATACCAGTTGCCGAAACGGTCAGCGTCACGGGGCCGGTCGCCTGCGTGATGTACCCGGTGCCAACGCCGGTAGCACCAGCTACCTGCATGACGGGGTCGCCAGAGAAAATCGGGGTCGTATTCGCAGTAGCAATAGCGGCGGATACCTGCTCGAACGTCGGCGCAGCACCGGTGCCCTTGTACTGATCGAACCCAAACGGAGCGAAGGTATTCGCCATGGGATTTACCTTTTCAGGGGGTGGCTTCGATCATCGCACACCGGGGCGATCTGAAACCGGGTTATCAAACTTCCCACGCCGAGGGGAAGGATTAACCGAATTAACCCTGAATGGGTTATGTTGTCAACACACGCAGAAAAAAGGCCCGCCGAAGCGGGCCCATTAGAGCGAGGATGGTGGAAGGGTCAGTCCTCGGGGATCGGGATCGGCTCAAAGGCCTTTTTCACCTTGATCAGCGGAGCGTCTTTGTTGCTGCGCTCAAACTGACCAGCCGGGGCGTCGTTAAGCTGCTGCTCCTTCACGCGGACCTGATCTCGAGCAGCCTTCTTTTCCTTCAGGCGGATCTCGTCGGTGATCTCCTTCGGACGCTCCATCAGCATCATGCCCTTGCGCAGGATGATGTCGTCACCGGCATAACCAATCGGCATCATCTCGGGGTGACGAGATGCGGGCACGGGCTCCCAGCCAGAGCGGCGGAGCGCCACCTGATACGACGGATCCTCCTGCCCGAAGACGGTGAACCGCTTCCACTCGTAGGTCCAACCGTCGGGAATGCTGTTGGCGTCGACCCAAAAGTCATCGGTGCCATCCTCGAGATCGCCGCCGTGCTGGCGGATCTCATCGGCGCGCTTTTTTGCGGACTGAAGAGACGACAGACGGGTCTTTTTCGTGTCCGACATCGGCTTCACAATCTTTGCTTCTTCCATATCTCTCTCCATCAGTTCATGCGCCCTTCGCGCTTCAAGTCGCGCATATTCCGCGCATACTCTTCTGGGGTCATGCCCATCATTGAGGCCATCTCGCGCTGCTCTGCGCTCAAGCGGACAACATTGGGGCGGCTTCCATCGCCATTCATGCTGGCACGGGTCACAGGGGCAATGGCTGGAGCCGCACGGCGCTGATGCTTCGAAGCTCCCCCCTGATCAGCCGACCGGGGCACGCCAAGGGTGCCCTCGACGTGATCGAAATAGTCATCGCTGTCCGGGGCAATGCCATCCGCCACCGCAAGTTCGTGAGCGGCTAGCATTTTGCGATTGAGCTTCTGGTCACGGACGAACTCAGGATGCTCGCGCACCCACGAAGCCGACCGAGGCGTTAGCTGGGCCGCAAAAACCTCGACGGGATCACCGGCATAGGGCTGCTGCTGAACCGGCCGCTTCTGCTGCTTCTGCTGGCCCTCCATGGCGTCACGACCCTGCTCGATCACGTTGGCCTTCACAGCCAGATCGTTCATGCGGTCGTTGATCTCTGCCACCATGGCGTAATTGCCCTGAGACATAGCCTCGGCATACTGAGACCGAAGCATGACGCGTTCGCTGTTCACCATCTCCAGAGCGCTCGAGAGCATCTGGCGCTGGTTATCCTCGACCTCACGGGTCATCAGATGGGCCTGCGCTGCCTGCTGCTGAGCCCTGCGCTCTGCTTCCACGCGAGCCTGACGCTCACGCTCGAGGCTGACCTTCAGTTCCTTGATGCCATCCTCGGGGGAAAGCTCGGGCTTGCCTTCTGACGCCTTATCGTCGGCCAGAACGATATCCTGCTCCTTTTCAGGTGCAGCGTCGTCCTTCAGCACAATTTCAATGTCGCCTTCGTTTTTATCGGACACGAGCCTCTCCTCAGAAAATCAAATCGGGGTGCGATGCCTTGCCGTAGATGCGGACATCTTCCAGCAACCGGCAATTCACGCCATTAACGACCAGTGTTGCGCCATCCGAGGCGCGGAAACCAACCCAGTCGCCCGCCTTGACCTGAACGCCGCCAAACCACTCGCTGTCGGTAAATGCACCGGGGCCAACCTTCAGCACGTAGCCAACCTTCCCCTGATATAGGTCTTCGTCGCGAACTTTATCAGTCAGGTAGATGCCGCCCTTGGTCTTTTCGGGGCGCACATAAATTGCGACCAGCACCTTCGGGCCAAACAGGTCGAAGCCGGAAATGTTTCCAACCCTGTCGACGATGTCCTTTGCGGGATCCTCGTCGTGATACATCGAAGTGATAGGCACGTTTCTCTCCATCAACGTTTTAAGACATTCTCACGTGCTGCCTCGAGCAAGGTCAGCGCCATGCGCAACCCCTCGATCTGCCCTGTGAGTTTTTTGTAGTCCTGCATGTCAGCCAGCAGGCCAGCGCAGACGCTGTCACGAAGCGCCTCGATATTCTGCTCGATGAGCTTCTGAAGCTCCGAAACAAGCCTCTCCATACTCTCTCCGTCTCTCCATATTTGGTTGGGGGCGAGGCTCTGGAGAGAAAACCCCGCCCCCGTAACACGTCAGAGCATGACCACTGACGCGTTAATTCCTGCTTTTCTGGATCTCGGTCTTCTCAAGCCGACCGAGGCCGCTACCGGCGCCCGCGTCCATGTCCTTGTACGAACGATAGACGCCATGCCCGGCACGCCCGCCAGACTTGCGCGCAAGCGGGCCCATAGCCGGGGGAGGGACGCCGAGACCCGGAGGAAGGGTGCCTCCCATGAGGCCGGGAGGCAACCCCATGGGAGGCATACCAGCGCCGCCAGCCATCGGAGGGGCGACAGGCATAGGCGGACGCGGCATCGGGCCGGGGAGCCCCATCGGAGGAGGCATGCCCTCCGGATGCTTTTCACCGGCAATGATGTTGATGTGGATGTTGGTCTTGCCCTTGGTGCGACCGCCGCTCTTGCGAGCCATCCGGCCACCAGTCGGGCGCGTGCCGCCGTCGTAATTGGCTTCGGCCTTGCCACCCTTCTTCTTCCCCATCGCCATAGCCATCGGCGAGAGCATCTTGGGGTCTTTCACGGCCATGGCGACCGGGCTCATGTAGTCCATGGGGCCGCCGTCCTTTTTGCCCGCACGCCCGCCACACGCCTTGCAGGTGCAGCCCTTGTCGTGCTTGGCCATCTCGGCCTTGATGAGCTTCTTGTCCATGGCGGCATCCTCATGGATCTTGCCGCCCTTTTTGTAGCCGCCGGTATGGGGGTAGCCACGCTCTTCGTTGGCTTCCTTCAGGTCGCGGTTCATCAGGCTGTCGGCGGTCAGGGCCTTGCCACCATCCTTGCGGTTGGTGCGGCCACCGCGCTTCTCAGGCGCGAACGGGCGATCAGTCGGCAGCTGATCGAGCATGCGCTCGCGGCGCGGCATCGGCATTGGCGGCTTCGCAGTGCCACGGTTAAGGCGCGGCCTCGGAACCGGAGCATTTTCGGCTTCATCTGCTTCGATGATGCGGCGAATTTTGGCCTCGCGGGCCATCCGAGCAGCCTCTTCGGGACCAAACTCAGGCGTGCCCATCTCGCCGCCGTAGTTCTTGCCCTTGCGCGGCTTCTTACCGGCATGCTGGGCGCCATTCGCACCCTCGACCTTGCCGCCCTGCTTGAACGCACGACGCGATATCGGGCGCATGCCCACCTTCGCGTTGGTGTTCATCGTGGGCTCGGTCCAGCCGGACGCGTCAACGCTCCCCTTGGTGGGAGCAGCACGACCCTGCGCCTTCTCCTTCATAGCCTTGCGGGCCGTTTTTGCCATTTCGCTCATTCGAGCATGCTCCTAGCTAGGTTACGGGCGTCCCCGTTTAAGCTGCCTTGCGATTTTCACGGCATTCTGGACAGCATCAGTGCCGAATTTCGTGTCCCCAGCCACTTTTCCACCTTTAGCATAGATTTCGCCTGTTATAATCCGCTTCAAAGCGTCTTCAGGCGCAATTCCATGCACGGCAGCGCGTGAAGCTATGTGATCAGCAAGCATTTCGATCTTGGGAGCACCGATTGGAGAGGTAACACCGGTAGAACCAGAGCCAGCGCCCCACAAACGCCCCTGCGCAGGCACAGATTGCAGACCAACCTGAGCAGCAATTCGATTTTTGAACCATGGCGCGACCTGCTGGTACTCGGGCATTTTCATCGAAACGCCCGGGTCGGAGCTTGTCCGCGTGTCGCCCATGCCAAGGATGCGGGTAAAGTGCGCGTCGGGCACCGGCAATGTAGTTTGAAATCCTGTCTGAGGCACGCCAGACGCCGGAATGTAGGTCGGCACTTTTGGAGTGCCCATGTCTACCTTGCCGCTCTGAAGAAAACTCTTCATCGGTCCGGAATGCGCGGTAGGATGGTACATGTGGCCAACGACATCGCGAATATCTTCGGGGAAATCAGCCCCACGCCTGCTTACCGGAAGCCCGGCATACTTTTCAAAATCACCAAAACGACCCTTGCCAGCGAGGTAATATGCCGCCATGCCGCGATTAATCTCGGTTGGCACCTCAGACCCGGGGCTCGCCATGCCCGTCAGCGTGTTTTGCATGATAAACCGCCTCTTAGCCTCTTCGGGGCCAAGTTCAAGCTCCATGGCCCGGTAAAGAGGGTTCATAACGTACCACGCATCCATGCCATGGCGCAGGACCTGATGCTTTCCGGCCTCGTCAAGAATATCGATCAGGCGCTGCTCGTTCTTTTTATTTATAATCTTTTCGGTGGCCGCAGACCCCTTCGGGTTGGGGGCCATGGCGAGGCTGGGCTCCATATTTCCCACGCGGTTTTCAGCCATGTCGTAAAGATCAGCGCGGGTAACGTTGAAAAGCTTCTTCAGGTTTGGGCTTTCAGGGGCAACGCGAGAGGCGGCTTCAGCCGCCATCTGCCTTGGGTTGCCGTAAATGCCGGGATATTCGTATCCAATAGGATCTTTAACCGTAGTGCGGCCAAAGCCACCACCGCCGCTAGGCGGCTTGCGCCCAGACGGGGTCATGCGGTTATAAATATAAGACCGCTCAACATCGCTTAGCTTGTGGAAGTCGGCTAATTTTTCGAGGTTGAACCGGTAGCCTTGCTCCTGCGCCGCCCGCGTAAATGGTGCAGCAATGTTATCGACAAGCCCTCGGAATAGATCGGATGGCTCGCCGGAGCTTCCTTGAAGCCGTGCGCGAGCGCTCTGTCCACCCACGACTTTTTTGAGGTAGTCTTTTGCATCTGTGAGATCCCCATTCGTGCGGGCCATAAAACGTTCAGGCATATTAGCAGCCTGACCGATGGCCGCAATGTCATCGACAAATTTATCGTGCTCTTCATCGGGCCCAAAATGGGAGAACTTTGCTGCCTTACCATCCCGAGTGAACGTAAGGTCGCGGCCACGAGCGGACGCTTCCTTCATGATGCTCATGCGCTCAGCAGGCGACAGCGTCTTGCCGTTGCCGAGAAGCAGGGTCGGCGTGCCGGACTGAAGATCAACTTCCGGGTGGTGGATTGAATGCACTGCCGCATCCTGCAACATCCCAAACCCAAGGGCCGAAGCCAGCCGCTTTGCCTTTTGGGGGGTCATGTTGGGGGCGTCAATGGTAAACGAAGGCTCTGGTTCCCCCAGCCACGTCCCCGTCACAGGCGTGATCGTGTAGTCACGGACGCCAAAATGCTTGGCCACGAAGTCTCGCACGCTTTTGCCATCAAGGATCTGCAACGCTGAGCGCGACACCGCGTCAATGTTTTCCTGATTGATAGTTTTGCCTGAGATCTGGCCGTAATTAACGCCGGGCTTGGGCGAAACCTGCGCTGCCGGGACGTTTTCCCTTGAAAATGTCTCAGCCAGCTTCGACGGCTTGAACGACTTGGCCGCAGAAAGCGCCTGAGAAATTTTATTGTCGTCGTCCATTACCGCCTCGTGAGGTTGCGGGCCAGCGCCATGGCTTTGTGTACCATAGGATTGTCGTTTAGAGCCATACCGCCGCGCTTGTACATCGGAAGGCCCTTCTTGACGGCGTCCCGCATGCCGTCGGTGATTTCGAGGGCGTGCCCCTTGTAGCCCTCAGTATCGTCGCCACCCGACGCAGACGGCAGCGCGTGCGAGAACATTTGCACCCCGGGATGATCAGGGTCTAGGCTCTTGGCCAGCTTGTTCATCTGGGTCGGCAGGATCTGATCGTAGAACGACTTCATGCCGCTCCCCTGCTCCCCGTCGAGGCCGTACATATCGGCATTCGCCTGCCCGGGGGAGAGCACCAGCTTGTTGTAGCCGCCGTTTACCGCCTCGGTGAGCGCATGCTTGAGCGCGAGGCTAGTCCATCCCTGCGTTGAATTGACAAAGGGGCCCTGCGGCGGCTTGTCGGGGCCAGACGGACCATTAGCGCTTGTATCCTGAAATCCGTGCTTGCGCCCTGCCTGCGCCCAGTCAGACTGGATCTCCTCGACGTGCAGGGCTCGCGGGGCCTTGTAGCCCTTCATCACATTGTTGCGCCAACCCTTAGCGCGGGACAGGTTCTGCGCCTCTTCCTTGGTGATGGTTCCTTTGCTCAGCGCCAAATCAGCGGCGCCACTGCCCCAGTTGGCGGGCTCAGATCCGAGGGACTGGGTGAGACCGGGGTCGGACAGCATCTTCTCGACTGTTCGATCATGCGCCTCTAGGTCGGGTGGCTCGATGCGGTCGCCCATGCGGATGTGCGCCACCACATTCTTGTGGCCGGGCCAGTGCTTTTGCTCCCTGAAACTGTAGCTGGTCTCGGGTATCTTCAGCAGGTGCTCCCGGTAATTGACGCTCCCGGGCAGGGTGTAATCCTCGAACTGAGCGGGCTGCTCAGCGTCGGGATCGGATGCGTCGTAGCTGGAGTGGTCTTCGCTCAGCAGCTTATCCACACCGATGTTGGGCATCTTTCTGTAGAAGTGCTGGAAGAGTTCCTCCGAGGTCACGCTGGGCTTGCCCGAGAACGCCTCGTCGAAGCCTGACTGGGTGAACTCCTCGGGCTTGACGCCCGCCTTTGCCAGCATGGCGCGCATCTGCTGCGGGGAGCCCTTCTTCTGGCTCAACTGCCGCGCAGCTTCGGCGCCACGAGAGTAGAAATTCTTGAAATTGACGACCCGCTCAGGCAATTTTCCGGTTGCGCCACCGTCGGCATAGCCAATGCTGCCCCCATCAGCCTTATGAGCCTCAGTTTCGAGCCCCGGAAAGCCCATGGCGCTCATGATCTGCGCCACGGGATGGGTGGAAACGTGGTTTGGCTCGATTTTGCCGCCGGTTGCAGCGTGCTGCATGGCCTGCATCACGTCCTGATGCGTGGTTTCCTCGTCCCCGGCCTTATCCCACACCGCATGATGCGCCAGATGCTGGTAATATGGCGACAATTCCTGCGGGAGCGACAGGTTCATCGCTTCCTGACGCGTTGCGAGGCGATTTACGGCCTCAGCACCGCCCTCGACACCCTTCCGGGCGACATACCTCAAGGCCTCTTTTGCCGGATTGCCGGTGTGGAGGATGATCTGGCGGGCATCGAGCGTTGGCTGGTCCCCGCGACCCATCAGGGAGGCCACAAAGCCGCTCTTGGATGGCCCAATGCCACGAATGTTCTTGGTAAACGCCCGCCACTCGTCCGGCGTGCTCGCCTTTTCGCGCCCGGCGGCCACCAGCTGCGAGACCTGACCCTCTTTGCCGGGCAGGTTCCCCGCCGCCCAGCGTAGGGCGTCGATCAGGTCGTTGTCCTTACCAAACGGCTTCATCACCTGAGCCGCGTTCTGGATGGCAGCCTCGTGCTGCTGCCCCTTTTCGGCGGCGTCCAGATAGGACTGCCCTGCCGGTGAGTGCAGCCACTCCCCAAACGCACCCTCGGGCCTGATCTTGCCCGTGATGTTGGGCGGCAAATCAAAGCCAGCAGCGCGCAACTTGTCCGAGTTGATGGCCTGACGCTGGATGCTCGCGCGCGTGATCGTGTAGGCCTTGATCAAATCCCGAGGCCTCAGCCCCTCGCGCGCTGCGCGCTGCGCTGTCTGGTCCATGAACTGACCAAAGCTCAGGACATGGGACGGGATTTCGCTGAGGCCGCCAAGCTTGGCCTGCACGTCCGCAAGCGGCTTCCACTGCCAATCCTCGAGGTTCTTGGTCTTGGGGTCGGTGTAACCGCCAAGAAGGCCCCCGCCTGCCTTCCCGGGGCGATACGCCTTTGCGGTCAGGAGGGCCTTGCGGGTGATCTTCTTCATATCTCAGTGCCTTCACCAGAGGTGCGGGCAGATAGCTCATGGGCGTGGCGGATGTGCTCGGCCAAGATCTTGTCGCCTGCCAGCCCGCGCTTATGGGCGTGCTCGGACGACGCCTTGATGGCGTCCCCCTCGAGCCGCATCTTCTCCATGGTTACGTCAGCCTGCCTGTCCAAGTCACGGTTCTGATCGTCAGCCGCAGCACGGGCCTGCTGGAACTGCATCTGCTGCTCCTTCAGGGCAAGCTGCTTCTCCTTGAACGGATCCTGCGGCGCCAGACCAGCACCCTGCTGGGGCTGCTGCTGAGCCTTCACCATGTCTGCCTGAGCCCGGATCATGTCCGTCTGAGCCTTGGACTTAGCCGCGAACGACTTGGTGTCGGCGTCCTGCTTCTCGACCTGAGCCTTGGCCATGGCCTGCTGCATTTCCGGCGGGGGCTTGCCCTGAGCCGACTGGGGAGCCATGAACTGCTCTGGGTTGTTCCAGCCAATCGCCTGCAGCGCCGCCCTGTCGACCGCGATGGGGTCATACATGGTCGGGTTCGCCGCCTGCAGCTGCTTCAGCGCCATAATCTTCATCACACGCTGCGCGTGGCTGGCGGTGTTGGGATCCGCCTGCGGAACCATCAGCCCGTCGACGTATTCCAGCGCCATGAGGAACGTCTGCTCGTCCCACGGGTATGCCGGGCGATTGTTAGTCTGCCAGAAGCTCTCCGGGTGCTCCTTGAAGCACCGCGCCAGCAGGGTGAACTCCTGCGCCTGCGCTGCATGCATGCGCTTATGGACCGAATTTAGCACCTTGGTGGACTGTTCGATCATGGCCAGCGTGGTGCCGACCGGCGCATCGGCGCGGCCCTCGCCGACCTGCATCTCGGATGTGCCGCCGATCCGCATGCCCGTCTGGGCCATGTTCTCGACCAGAGCCATCAGGGCCTGAGACGGCTCCTTGTACGGCAGGGGCATGATGGCTTGGCCAATGGGCATGCCGCCCGTCTTCACCAGCGCACCACCACCGGGCGGAACCCTAAAAATGTTGGTGTTCTGGCGGGCGCCAGTGTCGGCCATCAGGAAGCCGGGGAAGCTGGCGAACATGCCAGCGTCCAACATCTCACGCCACGCGGCGGTCACAGCGTTGGTGGTGTTGCCGAGGATGTGCAGCAGCCCGATGCCGTAGAAGCCCAGCCCGGGCACAAACTGGTACGCCACGAAGTTCTGCCGGGATCTTGGCAGTTCCTTGGTTTCTTCGTCGTAGTTCCGGACGACGGACAGCACCTTGCGGGACGACACGTCGACGGTGATGATGTACGGGATCTCGAGACCCGTAACCTTTCCCTTACGCTTGTGCTCGTACCCACGGATATCCAACTCGCCGTAGATCTCGTAGATCTCGCGATCTCGATCATCCGGACGAATGGAGTTGGGCATGATGCCCTGAATGGCCTTCTTCTGATCGCGGACGCTGTCCTGCTTCTGCTCATTGGGCGTCGACAGGTCTTCGTCCTTGTACACGCCGAGGATCTGCATCCGGCGCACGGTGCTCGCCCGCATCATGATCCGGTGGGTGACACGCTTGGCGTTCCCAAGGTCAGTAGCCGAATTGTTGACGATCAGGTCATCGGCATCCACGCTCTCGGACACAGGGCGACCGCGCAGCGGGCAGAAATAGATCTTCTTGAACGCGGATCCACCGAAGCCAAGCATGAACAGCATGCGGTCGGTGTCCGGGTAGTACTCCGTCGCCGTCGAGGTCAGGTAGTGGTTCAGATCAAGCTCGAGCGCGTTGGCAAGCTGATCTGAATGGAGGTCTGCGTTGTTGTTGTCCTCGCGGATCTTCACCGGGCCGTCGGTCGGCAGCAGTTCTGACCGGGCATTGGCCTGAAAGCGCAGCACGGCTTCCAGCAGCAGGGGATGCCGCACACGGCTCATGCCCTCCACAGGGGCGCCATCAGCGGTACCCTGCGTACCCGGAAGCTCAATCTGCAAGCCGAGCAGCTTCAGCCCGCTGGCGCGCTCTTGGATCCACGACGTGCGGCTGGTGATGTCCTCTTCGACGCCCCGCAGCAGATCCTCAGAAATGCGGCTAAGCTCCATGGCATCGATTTTGTCGACCAGATTATCGAACCAGCCTTCAAGGTTGTCGTCGTTGGCCGCGTCCTCGACCGGTCGACCGTCCAGTGACACCGTGATCGAGCCATCCGGGTGCTCGATGCTCAGGATGTTTCCCTTTTCGTCGTAATCCGGCGTGTCGGACCCCTCGTCGGCGTCCTCGACAACGATCTCGGTGTCGCCAACATGGGTGGTGGTTTCGTCCCTCTCAGGGTCAACGAGGCGAAGAGAGGGGGAGAGACCGGGGGTCAAGGCCATGTTTGCATTCCCGACTGAAATTTGAGCGACGATAACACGCAGCGACGAAAGAAAAAAGGCGCACCGGTTAGGGCGCGCCGAGTGCTTCAAAGGAGGAGATCAAACAACCCACATTCCATACCCAGCCCGTCACACATCGTAAAGGGGCTTAATCGCTGGTTTTGCGCGGGAGCTTTCCTCGATCTGCTGCAAATGCTCAACGGATCGGGTCAGCAGGCCATTGGTCCGCATGTGGCGCAGCGCCTGAGACACGGTATCCACGAGGTCGTCGTGTTTCGCGCGGGGGAACTGCGCGCACTGGGTGATCACCTGATCGGCCCACGCTCTATCGGGGGCGTAGATCATGCCCTCCGCGAACAGGTGCTGGACGGAATACAGGCGGGCCATCTTATCCTGCGCCCCGGGGTTGATCAGCTGTACCCCGAAATCCTCGCCCCCGTAGAGGCGCCGAAGCTCCTGAGCCACCGAAATGCCCGACGCCTTACCCTCGACCAGCAGCAGGTCCACCCGCATGCGCTTACACGTTAGGGCAACCTTGTTGACCAATTCGTGCAGGGGGAGCCGGTCAGCCCATGAGGAGATCATGACCAGCTTCGCGTGCTGCTCCGCGTAGGAGCGCCCCTCGTTGATCGCCATCTCGTACAGCGTACCGTTGCGTGAGACCACCTTGGTCGGGGTGGCCACAGTGTCAGAGGAGAATATCCCCCACACGGTCAGGGCCGACATGTCGTTCTCGGTCTTCTCGGTGTAGGCGGTGTCGAGGCTGGCCACGACGTAGTCCATGGCCGGGTACACGTCGTGATCCCACAGCTGCCACCACTCCCGCTTGATGATGCCGCCGCCTCGAGGCTCTGGCGTCTGCTGAAACTGCCCTGCGGTCGCGTATGGACCCATCGCCTTCTCGTCGCGACCCACGACCTCGACAGGGAACCGCTGCGGGAACAAAAGCTCCCCGTCTATCTCCCGAGGGTCCGCATAGCCCAGCACCGTCGGCATGGCGCGGCTTTGGTCGTAGCGCATGGGCAGCATGATGTGATCGTATCCCAGATCCTTCTCGAGGATCACGCCCGACACGTCCTCCTCGTGCAGGCGCTGCATCACCACGACGATGGCGGATAACTTGGGGTTGTTCAGGCGGGTCGGGACGGCCTCCAGAAACCATGTGTTAGTGCTGGTACGCACGGCCTCAGACGCGGCGCCATCCACCGACAGCGGGTCATCGATGATCACCCGGTCGCCTCGAGATCCCGTGATCGATCCGGCGGCAGCGGCCTGACGGAACCCCGTGGCCATGTTTTCAAACTTGGTCTTTTGGTTCTGGTCGCCGGTCAGCTTCACCCGGTCGCCCCAGTGCTTTTGGTACCACTCGGACTGAACCAGCCGCCGCATGCGGAGCCCGTCGCGCACCGCTAGATCCTGAGAGTGGGAGGCGCACACATAGCGCAGGTGCGGCATGTTGCGAGGGCCCCACTCCCACGCGGGCCAGAACACGCCAATGAGGAGCGATTTCATAGTACCGGGCGGAACATTTACCAACAGACGATTGTACGGCGTCCCATCGTCGAGCACATGCCCGTTGGTGATGGCTTCCAGATGCGAGCAGATGAAGTCGATGTGCCAGCCGTGGACGTATGCCTGACCGGGCTCGATGATCGACCACGATTGCTTCACGAACGCCGACAGGGACAGTTCGCACTTGCGCTTGCGGATACGATCAAGCTCCGCCTCGACGTCAATCGGGGCAGAGCTTCCTGTTAGCTTGGCGATGGTCGGGTGGCGAACCAGCTTCACGTCTTGTGGTGCCCCGAGATCGAGATGGCGAGGTCGAGATCCTTCAGGTTCTCTTGAATGCTGTTGGCCATGTTGTTCATCATGCCAGCAAAGGTGACGAGCAGGATCGGGCCATGCGTCCCCAACTCAAACCTTTCGCCATCCTCCGCCGACTGCATCAGCTTGGCGGTGATCCGCATCATGTCCACCTGATCGTGAACGCGTTCGATGTAATCTGCTACGTCAGGCACGGGGTCTCTCCATTGGTTTTCGGTTCTGTCTTAGCGTCGGGCGAAGCCAAAACCATGGCTGGACGGCCCCGTGCCTCCAGCAGCTTCATCAGCCGCCCGCTCATCTCCAGCAGCCCGATCAGCCGCGAAACCTCGGCGTTGAGGCGGGCGATCTCGGCGTCCTTTTTATAAATCTCGGCGTACAGTTTGTCGACGTAGTAGTCGTCGGTGATCATTTCTGGCGTTCTCCGTGAGGGGTGAGGTGCTACCACAGGTCTTCCGAAAACAGGTGGGGCGGAGCGCTGAGCTTTTCGACCTGCCCCGCCATCGAAGCTATCCGTGCCGCTTGCTCGCGTTCAACGAACCGGCCCGTGTTTGTCAAGAAGCCCTGAACGTGCGCCTCAATGGCACGCCCCGGATGCACCTGATCGATTGCCCAGAGCACATGATGATGCCGGGCTGGAGACGGCAGGTGCCAGACTTCCTCATCGAAGATAACGGCGGCAGCGATGATCGCCTCGTCTATTGAGCGGGGCTGCGGCACGTAGGGCCAGCCGTTATGCCAGATGCGAGCGGCGGGGATCGTCCCCTTCGCGATCTCCACGGCCTCCTTCATCGCGCCTATCAGGCGGTTCCCGGCATCGGTCATACTTCTCTCCCAGTGAAGGTGCCGGTCGCGACCCGAGGAGTAAGGGGTCCACCGGCTGACGGGGTTATTGCCCACTCGCCGTCTAACAGCCCTGCTGCAAAACCCGGGGGATAAGCCGGGCCACCATGACGCCCCCCCAGCAGGTGGGGATCAGGTAATTGGATTGACGCGTCCGGAGTTCCGAGGGAAAGAGCCCCGGACGCGTTTTTTGGGTGAATGCTGCGCACATCCCTCCCAAATGTGGGAGCGCCCGACATCTCCAGAGCCGGGCGCCCGCAGGCTACGCCCTCTTTGCGAGGGCTGCCTTGATGACGTTGACGGTCAGGACGACCGACGCCGTCGACTTGCTGTTCGCTGCGATCCAGTCGGCGCCAAGCTCAGCCTCAACGGCCTTCTTGTTGAGCGTCTTGGTCTCGCGCAGGGCGAAATTCACGTAGAAGGTCTCGCCGTCGATGCGGTCTGCGGCAGCGTTGCGAGCCTCGAACTCAGCGCGCACGGCGGCCTTGGCCTCGGTCAGCGCCTTGATCTGGACGTCGAGGTCGCCGTAGAGGTCGGCAAGCTGGGCGAGCGAGTGGTTACGGAACTGGCTGGTCATGATGGTCTCTTATCCGTGTTGTGGCACTTGATTGCGCCTATGGGTTTGTTCTAGAGGATAGCTCATGACAACGCAAGCGAATAATTCGAGAAAAAAACGAGGCCGCCCTGCCATCGGGATCGGCGTGCAGGTCAACGTCATGGTGCGCCCCGGATTGGGCGATGCCATCGACCAGTACGCTGCTCAGACAGGGCTCAAGCGCACCGACGCCGTGCGGCGCCTGATCAAGCTCGGCCTTGCCGCGTACAACGCCAGCCTCACCGAGTAGTCGGATCAGTTCGCCAAACCCTCGTCGTCCTCGCCGTCGTCTTCCTCCACCTCGTCGATCTCTTCGCCCTCAGCGATGATCTCCAGCGCCTCCTCGAGGGCATCCAGCGCACGTGCAGAGAGGTGATCGATGCTCAGCGTCGTGGTCACGTCCATCTCGATGGGCGCGCCATGCTTGCCGCTGAGTTCAACGCTCTTGTTCTCGCGCCAAGACTTCGGAAAACGGGCAGCCATCGAGCGGGACCAAACCGACGAATTGAAGCCCGGCGTCCACAAAGCCTTCTTGCCCTGCGCTGCCCACCAGACCTCAGCTTTCTGCTCGGCACGTTCCATAGCGCGTAGAAATTCTGGATACTGCGCCATCCAATTGTAAATTGTTTTTACAGTGGTATCGAGCGCATCGGCGATGTCGACCTTCGACGCGCCGTCCTGCCCCATCGCAATCGCTATCTCGCAAAACTCGGGCTTGTAGGCTGACGGTCGACCGAGCGGCAGGCGGTCTTCCGGCTTCTTCCGTGGGGTTGCCATATCGGCCTCCTTGTTGCCCCGAATATAGCGTGCCGGGCATGCCAATGCACCCCCCTCTCTCCGCACCCCTCGCCCGACCCCTCGTCCCCCCATTTTTGTCGGGATCGGTGTTAGCACTGTTAGCGGTGTTAGCCCCTCCCTTTTAGAGCCCCTATTAAAACCCTTTTATCTGAGAACATAGAGATAGAGTAAACACTGATAACAGTGATATATAATCATATATATATATCATATTTTACAAGGGTTTACGCCTTCCAGCGGTGTTAGCAGACCCCCCGTAAACTTTGATCGATGTTAGTACTAACACCGACGTTTTTGCCCCTCCTGCCCTCTGCTAACACCGCTCTCGAGGTCAGTGCCCGAAAAACGTAAAAAAGGGGCCAAATGGCCCCTAATTTTCAGGTCGAATAGCCCGTTTTTGGGCCATCAAAAAGCTCTCAGGTCGACGTCGGTGCCGTACCCGTAGACGCTGTTTTGGACCATGGTTTTCGCTTCATGAAGAGCGCCCCGCAGGCGAAATCCGTCCTGCAGTCAGCGCCACGCTTCTTCATCAGCCAGAACCCCTGCCGGGTGATCCCAAGCAGGGCGGGGAGGTCTGCCTCCCTCTGCACGATGCCCTTTTCGACCATAGCCAGCGCCCACGCCCTGAAGTCGTCTGCGCTCATGGTTGTCTTGGGAGACTTGCTCATTCGTCCTGTGCCTTCGTCGTGTCGCCGTATCGATCCTGCATCTGCCGCATCAGGGTGTCGATCTCCTTTGATGTGGCCAGATGCATCTCGTCCATGTCGGAGACGCTGCAGGGGATCTTCAATTGCCTCAGCTTGCGCGAAAGGCGGAGCGCGGGGATCGGCCTCATGATAAGGGCGCGAGGTGCCTTGCCGGGCTCTGTGTACTCAACGGTGCGTATGTTGGAGGTCATGTTTTTCTTTTCTAGAGGTTTAGGTGAGGGGTTTTAGCCTAGAAGCCAGAGAGTAGATACGCGAGCAAAACCGTGCCCAGCGCGGCGAGGAGCGCCCAGATTGCGTTGTGTTCTGCCATCATTTTAGCGCCCCGTGATCTTCTTCAACTCGGCGCGCAGGGTCTGGGCCTGAGCAAGAACGGTGGTGGCGCGGTTGCTGAGGTCGGCGGCTTCGGCCACCATGGCGTTGACTTTCTTGTTGAACGCCGCCGTCTCGGTGACGATGTTGGTAACCATGTTTACGGCGCCGTCGATCTCATCGAGCAGGGCGATCACCTGCGGGTTCAGGGCGGCGTGGGCCAGGCCGAAATTCTCATCTCGGATGGTCTCGACCCACTTTCGAGGGCAGTTGAGATCTTTGGCCACGCGCTCGTCGTTCCAGTCCTTGATGTAGCCGGTGGTCTCGTCGAGGTAGACCTCCTCGATCTTGGCAAAAACGATGCGCCGATCCTCGCGGGTCATTTCGCGGGGCGGCAGTTCGCTGACGCCATTGAGCTTCGGCTTGATCTCGACGACCTTGGTGTCGTGGGGCATGGGTCTCTCCTTGGGTGTGGTCTTGCGGGCAGATGCGGTGCAGGCCGGGCACAGATCCTTGCGGGGCGTGCTGCCGACGGTCCAGCCCTTGTTGCGCAGGAACTTGGTGACGGCCTCAGGCGGCAGGTTCTTGCCCTGCCTAGAGGCCCTCCCAGCCTGCTCCTCGGCGTTGCACGCCGAGCAGGTGATGTGCGGGGCGCCATCCTTGGTTATCTCGAAAAAACGTTCAGCCATGGTCGATCAATCTCTCCAATTTGACAGACACTCACGACCGCTTCCGTAGGCGGTCGGGAAACACGAAATCCAGCGCCTCGGCTAGGCGGCGGACCTGATACAGCGGCAGGTTCTTGCCCTTGTTCAGCGAGGGGTGGCGCAGCTGGTCGATGGTCCGCTTCGGTATGCCGGAGATGTCCGCCAGCAAGCGCGTCGAGACGTTGAGACGCTCCTGCTCGTCGAATAGCTGCTTCAGTAGCGGGTCGTATGCGGTGCTGGGTTGCAGCGGTCGCCCCTCGCGGCGCGGGTTGGTGGTCATCGTACCTCCTTGGTTGGTTGAATAGTAAGTTCGAGGCCCAGCACGTTGAGACAGGCCTCGAGGATGCCCCGTTGGATAGGTTGGATCAGTTGGAAGACCATACGATTTTCGCGTATGCTTCCCACTTGTCGATGAGCGGTTGCCATAGATCTTCGATGGCGAAGTCTGCCCATGCCCCGCGCGGCGAGGTGCCGTACTCAGTCATTCGATGGCCAGCCAGCACGTAAAGGGCGAACTCGCCTGCAAACCCTTGGTCGCGGATGAAGTCGAAGGTGGTTTTGTCTCGAACAGCCTTCAACGCCCCGATCATCAGGTCGTCGCTTTCTGAACTGTAGCTGCCATAGATGCCCTCGATGACATCGGACCACGGGTCGAACACTTCGTCGTGGACGGATTGGCCATCCTCTGGCAGCGGCTTATCCAAGGCCGCTTTTAGCTTTCCGCGCATGTCGCTCAGGTCAAGAGCGACGATGACATGGTCGATGCCTTCCACGCCGAACTTGACATCTTCGATCATCATCGCTTCGATGGCGGAGCGGGCGCTGGCCTCGAACAAACGCCATGCCGGTTGCCCGTTAACCTCATCGTACTCGCGGTAGTCTCTGGCCTTAGCTATCGCCCTTGCCACGCGTTCAACCATTGCGCTGTCGCTCATTCATTGCTCCTTTGGTCGGCATGTCGGGTAGCCAGAAAGCCCCTCAATGGCCGCAGTCACCTTCTTCCAATCGTACTTGCGCCCCGGCGCCATCACCTGTTCAGCATCGCAACCGTCGCAAACCCACACAAGTTTCTCAGACATATCCATCTTCCTCGTTCAGGGGGTTGGGGGAGTACCGGCAAGACCGCAATAACCGTGCCGTGGGTCGAACAGATCGATTTTTTCGCGTCGTCTTCGGTCATATCTCTGTTCCTTCCGATGAGTT
>Ga0247843_1003947_pt1 | contig 23059 bp, 24 predicted proteins | sample LaCruzMarch2017__FD_192420 | JGI IMG/M metagenome (GOLD analysis project Ga0247843, IMG submission 192420) | Freshwater microbial communities from meromictic Lake La Cruz, Castile-La Mancha, Spain - LaCruzMarch2017_8m | ecosystem: Environmental > Aquatic > Freshwater > Lake | place: Spain...
GCTCTTTATGACACAGTAGTACTAGACTGTGATCAACAAAGGTTGATCACAGTCTAGCCTTTGCCGAGAGGCTGATTCACGCCTTTGGTGATTCCACCAAAGGCGATCAGGCTCTAGCCCCGTCAGCGCGCGCGGAACTGCTGGTGGCAGGCGCCGCAGGTGCCGCCGGTGGCGCGCAGCAGGTCGGGCGAGATGCTGCCGGCCTCGGCGGCGGTGCGCAGCGTGCCGAGTGCCGTCACCATGTTCGCCCGCGCGGTCTCGAAGCCGGCGCGGTTGCCGTCGATGGCGGCCAGCGCGCGGGTCTGGCCGGGCTGGGTGCCCTGCGCCACCGGCGGCGTCAGGCTCGCGGTCGGGAAACGTTCGCCGAAGGTGCGGAAGAAGGCGGTCATCTCGTCGATCCGCGCCACCGTCGGGCGGGCATCGCCGCGCGCCTGCGCGACCGCGGCGATGGCTTCCATGTTCGCGCCCACACCGCGCAGCCCTTCGCGGCGCGCCGCGATCACATCACCCTGGGCCAGGGCCGGCCCGACCGAGCCGATCGCCAGCAATGCCGCCATCATCAGCGTCCGCATGGTCTCTCTCTCCTGTTGGCCCTGAGCCGACGGCACCATAACCCGCATCCCGGCGGGGCCGGCAATCGTTCCTTCTGTGACAAAGCTTGACGGTGGCGGGCGCGCACCCTTGTCGCCGGGGGCGCCCTTCGCTATAGCCGGCGCCCACGCCGCGCCGGAGAGTAGCTCAGCCTGGTAGAGCACTGTGTTCGGGACGCAGGGGCCGGAGGTTCGAATCCTCTCTCTCCGACCAGATGGCAAAGCGCGCCCCGCCCGGGTCACCCGGGCGGGGCTTTTGCATTCCGGGCCTGGCCGGCCTGCATCGGTGACATCTCGTTCATTTTTCTGCAATGCAGCAAAAGCTGGCCGCGTTCTTGCGAGGCCGTGTCTGTCCCTCTTTGGAAAGGAAGACACGGATGAAGCTTCATGCGGCAATCGCTGGCGCCGGCTTGGCGGCCGGCCTCCTGCTGGCCCCCGCGCCGGCCCCGGCGCAGCAGACCGTCGACAGCCTCGGCCTGACCATCCTGACCACCCCGGCCATTGTCTCGGACTATATGTTCCGCGGCATCAGCCAGACGCGCAGCGCGCCCGCCGTGCAGGGCACGGTGGATGTCGAGCACAGCAGTGGCCTTTATGTCGGCGCCTTCGCTTCGAATGCCGTCTTTCGCGGCACCAATGTGCGCCAGGAAGTCGACCTCAGCGCCGGCTATCGCTTCGCGATCGGCGATGTGAAGCTGGATGTGGGCGGCACCTACTATTTTTACCCGGGCTATGACCGCCCGACCGGCGGCTTCAACCTGGACTATTATGAGGCGATCCTCCGCGCCAGCTACGAAACCGCGCCGATCAAGTTCCTGGGCCAGGTGGCCTATTCGCCGAACTTCACCGGTGAGTCCGGCACCGGCATCTATGTGGAAGCCGGCGCCGACATCACGCTGGATTTCGGCATCACCCTGTCGCTGCGTGCGGGATACCAGTGGATCGAGCGGAATGTGGCGACCGCCACCTCCAGCCCGAATGACGGTTTCTTCGGCACGCCCGACTATGGCGTGGTCAGTGTCGGTTTCTCGCGGGAGTTGATCGGCGGCGTGATCGGCAGCGTGACCGGCAGCTATACCTCGATCGACCGCGCGGACTGCTTCGGCGGCGCCAATCTGTGCGGCTCGCGGGTGATCCTCGGCCTGACGCGCCCATTCTGAAGCCGGCTGGGCCGCGCCCGGTTCTACCCGCGCGCGGCCCAAACCATCAGCCGCTTGGCCGGCCAGGTCCACAGCGTGCCGGCCAGCACGAAATAGGCCAGCTGCACCAGCCAGTGCTGTGTGAGCACCGCGTCGCCGAGCGCCACGACGACCATCACATAGGCGATGAAGCCGAAGATCCCCGCCAGGCTTGCGATCCATTTGCGTCCCATGACGCACAGATGGCACGCCGGCCTGCATCGCCAAGATGCGCCGCGCGGTTGCGAAGCGGGCAGGGCGCGGGATATCCTGGCTGTTGAGGAAGGCAAGCAGCCGATGTTCCGTCGCCCCGCCCGGGGCGGCGGCGGGCCTTGCGCGCCATGGATGCAACAGGGACAGCGCGAAGCCGGCATGACCGACCCCGATGAGATCGACCTGCGAGACCATATCCGCGGCATTCCGGATTTTCCGAAGCCGGGCATCCTGTTCTACGACATCTCGACGCTGCTGAAGCACGGGCCTGCCTGGAAGTCCGCGATGACGCGGATGGCGGCGCTGCTGCGCCCCCACCGCCCGACCGTGCTGGCCGGCATCGAAAGCCGCGGCTTCCTGGTGGCGGCGCCGCTCGCGCTCGAACTCGGGCTTGGCTTCGTGATGCTGCGCAAGCCGAGCAAGCTGCCCGGCCTGACGATCGGGCTGAACTATGCGCTGGAATACGGCACCGACCGCATCGAGATGCAGGCCGATGGCGTGGCGCCAGGCGATCGCGTGGTGCTGCTGGATGATCTGCTGGCCACCGGCGGCACCATGGCGGCTGGCATTTCCCTGCTGCGCCAGGCCGGTGCCGTGGTGCCGGCGGCCGCCTGCCTGATCGAACTGACCTTCCTCAATGGCCGGCGCCGGCTCGATGTCCCGTTCGAATCGCTCATCGCCTACGATTCCTGAAGCGGCGGTCGCGCCGGCCGATCTTGCCGCGCTGGTCCAGGCGGTCCAGGCCGCGCCGACGGGCGTGGTGCTGTCCGATCCGAACCAGCCGGACTGCCCTATCGTCTATGCGAACCCTGCCTTCTTTCGCATCACCGGCTTTCCGCCCGAGGAGGTGCTCGGGCGCAATTGCCGCTTCCTGCAAGGGCGCGGCACCGAAGCCGCCGCCATTCACGCGATCCGCCGCGCCATCGCCGAAGCCCGGCCGGTGGATGCGCGGCTGACGAATTACCGGCGCGATGGCAGCCGCTTCGTCAACGAACTGCACATCTCCCCGGTGTTCGACGCCAGCGGGCGGCTGACGCACTTCCTTGGCATCCAGCACGACGTGACCGCGCGCGTGCGCGCCGAACGCGCGGCGGTGCAGGCGCAGCGTCGGGCCGAACGGGCGAACCAGGCCAAGACCGACTTCCTCGCCTTCATGAGCCATGAGGTGCGCACGCCGCTCAACGGCATCATGGGCACGCTGTCCCTGCTGACGGACACGCCGCTGGATGCGGAACAGCAGGCCTATGTGGAAACCGCGCGGCGCTGCGCGGATACGCTGCTCTGGACCGTGAATGAGGTGCTGGACCTCTCGCGGATCGAGGCCGGGATGCTGGCGCTCGAGGATGTGGCCTTCCCGCTGGCCGATCCGGTGGCGGAAGTGCTGGCCCTGGTCCGCCCGGCGGCGCAGCAGAAGGGGCTGGCGCTGACCGCGCGCATCGATCCGGGCCTGCCCGCGATCATCCGCGGCGACCCGGCGCGGCTGCGCCAGGTGCTGCTGAACCTGGCGGACAATGCCCGCAAATTCACTGCGACGGGGGGCATCGCCATCGAGATCGGCCGCGCCGAGGATGCGGCGCGCGGCGACCGGCTGGTGGTGTCGGTCAGCGACACCGGCGAGGGCATCCCCGAGAAACTCCGCCGCCGGCTGTTCCGCCGCTTCCAGCAGGCGGATGCGGGCACGGCGCGGCGCCATGGCGGATCGGGGCTTGGGCTGATGATCTGCCGGCAGCTGGTGGCGCTGATGGAGGGCAGCATCGGCGTGGACAGCAAGCCGGGCGCCGGCAGCGTGTTCCGCTTCGACCTGCCGCTGCGTCCCGCGGACCTGGCCGATGCGGCGAAGCCAGCCCCGCCCGGCTGGGCCGAGCCGCCGCGCCCGCTGCCGGGCGCCCCATCCCGGGCCCGCCTGCTGCTGGCCGAGGATGGCGAGGCCAGCCAGCTGGTGGCCGCCGCCATCCTGCGCCGAGCCGGCTACAGCGTGGACCTGGCGCGGGACGGGGCCGAGGCGCTCGAGCTGGCCGGCCAGGGCCATTATGACGGGATCCTGATGGATGTGCGGATGCCGCGCATGGATGGCTATGCCGCCACCGCCGCCATCCGCGCCCTGCCGGGCCCAGCGGGCCGCGTGCCGATCCTGGCGCTGACCGCCTTCGCGCTGCCGGGCGATGCCGAACGCTCGCTGGCCGCCGGCATGGATGGGCACCTGGTGAAGCCGGTGGACCGGCCGAGGCTGCTGGCCGCCGTCGGCGCGCTGCTGAACGGCGTGCCGCAGCGCCCGCGCCAGCCCGGACCGCTGCCCGAGCCCGGCCCCGGCATGGCGCTGGTCGGGCGCGACACGCTGGATGAGTTGCGCGCCGCCGTCGGCCCCGGGCGCCTGCCCGATCTGGTCGGTGTCTTCGCCGTGGAGACGATCGGCCGGCTCAAGCGCCTGCAGGCCAACCAGCAGCCCGACGCGGTCTCGGCCGAGGCGCACGGGCTGCACGCGGCGGCCGGCACCTTCGGCGCGGCGGCGCTGCGCGATGCGGCGCTGGCGCTGGAGCGTGCGGCGGCGGATGGCGACGCGGCCGCCATCGCTGCCCTGATCGGCGCCCTGCCGGCCCTGGTGGAGCGCACCTTGCACGCGCTGACCCGGGCCATGGCGATGGCCGGCGAGGCCACGGACTAGTTGCCCCATTGGCCCCGCTCACGCGGGACGCCACGCTTTGGCCGCATTCGGGCGGCCATCTCCGCGCATGACGGATTGGGGACATCCTGCCCGCCGCGCCGTGCTGGGCCTGCCGCTCGCGGCTTTGGCCGCGCCGGCCGTTGCGGTGCCGGACCGCGCGATGCTGCTGGTGCCCGGCCCCGAGGAGGGGCGCCTGGCGCAGCTTGGCCGCGCCTTGGCCGGGGTGCTGTCGCGCGGCCTGGGGTCGGCGGCGGTGCTGCATGTGCAGGCGGTCGGCGCGGCCGATGGCGTGACCGCGGCCAACCGCTTCGCCGCCGCGACGCCCGCCGATGGGCAGGGGCTGCTGCTGCTGCCGGGCGCGGCCGGTCAGGCGCTTTTGATCGGCGATGGCCGCGCCCGGTTCGAGCCGCGACACTGGCCCGCTCTGTGCGGCGCGGCGCAGCCGGCGCTGCTGGCGGGAACGCGCCGGCTGGACGCGCCGGGACCGCTGCGGCTGGCGCTGCCCAGCCCCGCTGCGCCGGAAGCCGCGGTGCTGCTGGCGCTCGACCTGCTGGGGCGGCCGGCCCAACCGGTTTTCGGCGCCAATCCCCAGGCGCTGCTGGCCGCGGGTGCGGCGGATGCCCGGGTCATCGCGGGGCCCGGCCTGGATCTGGCCGGCCTACGGCCGCTGCTCGCGCTCGGCAGCGCCGCACTGCCCGATCCGGCGCTGGCCGAGCTTCCGACGCTCGCCCAGTTGCTGCCGGATTCGGCGCGCCCCGACCTGATGGCGGCGGTCGAGGCGGCGTCGCTGGCGATGCGCACCGAGGCGGTGCTGGTGCTGCCGCCGCTCACCTCGGCCGATCTGGTGGCGCTGTGGCGCGCGGCGGCGGAGCGCTGGCCCGAGACGGGGCCGCGCCGCTTCGGCCCAGCCGAGGCCACGCCGTTGCTGGCCGGGCTCTGCCCCGACGCCCAGGTGGCCGTCGCCTATCGCGAATGGCTGCTGCGCCGCTTCAACTGGCGACCCGCCTGAGCCGCGCCACGGCGCGCCAGATCGGCTCGACGAACAGGTTGCAGGCCAGGGTGCGCACCAGGTGGAAGCCCAGCACCAGCGGCACCCCAAGCTCCAGCGTCTTGGCCGTCACCGTCATCTCCGGCAGGCCGCCCGGCGAGGTGCCCAGGATCACCGCGCCAACCGGCAGGCCGGTGGCCAGGCCAAACGGGATGGCCAGCGCCGCCAGCAGCGCCGCCATGGCCAGCGTCGCCACCACGGCCACCAGCGCCAGCCGCTTGGCCGAGAGCAGGAAGGCCCGGCTCATCCGCGCGCCGAGCGACAGGCCAAGCCCGACCTGTGCCGCATCCACCAGGAACAGCGGCACGCCGGAGGGCAGGTGCCCGACCGAGGATAGCGCGATGACCAGCCCGCAGGGCCCGAGCATCCAGGGATTGGCCAGCCGCGCTGGCCTGAGCGCCAGGGCCACCGCCACACCCCCCGCCAGCAGCAGCAGCAGGCCAGGCAGCCACACTTCCGGCCGCTCGGCGAAGAAGGCGCCCGCCCCGCCGCGCGGCGCGAACCAGGTGATCAGGGGTGGCAGCAGCACCACCACCACCATCACCCGCACCGTCTGCATGAGCGAGACCGGCGGCACCGACACGCCCGCGCGCTGCGCCAGGATCGCCATCACCACCACCCCGCCCGGCACCGTCGCGAAATAGGAGGTTCGCGGATCGAGCCCGGCCGGCCGCTCGGCCGCCCAGGCCACCAGGATGCCGATCAGGATCGTGACGAAGGCGGCCAGCACCAGCCAGGGCAGGGCGGCCGCCAGCGCGGCCATCACCGGCGTGGTGAAGGTCTGGCCGAGCCCAAGGCCAAGCAGCAGCAGGGAGACGGGGCGGGTGACCGGCCAGCTGGCGGCCCGCTCATGCCAGGCCAGCGCGCCCGCCGCGGCCATGGCGCCAAGCATCCAGGCCAGCGGCACGCCCAGCGCCGCCGCGATGGCGCCGCCGAGCGTGGCCGCCGCCGCCGTGGTGATGCGTTGGCCGGTCTGGCTGTCGAGGAAGGTGGCAAGGCGGGGCGGCACGGGCCGAGCATCGGCGGGCGGGCGCCGCGCGTCAAACCGGCGCGGTTCATCCTTTGGCAGCATTTACCTCATAGCGTGGCACAGACCTGTGTTGCTGGACCTGACCGATGATCCTTCCCGCCCGCCAAGCCGCCCCCGCATCCTTGCCCGCGGTGCCCCTGCCCGAGGCCCGCCCGGCCATCGCGCCGCCGCCCGGCGAACCGCCCGCCGGGTCCTTCCCGAATCCGAGGTTGCGGGTCGATGCCGCGCTCAACGTTGTGGTGCTGGAGTTTCTCGGCACGGACGGGAAGCTCAATCACAGCCTGCCGAGCCCGCGCGAACTGGAATCCTACCGGCGCGAGGGCGCCCCATCGCCCCGCCGCATCGACCTTCGCTCCTGACCCCCGGTCACGCTTTCAGGGCCTGTGAGACGATCGAGTTTGCGCCTGCGCTTTGGCGCTTCCGGGCATCAGGTGACAAACGCTCAGGCGCGCGGCACGCGGAAGGGCAGCATCGCGTACATGCTGGGATGGGCGAAACGGTCGAGGGAGAGATGCTCATGCACCGCGCTGGCCTTCTGGCCGAGCAGATGGGTCTCGATCTCGGAGCGTGAATAGAAGGGCGCGTCCACCAGGGCGCGAACCAGCCGCGCGCCGGGCGGGTCGGCCCGGGTTGGCCGGGGCAGGCGCCAGAAGGTGCGGGCCATGCTGACAGGCGGCGGCGGCGGGATCTCATCCACCGTGCCATCGGCCGCGACGCGCAAGGCCAGGGATTGGTGCGATCCGTCGCGCCGGGTGGCGTTGTAGAGAATGGCGGTGGCGTCCCGCATCGGCGCGCGGCACCAGTCCCATTCCCGGAAATCCTGCTCCAGCGGCGCCGATCCCCAATTGCTGTCGAAATAGGCCGGCCCGGACCAGGAAAGCGAAGGGGCCTCCATCCGCACCTCGACGCGCGAGCGGGCGGCGATCGGGAACCAGTGGTGCCGCCCGGCGGAATCGAGCTGGAAGCGGCGGCTGGACAGCGCATCGGGCCGCAGCACCACGCGCCCGCGCAGCTTGCGGGGCAGGGGGGCGGTGATCTCGGCGATGTCGATGGTCAGTGCCGTGCCGTCCCAGCGGAGGCTGCTCGGCCCGATCGCCAGGCTGGCCCTGTCCCGGCGCAGCGCGCCGCGGCGCCGGTCGGTCATCGCCCAGCGGGTCGGCGCGCCATAGAGGGCGACGTTCAGGCAGACATGGTTTTCCGGGTCGGCCGGCCGGTTGCCGGTGCGGGCCCAGGCGTACCAGGGCGAGAAGACGGTGCCGATGAAGGCGATCAGCGTGATGCCGTGGCGTCCATCGTCGCTCAGTGCGTCGATGTACCACCAGCGATAGCCCCGCGGCGGCACCGGCTGGTCGAAGGCCCAATCTTGCGCCGGGTCTTGCATCATGCGGGCAGGCTCTCCAGGGCCGCGAGGGCGGCGAGACGGCCGGAGGCGGCGGCCATGGCCACCCCCGCGCCAGGATGGGTGCCGCCGCCGGCCAGCAGCAGCCCGGGCAGGCGGGTGCGCGCGGCGGGGCGGTTGAACGTGGCCTGCCAGCCCTGCACGGCCGCGCCATAGAGCGCGCCGCCGGTGCCGGGGAAGCGGGCCTCGAAGGCGCGCGGGCCGAGCAGCGCCTCGGCGCGCGGCGCGGGGTCGAGCCCGGCGGCGGCGAGGCGGGCCAGGGCCGCCTGGCGGAACGCCGCCTCGGCCGCCGCGTCGGGCTGGCCCTGATCGCCGCGGGCGGGGGCGTTCGCCAGCAGCAGCAGCCTTTCCTCGCCGGCGGGCGGCGGCGCGCCATCCACCCGGTCCAGCGCCAGAAGCGTGAGGGTGGGGGTGGCGGGCATCCGGCCGCGCAGCGCGAGCGCGGCATATTCACCAACCGCGTCGGGGGCGTGCAGCACGGATTGATGCGGCGCGTCCGGTGGCAGCCGGCCCAGCATCGGCATGGCGATGGCCGAGAAGCTGCGGCGCGCCGGCGGCAGCGGGTCCACCGCGCGCGCGGCGGCGGGGCCGAGCCGCCCGGCCGCCAGCGCCGCCGGATCGGCGGTGCAGATGATCCGCTCGCAGGGCAGGGTTTCGCCATCGGCCAGCGTCAGGCCGGCGACGCGCCCGCCCGCCAGGGCGATGTCGGCAACCTGCGCATTCAGCCGGATCTCGGCCCCCGCCGCGCGGGCCAGGTCAGCCAGCACGGCGATCAGCCGCGCGAGCCCGCCCGCGATGAACCAGCCGCCGGCCTGCTCCACGGCGGCGACCAGCATCAGGCTGGCCGGCGCCTGCAGGGGCGAGGTGCCGACATAGGCGGCGGTGCGGCCGAATAATTGCCGCAGCCGCGGGTCCGGAAACAGGCTGCCCAGCACGTCCCACAGCGGCGTGAAGGGGCCGGTGGCCAGCAACCGGCCGACCCCCGCCCCGGCGGCCAGGCCGAGCGCCGTTGGCCGTTCCCGGCTCAGCATCGTCGCGTCCAGCGTCTCGAAGGTGGCCTCAGCGCGGGTACGGAAGGCGCGGAAGCCCGGGATGGCGCTGGCACCCGCGAATCGCCCGATGGCCGCCGCGGCTTCCTCCGCCGCCAGCGGCAGGTCGAGCCGGCTGCCATCGGCGAAGATGTGCCGGCCGAGATGGGTTTGCGGCGTCAGCTGCAGATGGTCGTCCAGCCGCGTCCCGGCCTCGGCGAAGATACGCGCGAAGATGGGGCGGAGCGTGAGCAGCGCGGGGCCGATCGGCACCGGCACGCCGTCCAGCGGATGGGTGGCGATTCGCCCGCCCGGCGTGGCGGCGGCTTCCGCCAGGATCACGGGCGCGCCGCGATGGGCGAGCAACAGGGCGGCGACCAGCCCGCTGATGCCCGCGCCGACAATGCCGATGCGCGGCCGCGACTGGTTCATGGCCGCAGGGTGCAAGCGCCGGTGGTGGCTGTCAATTCCAATTGACACTTGCGTACGAAATCAAATGTCACATCAGAATTACGCAACGCGAAACCGGATCGCCGACAGGAAAATGCGGAGATCACCTTGCGGGCAGGGCGGTTTTTGGGGCTCACTTGCAAACCATGCCGTGGTTGATCACCTGCTTTCTCGATTTCTCTTGCCGGGTTACCACCCGAATCTGGGAAACCATCGCGCACCATGATGAAACGCGCCGCGCTCACGCGCCCCGACATTGAACTGCGGCTCGACGCCGAGGGCGTGATCCAATCGGTCAGCCTCACGCCGGGCCTGCCCCATGACGCGGTCGAAGCCTGGCTTGGCCAGCGCTGGACGGCCACGGTCGGTGCCGGCGCGGCCGATCAGCTGCGCCGGATGCTGCATGAGGTGCGGGAAGAACGGGTCTCGGCCTTCCTGCACATTGCCCAGCGCTTCCCGGACGGCACCGAGATCCCGATGGAATATGCCGCCTTCCGGCTGGATGAGGCAGGGCAGGTGGTGGCCGTCGGCCGCACCCTGCAGGTGATCGCGGATTTGCAGGCCCGTCTGATGGCCGCCCAGCAGGCGCGCGAGCAGGAGTATTGGAAGCTGCGGGAGACGGAGTCGCGCGCGCGCCTGCTTTTCGACACGGCCGAACAGGCCATGCTGCTGCTGTCCGCCGGCACGCTGCGCGTGGCGGAGGCGAACCCCGCGGCCATCCGCCTGCTCGGCATGGCCCCGGGCTGGGACTTCCTCCAGGAACTTGTGGCCAGCGACCGCGGCCTGTTCCGCGACCTGGTCGGGCGCGCCCGCGAGCCCGGGCGCGTGCCGCCCATCCGCCTGCATCTCGGCCATGAGGGGCGGCCCTGGCTGGTCCGCGTGAGCCTGCTGCCGCGCGAGGCCGATCCGCAGCTGCTGGTCCAGCTCGCCCATCCCGAAGGCGAGCCGCTATCCGTGCCGATCGCGGCCGGCCTCAGGGCGGAGGCGCTGCTGGAACAGATGCCCGACGGGTTCGTGGCGCTGGATGCCGGTGGGGTGATCCAGCGCGCCAACCATGCCTTCCTGGACCTGGCGCAGGTGGGCAGCGAGGCGAGCGTGCTGGGCGAGCGGCTCGATCGCTGGCTGTCGCAGCCGGGCTCCGACCTGTCGGTGATGCTGGCCAGCCTGGCGCAGCATGGCGCCATGCGGCTATTCCCGGCCCGCCTCACCGGCAGCCTTGGCAGCGAGGCGGAGGTGGAGATCAGCGGCACCCTGCACACCGAAACCGGCGTGCCGGTGATTGGCCTGCTGATCCGCGACATTGGCCGCCGCGTGCTGCCGGCCACCGAAGCGGCGGCGCTGCAGGATGCGCTGGGATCGCTGGCCAATGAGGTCGGGCGGGTGCCGCTGCCCGTCATCGTGCGCAACACCGCGGCCCTGGTGGAGCGCGCCTGCATCGAGGAAGCGCTCCGCCAGAGCGGCGGCAACCGCACCGCGGCCGCCGACGCGCTTGGCCTGTCGCGCCAGAGCCTTTACGCCAAGCTCGATCGGTATCGGGTGGATGATCCGACGGAAGCCGGGGGCAAGTAGCGGGGCCCCTTGCGGCGCGGCCACCAGCCCTGTTTCATTCGTGGCAATTGAAGGGGGGGGCTTCCATGTCGCGCTTTCCGACCGGCGTGGCCGACATCCTGGCCGCGCCCACGCGCCGCGGCCTGCCGCGGAAATTGCAGCACAAGCCGGCCGATATCGGCGCCTATATGCGCGGCGTCGACAATTTCTGCCGCGTGCTGGCGATCCGCCCGGGCGAGCGGGTGGTGATGCTGACCGACCCGCTGCTCGATCCGCGCGTGGTGCAGGCGATCGAGGGGCTGGCGCGCGGCCGGGGTGCCAGCTTCCGCGCCTTCATGGGCGAAAGCACCCGCTATGTGACCGTGCCCGAGGAAGCCAAGCCGCTGCTGGAGGATGCCGATTTCGTCGTCTCCACCTGGTTCGCCTCGGTGCTGGATCCCTATTGCATCGGGCTGCGGCGGAACCGCGGGCAGCGCTGGGTGAAGATCACCTTCTTCCGCGACCTCGACCTGTTGCACACGCCGCAGGCGCAATTCCCGGTGGACCTGCTGGGCGAGATCATCCGCGCCACCGGCCGGCTGTTCCCCGAGGCCGGGCCGTTCGAGCTGCGCCTGTCCGACCCGCGCGGCACCGACCTCAGCATCCCCTATACGGATGCGATGTTGCAGCATCTGCGGCGGCATAATCGCTGGCGTGGCCACAACATCGCCGACCAGCCGGGCTGCTATGTGCATTACCTGCCAACCCACGGGCCGAACCTGTTCGAATATTCGATGGTTGGCCTGAAGCCCGAGGATCCTGTCGGCATCAACGGCACCGTCTGGGCAAACTGGGCGGTCGGCTTCGATGCCCCCTTCGAGAGCCCCGTCGGCGTCGAGTTCCGCGACGATGTGGTGGCGGCTGTCCATGGCGAGGGCTTCGCCGCCGAGGTGATGCGCGACTATCTGATCGGCGGGACCATGGAAGAACTTGGCTGCGGCCATAATCCGAAGGCGCCGCGCTTCGACATCTATCCGGCCGGCCCCAATTCGCCGGGGAGCCTGCATGTCGGCATCAACGCCCTGAAGCCCTCCGACTATCTGCGGCGCGTCATCCCGAACTGGGAGGAGCCGCATATCCACATGGACCTGGTGCTGTATGACGCGACCGTCACGGCGGGGAACGTCACGCTCGTCGAGGAGGGGTATCTGCAATCGCTGCGCGATCCCAAGGTGCGCGCGCTGGCCGAGACCTATGGCGATCCGGTCGATCTGCTGGAAGCCTGGCCGGTCTGAGCCGGCGGGCAGGGGGGGAAGAAAATGCAAAAAAACTGGTCGCGTCGGGCGCTGCTCGGCGCGGGGGCGGCGATGGCCGCCGGGCCGGCATGGGCGCAGGGCGCGCCGCTCAGGGTGATCGTGCCCTTCCCGCCGGGTGGTGGCGGCGACACGCTGGCGCGGCTGGCGCTGAATGCCGCGCAGGCGCGGCTCGGCCAGGCGGTGGTGGTGGAAAACCGGCCCGGCGCCGGCGGCAATGTGGGCGCGGAACTGGCCGCCCGTGCCGCACCCGATGGCGCCACCCTGTTCTACGGCACCAACGGCACCCATGCGATCAATGAGGCGCTCTATCCGCGCCTCAATTTCCGCCCGCATGAGGACTTCATCCCCGTGGCGCCGCTGTCGCGCATCGTGCTGGTGGTGCTGGTCAAGCGCGACCTGCCGGTGGAGACCCTGCCGCAGCTGATCGCCCATCTGCGCGCCAATCCCGGCCGCGCGAGCTACGGCTCGGCCGGCAATGGCACCACCAGCCACATCGCCACCGAGATGTTCCGCGCCGCCGCCGGCGTCGAGCTGCTGCACGTGCCCTATCGCGGCAATGCGGCGGCGATGACCGACCTCATCGCCGGGCGGATCGACCTCGCGATCGACCTGATCCCGGCCGCGGGTGCGGCGATGCGCAGCGACACGGTGCGCACCCTGGCGGTGACCTCGGCAGCACCCTTGGCCGCGCTGCCCGGCGTGCCGACCGTGGCGGCCACGCTGCCTGGCTTCGAGGTCAGCGCCTGGGACGGCATCTTCGCCCCCACCGGCACGCCAGCCGCGCTGGTGGCGCGCCTCAACGCCGCCTTCGTGGGCGCGATGCAGGAGGAGGCGGTGGTGGCGGCGCTGCGCGCCCGCGGCGCCGTGCCCGCGCCCGCCATGTCACCGGCCGAGTTCGCGCACTTCATCGCGGCCGAGCGGGTGAAGTGGGCGGCCGCCGTGCGCGCCTCCGGCGCGACCCTGGACTGAGCGCGCCTCCGGCGCGACCCTGGACTGAGCGCGCCTCCGGCGCGACCCTGGACTGAGCGCGCCTCCGGCGCGACCCTGGACTGAGCGCGCCTCCGGCGCGACGCTGGGCTGAACCTGCCCGGTGCCGGGCGATCCGGGCGACCAACCAGGGGGAGAGGCGGCATGTTGACGAATCGCAGGGCGCTGCTGGCCGGCGCCGCGCTGGCCGCCGCCGCGCCAACGGCCATGGCCCAGGAAGCGACCCGCTTGGTCGCCACCTTCCCGCCCGGCGCCGCGCTGGACGGCATTGCGCGCCTGCTGGCCGAGGCCGCGCCGCGCCATGGCCTCGGCACCGCCATCGTCGACAATCGCGTCGGCGCCAATGGCAACATCGCCGCGGCCCAGGTGGCGCGCGCCCAGCCGGATGGGCGCACGCTGCTGTTCACCATCGACAGCACGCTGACCGTGAACCCTGCCCTCTATCGCAATGTCGGCTTCGATCCTGCGGCGCTGGAGGGTGTCGCGCTGTGCGGCACCTATCCGGTCGTGTTGCTGGTGCATCCTTCCACCGGGATCGCCAGCCTCGACGCCTTCGTGGCCGCGGCGCGCCAGCGCCCGCTGCTGTATGCGTCCGGCGGCAATGGCTCGCCGGGGCATCTGGCGATGGCGCATCTCGGCCATGCGCTGGGCCTGCCCGCCGGCGCGCTGGAGCATGTGCCCTTCCGCGGCAATGCCGAGGCGATCACCGCGCTGCTGGCGGGGCAGGTGCAGGCCGGCTTCATCGCGATTTCCGGCGGTGCCGCCTTTGCCACGGATGGCCGGCTGCGTCCGCTGGCGGTCTCCGGCCCGGCGCCGATCCCGCAATTGCCCGAGGTGCGGCCGGTGGCCGCGCTCGGCCATCCCGGCTTCGACCTGCGCTTCGCCTATATGCTCATGGGGCCGCGCGGCCTGCCGGAGGCAACGCGGCGCGGCTGGGCGGCCTTGGTTCGCGCGCTGTTCGCGGAGCCCGCAGTGCTGCAGCGGTTGGGCAATTGGGCGGTGACGCCCGATACCGGCGATGCCGCGGAGGCCGATCGCTGGATCACGGAGGCCAGTTCGCGCTGGCGCACCGTGGTGCAGGCCAGCGGCATGCGGGTGGAGTAGCAACCTGTCCCCCCCCCGCCGCGAAGCGGGCAGGGGGGGCGACGGTTCAGATCTCCGCGTAGCTGCCGTTGCGCCACACGTAGAACACATAATCCGGCACCGTCACGTCACCCTTGTCGGTGAAGCTGATGTCGCCGAGCACGGTGGCCCAGGGCCCGCCCGACTTCAGCAGGGCGGCCAGGCGCCGCGCATCCACCGTATTGGCCCGTGCCGCGGCCGCGGCCCAGATCTGGATCGCGGCGTAGGTGTACAGAACATAACCCTCGGGATCGATGTTCTTGGCGCGGAAGGCCTGCACGACCGAGGCCGCGGTCGGGCGCTTGCGCGGGTCGCTGCTGAAGGTCATCAGCGTGCCCTCGCCGGCGGCGCCGGTGATCTGCCAGAACTCGTTGGTCACCAGCGCGTCGCCGCCGATCAGGGTGATGTTCATCCCCCGCTCCTTGGCCTGGCGCAGGATCAGCCCCGATTCCGTGTGGTAGCCGCCGACATAGACAACGGTGACGTTCGCCTGCTGCAGGCGGGACACGATGGCGGAATAGTCGCGCTCACCGGGGGTATAGGCGCTGAACAGCGCCTCCTGCATGCCGGCGGCGTTCAGCGCCTTCTTGGTTTCCTCGGCCAGGCCGCGGCCATAGGCGGAATTGTCGTGCAGGATGGCGATGCGCCGGTCGCGCATGTTTTGCGCCATGTAGCGCCCGGCCACCTGGCCCTGCTGGTCGTCGCGGCCGCAGACGCGGAAGGTGTTCCACTTGCCTTCGTCGGTGAAGCGCGGGTTGGTGGAGGCGGGGCTGATCTGCAGCACCCCTTCCTCGGCGTACACATCCCGCGCCGGGATCGACGAGCCCGAGCAGAAATGCCCCGCCACCAGCGACACGCGCCGGCCGGAGAGCTGGTTGGCCACGCTGACCGCCTGGCGCGGATCGCAGGCATCGTCGCCGATCTCGAGCGCCAGCTGGCGGCCGAGCACGCCACCGCGACCATTGAGGTCGGCCACCGCTTGTTCGGCGCCGGCGCGCATCTGGCCGCCGAAGGCCGCGTACTGGCCGGTCATCGGGCCGGCGGTCGCGATGCGGATCGGGCCGGTGCCCTGGGCCGCGCCGTCATGGCTGGTGAGGATCAGCGGCGCGGCAAGGCCGGCGCCGAGAAGGGTCCTGCGCTGGATGGTCATCTCAATCTCCCCTATGGCCGGGCTGTGGGCCCGATCCTGCCGCCAAGTCTATGCGGGTCCGGCGGTTTCGGGAAGCAGCCCGTCGATCGCCGCGGCCAGCCGCACGTCGCGCGCCGACAGCCCGCCAGCGTCATGGGTTGTCAGCGTGATCTCGACGCGATTCCACACGTTGAACCATTCCGGGTGATGGTCCTGTGCCTCGGCCAGCAGCGCCACGCGCGCCATGAAGCCGAAGGCCTCGTTGAAGTCGCGGAAGCGGAAGCTGCGCATGATCGCATCCCGCCCCTGTTCCATCCGCCAGGCCGGCAGCCGCGCGGCCATGGAAGCCCGTTCCGCCAGATCGAGTTTCGCCACCAAGGCCCGCACTCCCCGCTTGACTTGCCGCGCCGCCCGGGCTGCATCGCGCGATGACCCGATATGGCCAGCCGCCCGCGCTCGAGGATCTTGTGGAGATGGCCGACCAGGCCTTCGCTGCAATCCCCCTGGAACTGCGCGAACTGGTGCAGGGCGCCGCCATCCTGGTGGAGGAGGTCGCCGATGAGGAGATCGCCACCGAGATGGGCTTCGACAGCCCCTGGGCGCTGACCGGCCTCTATCGCGGCGTGCCGATGACGCAGCGCAGCGTGATGGATGTGCCGGCCGAGCCCGACACCATCACCCTCTACCGCGAGCCCATCCTGCTGGAATGGATCGAGACCGGGGAAGACCTGTTCCGCCTGGTCCGCAGTGTGCTGATCCATGAGATCGCCCACCATTTCGGCTTCTCGGACGACGACATTGAGCGGCTGGAGGAGGAGGAGGGTTAATCGGAAACTCGCGGTCGCACCGCGAGCCCGCCGGCCCCGTCGCGGGACGCCGCCACGGCCACGCCCACAATCGCGAAGCCGGCCGGCGTGCGCACCAGCAAGGGCCCGCCGGACGAACCCCGCGTGCCCGTGCAATCATGCCGCAGCAGCGGCGGCGCCACGCTGGTCAGGCGGCAATTCGTGTCGGCCAGCAGCGCATGCGCCCGGTCCTGCTGCCAGCCGCCCAGCCAAATCGGCGTGCCCGGGCTGCCCGGCGCGGCCATCGACAATGCCGGGCCGGGCAATGGCGTGGCCAGGCGGATCACTGCCCAATCGGCCTCGGCCGGGCCGCGGCGGGCCGGGTCGAAGCCGGGGCCGATCGTGAAGGCCAGGCCGCGCGCATGGGCGCGGAACTCGCCCCGGTCATAGCCGGCCAGCGCATGCGTCCGGCCCGGCTGCACCAGCACCCCGGTGCGCGGCGCCACCAGGCAATGCGCCGCGGTCAGCACCCGGTCGGGCGCGATCAGCGCGCCGGTGCAGCGCCCGCCGGCCTCGGTCTGCACGCGCACCAGGCTGTTCCAGGGCGGCAGCGCCACATCGGCCGGCTGGCGCTGATCCGCGCCCGCCGCCACGCCCGGCAACATGGCGAGCCAGAGCCAGCCCATCGCACCCTCCTGTTCGGCGCCGCCCGATCCTGGATCTAGACTGCGATCAACGAAGGTTGATAGCAGTCTAGCCTTTGCTGAGAGGCTGATTCACGCCTTTGGTGATCCCACCAAAGGCGATCAGGCTCTATCGGCCGAGCCGCGCCACCAGCAGCGCCGTGACCAGGGCCAGCGCGGCCAGCAGCCAGGGCACGATGCCGAGCCCGACCAAGTCCGCCGCCACGCCGAGCCCTGCAGGGATGGCGGCGACACCCAGCGTCGCTGACGCCACCTGCAGGCCGACCGCTGCCGGGGTGGCGGCCGCGCCCACCCGGGCGGGCGTGCGTGCCATCAGGGTCGGGAAGACCGGCGCCATCGCCAGCGCCATCAGGCCGAGCGCCGGCAGGCTGGCCAAGCCCAGCGCGAAGCCGATCGCGGCCAGGACGGCGACCGGGTTCAGCAGCGCCAGCAGCCGGTCCGCGCCGATGCGGTCCACCAGGAAGCCAAGCCCGATCCGCCCACCCGTCAGCGTCGCGAAAAACAGGGTGGCGCCGGCCGCTGCCTCGGCCGGGGTGGCGCCGCGCCCGGCCAGGATGGTGGCCGCCCATTGGCCCGCCCCGGCCTCCAGCCCGGTATAGACGAAGAAGATCAGCGCCTGGCGGCGCGCGACCGGCAGCCGCAGCACGGCGGCCAGCGAGGGGCGCGAGCCGGCCGGCGGCGCCGCCCAGCGCGCCCGCGTCACCAGGAAGGCCAGCGCCAGCGCGGCCAGCAGCGCCGCCACCGCCAGATATCCCGCCTGCCAGCCCAGCCCCGCAGCCAGCAGCACCGCCGCCAGCGCCGGGCCCGCCGTGGCGCCCACCCCCCAGAAACCGTGCAGCCAGTTCATCTGGCGCGGCGCGAAGCGGTTGGCGGCAAAGGCGTTCAGCCCGGAATCGACCGCGCCCCCGCCCGCGCCCGCCAGCAAGGCCAGCGCCACGAACCCCCACCAGGGCGGCGCCAGCCCTTGCCCGGCGGCGGCCAGCGCCGTGGCGGTCAGGCTGGCCGCCAGCAGCCCGCCCAGCCCGAGCCGCGCCACCAGCCAGCCCGTCGCCAGCCCGGCCGCCACATAGCCGACCGCGACGGCAGCCAGCACGGCGCCCAGCGCCGCGTTGGGCAACCCATAGGCCGGCCGCACCTCGGGCCACAGGCTGCCGGGCAGCGGATCGGGCAGGCCAAGCCCGATGAAGGCCAGGAAGGCGAGGGCGAGAAGCGGGATGGCGCGCGATCAGGCCAGCGGGTCGAGCCCGCCGGGCGGCAGGCCCGCGCGCCCCTCGATGCGCCCCGCCATGCGGACCAGGGTGCTGGCGATCTTGGCGCCGTCCATCGGGTCGCCCTGCGCGCAGACGGTACCGGCCACGGTCAGGGCGCGCTGCATGGCGTGGCGTTCCGCGTCGGTCGCGTGGGGCAGGGCGGCCTCGACGGCCGCGCGGGCCAGGTTCAAGGCGCCATCGCACATCTCGGCCAGATGCGTGTCCAGCGCATCCGGATCGCACGCACCGGCGGTGCCGGCGCTGGCGACAAGGCCGGCCAGGCCCAGCGGCAGCAGGCGGCGTGTGGGGTGCATCGGCGGCCTCCAGGACGCGGTGTTGCTCACCCGTGATATGGGGCCTTCCGGCCCGCCGCTCAACTCGTGGGCGGCGCCGGCGGCGGATAGCAGGTGCGCGGCGGGTTGGGCGGGGGCGGCGCCGACTGGGCCAGGGCCGGGCCGGCGGCCAGCAGAAACAGCAGGAGGGCAAGCGCGCGGGTCATGCGAGTTCGTACTCCACCTCGGGGACGTAGTGCGCAGCTTCCTTCCCAAGCAGGGAGGAAAACAAGGTAAAATGTTCGATGGCGAGGGGTGGCGTGCGAAACAGGCTGTGCGCCTGCACGAATCGCACCAGCTTGCCGGTGTCGGCGCGCTCGGTGCGGGCCAGGGTGACATGCGGGGCGAAGCGCCGCCGGTCCGGCTCCAGCCCGATCCGCTGCAAGGCCGTCTCCACCTTGGCCTGCAAATGCGCCAGCCCGTCCGTCCGGCTGGTGGTGATGTGCAGGGACTGGATGCGCCCGCCCTTCTCGAAGGTGCCGACGCCGGCCAGTTCCAGCGTGAAGCGCGGCGCGCGGATGGCCGCGAGCGCGGCATCCACCTCCTCGGCCTGCCAGCTTTCCACCTCGCCGATGAAGCGAAGGGTGAGGTGGTAATTTTCCGGCGGTACCCAGCGCGCGCCGGGGATGCCGCCGGCCAGCAGCGCCAGATGCGCGCGGATCGGGGTGGGCAGGGCCAAAGCAACGAACAAACGCAACATGGCGGCCTCCGCGATTCGAAGGGGGCGCAGCTAGCCTGTGGGCAAAATCCGCACGCGGTCCAGCAGGGTTTCGATGAAGGGTTGCATGCGGCGCGCAATCTCCTCGGCGCCGGCGGCGGTCGGGTGGATGCGGTCGGGCTGGTTCAGGCGGGGCTCGCCGGCGACGCCCTCCAGCAGGAACGGGTAGTAGACCAGGTTCTGGCGGGTGCGGGCGGCTTCCTCGAACACGCCGCGGAATTCGTCGCCATAGCCGGCGCCGAGGTTGGGCGGGGCGATCATGCCGGCCAGCAGCACCGGCAGGTTGCGCGCGGCGATGGCATCCAGGATTGCGGCCAGGTTGGCGCGCATCTGGGACGGCGGCAGGCCGCGCAGCCCGTCATTGCCGCCGAGTGCCACGATCACCGCATGCGGCCGGTCCGCCAGCGCCCAGCCGATTCGCGCGCGGCCGCCCGCCATCGTGTCGCCCGAGACGCCGGCATCCAGCACCCGCACATTGCGCCCGGCAGCGCGCAGCCGCGCCTCGATCCGCGCGGGCGGGCCCTCGCTGCGGGCCAGGCCGAAGCCGGCGGTGATGCTGTCGCCCAGCATCAGCAGCCGGATCTCCGGCGCCGGCTGCGCCAGCGCGCCCCCGGCCAGCGACACGCCGATACATGACAGCGTCTTTTGCAGCGCCAACCGCCGCCCATATCGGGCGAAACCTGTCGAGGTCTTCATGTCATCCGTTCCGCTTGTCACTGCGCTTGGCCTTACCTTCACCGCCCGCGCCGCCTCGGGCCCGGTGCCCGTGCTGCGCGGCGTGGACCTGGCCATCGAGGCCGGGGAGGCGGTGGGCATCGTCGGGCCGTCCGGGTCGGGCAAGACGTCGCTCCTCATGCTGCTGGCGGGCCTGGAACGGCCGACCGCTGGGTCCTTGATGGTCGCGGGGCGCGACCTCGCCGCGCTGGACGAGGATGCGCTGGCGCGCTTCCGGCGCGATGAAGTTGGGATCGTGTTCCAGGCTTTCCACCTGATTCCCACCATGACCGCGTTGGAGAATGTCGCGGTGCCGCTGGAATTCGCCGGCCGGCGGGACGCCTTCGACCGGGCGCGCGCGGCGCTGACCGAGGTCGGGCTCGGCCATCGGCTGGACCATTACCCCGGCCAGATGTCGGGCGGCGAGCAGCAGCGCACCGCGCTGGCCCGCGCCGTGGTGGCCGAGCCGCGGCTGATCCTGGCCGATGAGCCGACCGGCAACCTGGACCGCGGCAATGGCACGGCGGTGATGGACCTGCTGTTCGGGCTGCGCACGCGCCTTGGCACCACCTTGCTGCTGATCACCCATGACCCGGCGCTGGCCGAGCGCTGCGACCGCCAGGTGCGGATCGAGGATGGGCGCATCGTTTCCGACACTGGCCGGCTGCGGATGGCCGCGGAATGAGCGCGCATCTGGTGCAGGGCTGGCGCCTGGCGCGCCGGGAATTGCGCGGGGGTCTCTCGGCGCTGCGGATCGTGCTGGCCTGCCTGGCGCTGGGGGTGGCCGCCATCGCCGCCGTCGGCACCCTGCGCGCGGGGATCGAGGCGGGCTTGCAGGCGGATGGCGCGAAGCTGCTCGGCGGCGATCTGGAGGTGCGGGTCAGCCAGCGCCCGGTCGATGCGGCGGCGCGGGCCTGGGCCACGGCACGCGGCGCCGCCTTGTCCGAGGTGGTGGAGATGCGCGCCATGGCGGTCGGGCCCGACGGGTCGCGCAACCTGGTGGAACTGAAGGCCGTCGATGGCGCCTATCCGCTGTATGGCGAGCTGGTGCTTGGCCCGGGGGAGGCGCGCCTGACCGAGGCCATGCCCGCCGTGGCGCTGGATGCCAGCGTGGCGGAGCGGCTGGGTCTCAAGCCCGGCGATCCGGTGCGGATCGGCGAAGCCGCCTTCCGCTTCGCCGGTGTCGTTGCCGCCGAGCCCGACCGCACGGCCAGCCCAACCGTGCTCGGCCCGCGCGCCATGATCCTGCGGACGCACCTGGCGGCCACGCAGCTGATCCAGCCCGGTTCGCTGGTGTCCTATGATCTCAGGCTTCGCCTGCCGCCGGGCACCGATGCGCGGGCCTTCGGGCGAGACTTCCGCGCGGCCCATGGCGATGGCGGCTGGCGGGTGCGCCATGCGGGCGAATCGGAACCCGGGGTGAACCGCTTCCTGGATCGCGCGGCCTCCTTCCTCACGCTCGCGGGCTTCACCGCGCTGCTGGTGGGCGGCATCGGCGTGGCGACCGGCGTGCGATCCTGGCTGGAAGCGCGCGGGCGTACCATCGCCACGCTGCGCTGCCTCGGCGCGCCGAGTGGCACCATCCTGGCGACCTACCTGATCCAGGTGGTTCTGCTGGCGGCTATTGGCACGCTGATCGGCCTTGCCGCCGGTGTCGGGCTGACCTTCGTGGCGGCGCAGGCGCTGTCGGGTGCGCTGCCGGTGCCGCCGCGGCTCGGCTTCTATCCGGGGCCGCTGGCGCTGGCGGCCCTCTATGGCCTGCTGACGGCGGTAACCTTCGCGCTCTGGCCGCTCGGCCGGGCGCAGCGCGTGCCCGGTGCCGCACTGTTCCGCGACACGGTCGCGGCCACTCCCGGCTGGCCGGGGCCCGCGCTGCTGGTGGCCAATGCCGTCGCCGCCCTGGCGCTGGTGGCGCTGGTCGTCGGCACGGCCGAGCAGCCGGCCTTCGCGCTCGGCTTCTGCGTCGGCGCGGCCGCCACGCTGGCGCTGTTCCGCGTCGGCGCCAGCCTTCTGATGCGGGGCGCCCGGGCGCTGCCGCATCTGCGCCAGCCCTCGCTTCGGCTCGGCTTGGCCAACCTGCACCGGCCCGGTGCGCCCACGCCCATCATGCTGGTGGCGCTCGGCATCGGCCTGACGACGCTGGCCGCGGTTGCCACCATCGAGGGCAATCTGCGCCGCCAGCTGGCCGAACAGCTGCCCGACGCCGCGCCGAGCTTCTTCTTCATCGACATCCAGTCCGACCAGGCGGCCGAGTTCGACCGGCTGGCCGCGGCGCAACCGGGCGTGCAGACCGTGAACCGCGCCCCCAGCTTGCGTGCGCGCATGGTCGCCGTGGATGGCGTGCCGGCGGAGCGGGTGCAGGCCACCGAGGAAACCCGCTGGGCGCTGCGCGGCGATCGCGGCCTGACCTATGCCGCGACTCCGCCCGCGGGCACGCGGCTGGTCGCCGGCGAATGGTGGCCGGCCGACTATGGCGGGCCGCCCTTGGTCTCCTTCGACGCGAATATTGCGCGCGGCTGGGGCATCGGCATCGGTTCCGTGTTGACGGTGAACGTGCTCGGCCGCGACATCGACCTCAGGATCGCCTCGCTGCGGGAGATCCAGTGGCGGGGGCTTGGCATCAACTATGTGATGGTCGGCTCGCCCGGCATGCTGGAGGCGGCGCCACACACCCATATCGCGACCGTTCGGGCGGAGATGGCGGCGGAGAATGCGGTGCTGCGCGCCATCACTGACGCGCTGCCCAATGTCTCCGGCATCCGGGTGCGGGACGCGCTGGAGGCGGTGGCCGCGCTGCTGACGCGCGTCGGCACGGCCTTGCAGGCCACCAGCTCGGTCACGCTGCTGGCGGGCATGCTGGTGCTGGCGGGCGCGGTC
>Ga0247843_1003950_pt1 | contig 23046 bp, 20 predicted proteins | sample LaCruzMarch2017__FD_192420 | JGI IMG/M metagenome (GOLD analysis project Ga0247843, IMG submission 192420) | Freshwater microbial communities from meromictic Lake La Cruz, Castile-La Mancha, Spain - LaCruzMarch2017_8m | ecosystem: Environmental > Aquatic > Freshwater > Lake | place: Spain...
ACTGATCCTAAATAGTTAATCGTGTTGGGTTGTTTGAAAGCGATTACTGCGCCAACTCAAGCATCGTTTGCAATAAAACATTGCCACCAGCGACTAGATCTGCCACTTCAGTATGTTCGGCCGGGTTATGACTGATCCCTTTAACCGAGGGAACAAAAATCATTGCGCTCGGGCATAAGCGCGCCATCATTTGCGCATCGTGCCCTGCGCCAGAGGTCATTGAACGACACGAGTACCCTAGCGCTTGTGCGTGTTGTGCAATCAAATCAGCGATACCATCATCAAACTTCACGGGCTCAAAGCGCGCGAGGCGGTGGCTCGTAATTTTGACGCCTTCGTCGGCAGCGAGTTTGACTAAAAAATCAGCAACTTTTTGTTCGGCGATTTTTAAGAGGGCTTCATCGGTATTGCGTAAATCGACTGTCACGACTGCTCGAGCTGCGATCACGTTAATCAAATTGGGATGCAACTGGGTGACGCCCGTCGTGGCGACTTGCGCGCCGCCCATCTCGATGGTGAGCTGACGCATAAAGACGCTGATCGCAGCTGCGCAGTAGCCCGCATCATGGCGCAAGCGCATCGGCGTGGTGCCTGCGTGGTTTGATTGCCCCACAATAGTCAGCTCTTGCCAAGAAATGCCTTGCAGGTCGCGTACCGCACCAATCGTGACGCCTTCAATGTCAAGAATCGGGCCTTGTTCAATGTGTAACTCAACAAATGCGTGCGGTTTGCACAAGGGTAGGGCAGCCTTACCAACGTAGCCAATTTTAGTCAGCTCGTCGATCAGGATTTTGCCATCCGCGCTGTGTGAGGCGTAGGCCTCATCAAGTGACAAGCCGCCAACGTAGACGAGTGAACCGAGCATGTCTGGGTGAAAGCGGGCACCTTCTTCGTTTGTGAACGCAGCCACTACAATCGGACGGCGCGTGACGATACCGGCTTCATTCAAGGTGCGAACCACCTCAAGCCCACCAAGTACGCCTAAGGGGCCGTCATAACGACCGCCAGTGCGAACTGTATCGATGTGCGATCCCGTCATTACGGGCGGCAGCTCTTCGAGCCCGGCACGCCAGCCAAAAATATTGCCAATCGGATCGATACTGACCTCAAGCTTTAGCGCTTCCATCCACGTAATGAGCAGATCTCGGCCGAGGCGATCCTCGTCAGAGAGTGCTAACCGACAACAGGCACCCTCTGGGGTCATGCCAATGTCAGCGAGCGTATTGAGTTGTTCGAGTAGCGGTCCGGGCTGGATCCGTAAGTCAAGTGTGCGTGAGTCAAGGGTGTTCATGCGAGGACCTCAGAGGCGGTTTTTCCAATAACTTGTCGGTAAATGACGGGATCGGTGTCACCTTCGCTGCCTAGTAATAAGACACGCGAGTGTGCATCGAGTTGGAGTTGTAGGCGGATGTTGGCGTGATCGCGCGCAGCTAAAAGTGCAGCTAGACCGACTCCACCGGTTTCGCCAGCCACGATTGCAGGGTCACCTGAGTGTGGCTGCGCTAATATTTGCATGGCTTCAAGGGCGTAGGCATCGTCTACGGCTACGGCGACGTTTGTGCCGCCGTGCAGAATTTCCCAGGCGAGTTCAGAAACCTCGCCGCAGGCTAGACCCGCCATCACCGTATCAAGCGAACCTTCAACAACTGTGCGATGACCCGCCTGTAAGCTTTTGTACACACAATCTGCCTGTGTGGGCTCAGTCACAACAAAGAGAGGGCGTTGCGCACCCCATTGCAGCCAAAAGTTTGCACAGACCGCCGAAGCTAAAGCCCCGACGCCAGCTTGCGCAAAGACGTGTGTGGGTGGTTGCCTTGAAGACATTTGGGTCACAATTTCTGAGGCCATGACGCCATAACCATGCATCACATCAAGCGGAATGTCGCGGTAACCGGGGTACGAGGTGTCAGAGACGACGGTCCAGCCCTCTGCGGCGGCAGTCGTAGCGGCAAACCGAACCGCGTCGTCGTAATTGCCCTTGACTTCGCGTACCTCGGCGCCGTAGTGTGCGATGGCATCGCGTCGGCCTTGGCTGACCGTTTCGTGTACATAGATTACACATTTGCAGCCAAACAGACGGGCACCCCAGGCGACCGAGCGCCCATGGTTGCCATCGGTCGCACAGGTGACGGTAGAGGCCTTGATTAAGTCTTTGAAGGCACCTGACAATAGGTCTTTTGAGCTGACGTGTGAGAGGCCCTGTGCGTGCTGTACCTTGAGGCGCAAGACGTTGGCCACAGCGTAGGCTCCGCCTAACGCTTTGAAGCTGCCCAGACCAAAGCGGCCGCGCTCGTCTTTGTAAAGGATTTCAGCCACACCAAGCTGTTGCGCCAATTTGGGTAAAGATACCAAGGGGGTTGGGGCGTAGCCTGGCCAGCTTGAGATTTCGGCGAATGCGGCGTCGAACCCTGCTTGGCTCATGACGCTGGCGCGTTTGGCACCATAAGCTGAAAGGCTTGGCTCGGCCTGTGGATTGGTAAAAGCGTGGGCGGGGGGATTCATGCGCATCTCATTTTGGTGCTTGCGTTCGTATATCTGGCGATCGTACAGGGCAGTCGGGCGAGCGAACGTCAAGTATGGGGCTGATCAGTCGAGCAAGAGTCAGAGTTTAAAAAAACGAAATAGTGAAAAATACAACCAGCTCGGCTTTTTCAGCCGCTCAGGCAAAATGGTATCAGCTTTAGCAAATAAGAATAATTTTCGTTTAGGGTGGCGGCAAGTGAAAATATACGGTGTAGACTCGTTTTGCGTGGCATCTGAGCACTTTTCCGTGCATTTTTCTTGCCGGTCCGAGTGGTTCATGTGCGAATCTTCAATCTTTGCTTTCTAAGTTAAGGCGGCTAGACATGTTGAACTGTGATCTGTTGTTGATAAATGGTGTAGTGATCGATGGTAGCGGTCAGGCACGGCGCGAAGCTAGCGTTGCTGTCAAAGATGGCCGTATCGTCGGCGTTGGCAAGGCGCTCAACTATGCCGCGGCTAAGACAATCGATTTGAAGGGTTTGGCAATCACCCCTGGCTTTATCGATGTGCATACGCACGACGACCGTCTGCTGCTGGCCGACCCCTCGATGGCTGCAAAAGTCAGCCAAGGTGCCACCACCGTTATCACAGGTAATTGCGGTTTGAGCTTGGCGCCGCTGGGACAAACTGAAGCGATTGCACCTTTGAATTTGATTGCGAATGGCCCTAGCCAGCGTTACGAGACGTTTGCAGATTATTTCGCAGCGCTTGAAAAAAATCCGCCTGCTGTCAACATGGCGGCCTTGCTTGGTCATACTACGTTGCGTGCGGTCACCATGTCTGACCTGACGCGACCCGCTAATGATGCTGAAATCGCAAACATGCAGGTACTGGTTCAAGAGGCCCTTGATGCAGGTGTGGTCGGGGTGTCGACAGGTCTGTTTTATGCGCCGGCGCAGGCTGCGACCGCAGCTGAAATTCAAGCCGTGTTTGAACCCTTGCGTGGCGGCACGGCATTGATCGCGTCGCACATTCGTAACGAAGCGGCGCAAGTGCTTGAGGCCATGACTGAGGCCATGTCAATCGCTAAAGAATTGGGTGTGCGGCAAGTGCTGTCGCATCACAAAGTCAATGGCCAAGAAAACTTCGGGCGCTCGCGCGAAACGCTTGCTCTCGTTGATCAGATGCGTGCGCAAGGCGATGTGTGCCTCGATTGTTACCCGTATGTCGCGTCGTCAACCGTGTTGCGGCAAGATACCGTTGAGCAAGCCTCACGAACCTTGATCGCTTGGTCTAAGGCAAAGCCCGAGACAAGCGGCCGTTATGTTGATGAGTTGCTCAAAGAGCAAGACTTACCGTTGACTGAGTTTTTGGCATCGCTGCAACCCGCAGGCGCTATTTATTTTTCGATGGATGAAGACGATGTTGAGCGAATCCTGGCCTATCCAGAAACGATGATTGGTTCAGATGGTTTGCCACACGACACGTTTCCACATCCGCGTTTGTGGGGTGCGTTTCCAAGAGTCTTAGGTCACTACAGTCGTGATCGCAAGCTGTTTCCGCTTGAAACGGCTGTGCACAAAATGACTGGTCTTTCGGCTGCGCGCTTTGGCCTGAAAGATCGAGGTCTGATTAAAGAGGGTTATGCGGCAGATTTGGTGATCTTCGATCCAGTACACATTAAAGACAGCGCGACATTCGCCGATCCGATGCGCCCGGCCGCTGGGATCCATCAAGTCTATGTCAACGGTGTACTGAGTTGGCAAGACGGCGTCACCACCCACGCAAGAGCGGGTCAGGTGCTCAGACGCTCTTAATGTTAGATATCCGTCACGAACCTGTCATTTAAACGTGGTCTGATTGAAGTCAGATCAATTTTTATTTGAAGAGTCTTCCCATGCGCCCAATCGACACCGACATTGATACCGATAATCCCTCTACTGAGCCACATTTCCAGACTGTTTTGGCGGCTTCGCTTAAAAATCCTTCGCGTCGGCAATTGATTCGGGGTGCAATCGGGTTGGCGGGTCTTGGGTTGTTGTCTGACTCGTTGATTCCTTTTGCGAACGCAGCAACTGCTACAAATACTGCTGCAACCCTTGGGTTTACTTCTGTTCAAAAAAGTGTGCTTGACTCAGTGCTATTACCAGCAGGGTATAGCTATAAGGTTCTTCATGCCTCTGGCGACCCGCTGACCGATAAAGTGTCTGCCTTTTCTAATCAAGGCCTTGAGCTTGATGATTGGTCTGCCCGGATCGGAGATCATCACGATGGCATAGACATTTTCTATATTGATGAAAAAGGTCAGTACACCGAGCGCGATACCGGTCGTGCGCTGTTGGTAGTCAATCACGAAAGCTCAGCTGACTCTCACTTGTTACACCCCAAGGGCCAGACTTCAAACGGCAAACAAGGCAAAAAGTTTGATCAGTTCGGCGCCTGGGATTTGGGAGTACGCCCTGAACTTGAGGTGCTCAAAGAGATCAACCTGCATGGGGTCTCAGTTGTTGAAATGACGAAAGGCCCACAGGGCTGGAGTTATCGACTCGACTCGCCGCTGAACCGCCGACTGACGGCGCAAACTCCGATGACTGTGCATGGGCCACAAGCCGAGTTGAAAAATATTCACGCGCTGATGGCGACGGCTTTTGATCCTAAGGGCTCGATGGTTCGCGGCACGTTGAATAACTGCGGGCACGGTAAAACGCCTTGGGGCACCTACCTGACATGTGAAGAGAATTGGGCGAGATATTTTCAGATTGCTCCCGGTGCTGCACCGCTCGATGCCAAATCGCAGGCGTCTCTTAAGCGTTATGGCGTGGCGAGCACGCCGCTTAATCCACAAAGCCCAAAAGCACCTAGTCAAGGGTGGCATACCGTGTCAGACACGGACAATCGCTTTACGCGCTGGAACTTAGCTGCAAGTGGCGCATCGGCGGCACAAGACTTTAGAAACGAAGCCAACACCTTTGGCTTCATTGTTGAAATCGATCCTGTCACGCGTGAGTCAGTTGCGGCAAAACGTATTGCGCTCGGTCGGTTCGCGCACGAGGCCGCGGTTTGTGGGACCCCCAAAGCCGGAGAGCCACTCGCGTTTTACATGGGGTGTGACACGCGTAATGAGTACATTTATAAGTTCGTGAGCACCGCTCTTTGGGATCCTAAAGATGTGGGCGGCGGGATGGCCGTTGGTGATAAGTATCTAAATGAAGGCAAGCTGTTTGTCGCGCAATTTAAGGCTGACGGCACAGGACAATGGCTTGAACTGACGCTCAAGGATCCCAAAATTGCTTCGTATGCCAAGTACGCATTTGCGAACCAAGCAGATGTTCTGGTGAACGCGCGACTAGCGGCTGACGCGTTGGGTGCCACACCGATGGATCGTCCTGAATGGGGCGCAGTGAATCACAAAAACGGAGAAATCTATTTTGCGCTCACCAACAGCGATGCTGCGAACCGCAATCCGGCAAAGGTCGATGCTGCAAACCCACGTGCTTACGCTGACGTCGATGGCAAAAAGAACTCGGGCAACCCGAACGGTCATATTATTCGCTTCCACGAGCAAAGCGATCGCTCGACTGCGCTGCAGTTTCAGTGGGATATCTTTTTGTTTGGTGCAGAAGACGATGCAGGCTCAGCCAACCTTTCAGGGCTCACGACAAACAATTCCTTTTCTTCGCCTGATGGTTTGTGGTTTAGCAAGGCAACCGGTATTTGCTGGATACAAACCGACGACGGTGCCATGACCGACGAGACCAATTGCATGATGCTTGCAGCGATTCCGGGGCAGGTAGGTGACGGCGGTAAAGTCACGGTGAATAATAAAATGGTGGTGGCAGGCCAAGAGCAAACCAGCCAACAAGACACCTTTATTGGTGCAGCATTAGGTGAAGCAAAGCTCAGGCGTTTCTTGGTTTGTCCCAAAGGAGCTGAAGTCACTGGCGTCACTGAAACGGCCGACGGCAAGACCCTGTTCGTCAATATCCAACACCCAGGTGAGCTGACGCCTGCCTTGGGGGATGCAACTGAGTTCAAATTTCAGAGTACCTGGCCTGGCAATATGGGTTACGGCGCTGCCGGTCGCCCGCGTTCAGCCACGATCGTGATCACTAAAGACGACGGTGGGATCGTCGGCTTATAAGGATCTGCTTATCAGTTTTGAATTGGTAGTGATATTTCATTATCAATAAGTGATACTATGTTATCAATAGTGATCACTTAGTGTTGCTTGATGCCTACTGCGCACTCTATCGTACTGTCGCCGCCTGACTTCTGTCGAAAGACAGCCCGTCGGGTGCTGGCATGTGTGGCTCTTTTAGCGTTTCTTGCCTTACACCTGAGCATGGTTTGGCACGGGCCAGAGCACGCGCTCAACGAATCGAGTCGCGTCATCGAGGCTGCGACCTCGCTTCAAGCAACCTCGGCAAAGGCCGTGACCGCAGGCATCGCAGCGACGTCACCAAATTCTGTGATGGAAGAGGACGTCGTCAGCCCACCCAGTGCAACGGTTTTTTCGCACGCTGAGCAGGTGTCGTCTGCCTCGGAGTTATGTCTCAAGTGTTTAGAGGACGTTGCTCAAACTGTTGGTCTGACGTCTCAAACCGCTCAGTTAGCGGCTTCACGTGTGGATGCTTTGCAGCCGCGATCGCAACCGGTCTGCCGTTTTGCGACACCGGTCGAACTCGCGAATCAACGTGGGCCGCCCACCTTCTTAAGTTAACACCGTCTCGCAACGCTTTTCAGCGTTGACCTCGTGTTTAATTTAAGGATAAAAAGATGTTTAATCTTAAATACGCTGCGCGCGCCTGCGCAGCATTAGGCTTTGTTGCCGCTTTTGTGCTGGCACAGCCCAGCCTCGCTCAAACTGCTTCGCCGCCGGCGACCGCAGCCGATCTTGCTAAGCTTCAAGACACCATCCAGGCCATGCGCGTGTTGTACGAAAATCGTATCAACTCGCTTGAGCAAAAAATTACGACCTTAGAGCAACAAAATACCCAGCTAGCTCGCCAACAAGGTGCTGCATCTGCCGCCGGGCGTCCCGCGGCAACCTCTGCGACTGTTACTCCCGCAGCACCAAGCTCAGCAAATGCGAAAGCGATTACGAGTCCGATTCCAGTCGCGACGACTGCTGGCGCAAGCCCAACCTCGGGCAGCCCTGTCTCCGGGGCGCCTGACCTTGGTCGTAACCCGCCTTCATCCTTAGGCAGAGGAATCGTCCTACCAAAAATAGGACCCATCACTCCAGAAATTTCCTTGATCATCGATGGTAAGTATTCTGCGCAAAGCCAAAACCCTGAAACTATTGGTCGCGGCTTTGTGCCCTCCGGTGGCGAAAATATCCCGCGTGGCTTATCGTTGGGCGAGACCGAATTGGCACTTGCCGGCACGGTCGACAATCTTTTTCGCGCGGAGGCGCGTTTAGTCCTTGCACAAAACGGCCAGGACTTTAATGTCGCCTTAGAAGAGGCATTTTTTGAGACGCTCGGGATGCCGGCCGGTTTGAAAGTCAAAGCCGGTAAATTCTTCTCCAGTGTGGGTTATTTGAACAACAAACATCCGCACGAATGGGACTTCGTTGACTTGCCTCTTGCCTACAAGGCATTTTTCGGCGGACAACTTAATAACACAGGTGCTCAGGTATCGTGGGTGGCGCCTCTTGAAAGTATGTACCTTCGGTTAGGGGGCGAACTCGGCCAGGGCATGACCTACCCCAACGGCAACAACTTTAACGAGAACAGACCAAGGTTGGGTACGATTTTTGCCAAACTCGGCGGCGATATTGGTACCGAGTCTTCATGGCTTGGTGGTTTGTCTTATGTCACCTCGAGCACCGGAGACCGTCCCAGACAATCTGTGCTGAACGAAACGGATACCTTCGAGTTCAACGGCACGACCGGTGTTGTAATCGCTGACTTTGTTTACAAGTGGGCGCCAAACGGTAACTCAAGTCGTCAGAGCTTTAAGCTTCAGGGCGAAGTCTTCTGGAACACCCAAAAAGGTTCAGCGTCAATCAATACCCCTAACGCGTCTGTGTCTTGTGCAGCGCCTTGCTTTGGTAATGCCTACACCAACACGCAAAGTGGTTTTTACGTGCAAGGCATTTATCAGTTCATGCCAAACTGGAGGGTCGGTTATCGCTTTGATCAGCTATTCGGTGGCAATTCGAATTATGGATTTAGTGCTGATACGTTAGCTGGTACACCGCTCGAGTCTTACAACCCAATGCGCAATACGATCATGGTGGATTGGGCGAACTCTGAATATTCAATGTTCAGGTTACAGGTCGCGCAAGACACGATGTATGGCCCAGGCAAGACAAATAATCAAGTCTTTCTGCAATACATCATGAGCCTCGGGGCCCATGGCTCGCATCGTTTCTAAACTAAAGGCATTCACATGACTCTGTCAAAAATGTACCGTGGGTTGTCTTTAGTCATCCTCGCTTGCGGACTGTTCGTAGGCGCGCGCGTCCAGGCACAACTCAACGTCTTCGCAACAGTTCCTGAGTGGGGGGCGTTGGCTGAAGAGCTAGGTGGAGACAAAGTCAAGGTGTATGTGGCCACCAATGCTTTGCAAGATCCGCACCGCGTGCAAGCGCGCCCCTCGCTGCTGGCACGGGCGCGTAGTGCGCAACTGTTGCTCGCGACTGGTGCGGATCTTGAAATCGGTTGGCTGCCACTCTTGCAGCGCGACGCAGGCAATCCAAGGATCTTGCCGGGCACGCCCGGCATGTTCGAGGCGAGTCAATACGTCCAGCTTCTGGGTATCCCCACTTCAGCAGACCGAAGCATGGGCGATGTGCATGCGGCAGGTAATCCACACATTCAAACTGATCCGCGAAATTTTTTGTCGATTGCGCGGGCGTTGACTGAACGTTTGATCTTGCTTGATTCGGTCAACAGCAGTTTTTATCAAGACCGGTTGCGAAGCTTTATCTTTAAATGGCAAGCGAACATTGATCGCTGGGCAACCATTGCTCTGCCTTTGCGAGGAGAAAAAATTTGGGTGCAACACGATGGCTTCATATACCTGAATGATTGGCTTGGCTTGGTTCAGGTCGGTACGCTCGAATCATCGCCTGGGGTTGATCCGTCGGTCGCCCATCTTGGTGCTGTGTTGCAACGGCAAAACCAGCTGAAAGGTCGTATGATTATTACATCTGCGTATGCGGGTGATGCAGCGTCTAAGTGGTTTAGCGAAAAGGCGAACGTGCCGCTGGTTGTTTTACCCTTTACCGTCGGCGGCAATAAAGAGTCGACAACGCTACAGACATTTTTTGAAAATACCATCGCCCGCTTGCTGCGCGCTCGATAGCTTAGCTAAGCAGTTTTTTGACTTAAACTGTGCTGAATTGAAATGAGGGATGGCGGATGGTTAAGTTAATGTTTGAAGGCATCAAGCATATCCGTAAAGCGGTATGGTTTGTATCGTTTGTTTTTTTTACGACCGTGCAAACCGTCAATGCTCATCCTCATGTTTGGATCGAGGGGCACTTGACTCTTTTGTTTAATAGTCAGGGGCAGGTTACCGCCTTGCGGCACGCTTGGAAGTTTGATGAATTGTTTTCGGCTTTTTCGTTGCAGGGGATCACGCGCGAAAAAAATGGGGTAGTACCGGCCGCCGAACTTAAAACCCTAACGGATCAGTGGATGCAAAACTTGGCTGATCCTGCCTCGCATTTTTTTACGACAGTGTCGCACGGTGGTCAGGCCATTTCGCTGCAAAAACCTGTGCAGGCACAGTCTAATTTGGATACTCAAACGAATCAACTCACTTTGTCGTTTGAGTTGCCCTTCAATGAGCCGCTCGCACTCAGCAAGCAGTCGCTCGAGGTTGATGTCAACGACCCTGGTTATTTTGTTGCCTTTGATTACAAGGGAAGTCAGGTGCTTACGCTCAGCGAGGCGCCGTCCACCTGCCGGTATTCGCACATGCCTCCTCGTGCACTCGACCCAAAAAGTCAACGGCAACTCGGCGCGTTGACTCCAGACCAAAAAGAATTACCCGAGCATTTGCGACAGCTTGTACGTCAACTGTCGCATCAATTTAAAGTGACTTGTTGAGCGCGCGATGTCTGTAATCGGTGCTCGACTGCCACGCCTGCTCCTGGCACTCGTCTCAGTCGCGCTTGGCGTGGCTCTTTTAGGTCTGACGGCTGATGTGCTTGCCGTTACCGGTCACCCCTTTGCGATAGCCGAACAGCGTTTGAGTACTAGCTCGACGGGTTGGCTTGCTGAGTTTTTTGCGCAAATGGCGATGTGGCAATCGCACTTTTATCGACAACTGACTGGTGCGGTTCGCGCTTGGCAACAAGATGGGTGGGCGGCTTGGTTATTACTCGGCTTATCTTTTGCTTATGGTGTTTTTCACGCACTTGGCCCTGGCCACGGCAAGGCTGTGTTATCAGCCTATGTGTTGGCAAATCGTGAAACCGTCAAAAACGGTGCGATCTTGGCGTTGTTATCGGCCTTTTTGCAGGCGCTTGTGGCGATCTCGTTAGTCGGTATTGCCGCCGGGGTGCTGAATGTATCCGGGCTTGCATTAACTCGGGCAACTTGGTGGCTTGAGATCGCCTCGTACGCGATGATGGTGGCGCTTGGCGCCTGGCTCGTGTTTCGGCAGATGATTCGGCCTGTCTGGCGCTGGCTCACACAGCGACTTGCTCGTGCCTCAACGGCACCTGTACAGAGCGATGACTCTCATTCCGGCCAGAGCCATCAACGGATCCACCTCGATCACCACCATCACCACCATCACGACCATCACGACCATCACGACCATCACGACCATGATGGTCGCCAAGCACAACAGGATCATCAGCCTTTGCGGGCTCATCAGACGCATCGCGAGCTGAGTCCGTCTGCTGCGCCCGAGCTTGCAACGCGATTACAACCCCATGATACGCATCAGCACGATGAGCACTGCGGACATTTGCATGCGCCTGATCCGGCGATGCTAGCAGGGCGCTTAACCTGGTCCAAGGCAAGTTCAGCGATTTTGGCAGTTGGATTACGCCCGTGCACCGGTGCTATTTTTGTATTGGTCTTTGCGCTGGCTCAAGGGTTTTTTATCGCCGGGGTTGCTGCGGCCTTAGCGATGGGGTTGGGAACAGGGCTCACGGTGGCTGCGTTGACAACAGCCTCACTCTGGCTGAAGAATGCCACGGTCAGTGTCGTGGGTGGCCAACAGCGTCTGGTTGGTCGGTGGCTACTGCTGGGGGTGCAGGGGTTGGCGTCGGTTGCCTTATTGACGCTAGGTATTTTGTTGTTCGGTGCTGCGCTTAACGCCTAGTGTGTCATTGAGTCGACCACTCATCCGTCAAGTCAGCGCTAGCAGTTTTTGCAGCGGCCGTAATCCGGCAGGGTAGCGTTAACAGTTTTTGCAGCGACCGTACAGAGTCAAGTCATGATCTTCGATCGTGAAACCTTTTGGTGCAAGGGCTGCTAAATCGGTTGGACACGAGTGAATGTCAAAGACTTTTTGACACGTTTTGCACTGAAAATGATGATGATGCCCGTGACCAGAGAGTTCAAAGCGAGGGTTTTCGCCGGGCAAGACAACTTGCCGAAGCAAGCCCTCGTCAACCATCGTTTTTAAATTTCTGTAGATCGTTGCAATGCCTATGCGTGGCACAGTTTCACACGCTAGCTCGAGCACCTCAAGCGCCAGCAGGGGACGCCCCGCACGCTTTAAAGCATCGTGGATGGCAGAGCGTTGAATCGTTGATCTTTCCATGAGCCTTTCTTGAAGAACAAACGCGACACCAGGTCAGCGCCGACGACTGTCGACAGGGCAATGCGCTGCGGCTACGACGAAAATTAACACAGGCGAGGCAAAGTGCGTGCAGCGATAATGATATTGTATTATCATTATCCAAGATTGCGCAAATTTTTACCTTACGTAATGCGCATCCTCAACCCTAACGACTCAGATTATCCTGCTTTATGCCCCTGGCCTCAGCAAAGTCTCCTCGAACGAATGAACCCGCTAGCCAAGCGCTTGGACGGCAACCTGACGCAGCCCATGTGCATCAGACGGTCGAGCAGCATGCTCATGATAAGGGTCAAGGTCAGCCAGCGTTTCACGCCCATAGCCACACGCACGACCATTCGATGCCGCACACGCACGGCCCACGCCTAAATGGTTCGCGAGTCGAAGTCAGCCCCGTTTTAGTTGGGGTCGGGGCAAGAGTCTTGGCGGTTTTTGCTTTACTAGGGCTATTGTGGTTAGCAATTTTCTGGGCGTTTGTTGGCAATGTCTGATCAGCGTTCGACCCGACTCGCGCCTGAAGCGATCGAGATTCAGAATCTTACGCTTGCTTATCAAGGGCACCCCGCGGTGCATCACGTGACGGGGCGTTTTCTGCCCGGTTCGCTTACCGCGATCGTGGGCCCGAATGGTGCCGGCAAAAGCACACTGCTCGGAGCGCTCTCTGGTCAGCTTCAGGCCGCCGAGGGGTCAATTCAATTTGGGCAGGCCCAAAAGTGTGAATTGGCCTACCTTCCACAGCAATCCTCAATTGACCGAGAGTTTCCGATTCGGGTTGTAGATGTTGTATTGCTCGGGGCCTGGCGCGAGCTAAAAAGCTTCAATCGCGTGACAGCACTGATGCGTATGCATGCCACCGAAGCATTAGCTGCGGTAGGTCTGGTTGGATTTGAACGTCGCTTGATTGGTGAACTATCTGTTGGCCAATTGCAGCGAGTGTTGTTTGCACGGTTGCTAATGCAAGACGCACCAATCATTTTGCTCGACGAGCCATTCAATGCACTGGATACGCGTACTGCCGATGACTTATTACAAGTTGTGCTGAATTGGCATCGACAGGCGCGCACGGTCATCGCAGTGTTGCACGACATGAATATGGTTCTCGCACATTTCCCACAAACACTGTTGTTGGCACGCGAAGTCATTGCCTGGGGCGAGAGCGCGCAGGTACTTGCACCTGAAAACCTCACGCGAGCTCGACAAACGTCTGAATATTGGGATGAGCGGGCACCCTGGTGCGCTCGGCCCAGTGATGTGGGGATGGCGCGCTGATGGTGTTTGATTGGTTTGTATGGGTGTATGCATGGTTCTTTCAGCCTTTCGTTGAATATGATTTCATGCGACGCGCCTTGGTGGCGTGTCTCGCCATTGCCTTAGCTTGTGGGCCGATCGGTACCATTCTGGTCTTGCGGCGCATGAGTTTGGCGGGCGATGCCATCGCGCATGCAGTGTTGCCAGGTGCCGCAGTCGGCTTTATATTTTTTGGCCTGTCGTTACCCGCGATGACCATCGGCAGTTTTGTTGCCGCCGCGCTCATGGCCTTGCTTGCTGCCGCGGTCACGCGCTGGACCGCACAAAAAGAGGATGCTAGTTTTGCCTCGTTCTATCTAATCACGTTAGCACTCGGCGTGATGCTGATTGCAACGTCTGATAGTAAGGTCGATTTGCTTCACTTCCTGTTTGGCAGTGTGCTGGCAATAGACGGCGAGTCGCTGTTGCTGATCGGCGGAGCGTCAAGCCTGACTCTGCTCGGGCTCGCAGTCATTTGGCGCCCGTTGATTGTTGAGTGTTTCGATCCTGTTTTTTTGCGCTCGGTCGGTGGGCGAGGTGGCTTAGTGCATCAACTCTTTATGTTGATGGTGGTGTTGACCTTGGTATCTGCCTTTCAAGCGTTAGGCACACTCATGGCCGTCGGCTTGCTGATGTTGCCAGCGACAGCTGCACGGTTTTGGTGTGCCGGTGTTGTGGCCAGAGCGCTGCTGGCTGCTGGGTTTGGTGCGTTAAGCGGTGCAGCGGGGCTGTTGCTCTCATACCACGCTAACGTCCCTCCAGGTCCTGCGATTGTTTTGTTTGCCGGAGGGCTATATCTGCTATCGCTTTGTCTGGGCATACGCGAGAGCCTGCGTCTGGTTTGGTTTCCCGCGCATCAACATAAAGAGGCTTAAGATGTTCGACATCATTGACAAGCGTATGCAAAGTATTCAAAAACTTTTTCTGGCAAGTATATTTTGTTTGGTTACGCCAATGCTTGCGGCGCAACCCTTGCCGGTTGTTGCGAGTTTTTCGATCTTGGCCGATATGGTGCGTGAAGTCGGAGGCCCGCACGTTGAGGTGACATCACTTGTTGGCCCCAACACCGACTCGCACGTTTTTAATCCAACACCTGCTGATGCTAAGCGTATTGCGTCGGCGCGTTTAGTGTTTGTGAATGGTCTAGGTTTTGAAGGTTGGTTGGATCGCTTAGTGAAAGCCTCTGGCTATCGAGGCCCCATTGTGATTGCTAGCAAAGGGGTGAAGACGCCGCTTCAGCTGAAAGACGCCCATGATCACGCTGGCGCTTCCAAAGGGCATGGTCATCAGCATTCTTACGGTGCGCCCGACCCCCACGCTTGGCAAAACTTGGCGAATGCAGAGCGTTACGTTGAGACAATCCGAATCGCCTTAGCAGCAGCGTTGCCGGCGCATTCTGCAGTCTTTGAACGACGTGCGACCGACTATAACAAACGTATTCGGGCACTGGATCAGGCCACAAAGGCTCAAATTGCTACCGTGCCGGCTGAACGACGCAGGGTGATCACCTCGCATGATGCTTTTGGTTATTTTGCGGCGGCCTATGGCGTGACCTTTTATCCTTTGCAAGGCCTAGCCACCGGGAGCGAGCCGACGGCTGCAGAAGTCGTGCGCGTCATCGATCTGATCAAAAAGAATAAGGTGTCAGCGATTTTTACTGAAAATATTTCTGATCCGCGCGTACTCGAGCGAATTGCTAAAGACAGTGGGGCTACCGTCGGTGGTCGTTTATATGCTGATGCCTTGACTGAGCCAGGTACGGCAGCCGATACGTACTTGAAAATGTTTGAACTGAATGTCGCGACAATCATTAAGGGAATGTCGGGCAAGGCGAGCCCGTAAATAAGATATTCATCAATCGCAGGGCGCACTTGCAAATGAGAATCATTATCGTTTAAAATAACGATATGGATCACTTACCGCCAACGCATCACGCCCACCTCGCCCCTTTGAACGGTGAAAAAAAAGCCTCAACACAAGGCGCTCAGGCGTCCCTCGCAGCGGGGGCGGGCGGTTTAATTCGTTTGTCCACTGCGTGGCTGTTTCGATCTGCAAAAGAAATTGAGATTGAGCATCGCGGTGATTTGTACCGACTTCGGCAAACAGCACTCGGTAAGTTGATCCTCACAAAGTAAGTCTTTTACCGCCGCAATGTGCGGCAAATTTTTCATCGCACAAGCCAGCCTAAGCCAGCCAGTGCCTAAGTCACTTTAGGACACCTATGCTGCGCAAAGCAAATATTGCCATCGCTTTAAGCCTCACACTTCCAGCATTCGCTCAACAATCCGTTGCTCAAACTACTTCGCCCAAGGTTGTCGCAAACAACCAGGTCGTCGGCACTAGCAAACTGAGTGATGTCACGGTCAGCGCGACCCGCAGCTCGCGAAAGGTCGATGACGTTCCTAGTAGCGTCTCGGTGATCACCGGCGCCACGGTTCAAAAAGAAGGTGCCCGTAATTTAAAAGACGTCTTTCGTAATGAGCTTGACGTCACCGTACCAGTCGGCCCCACGCGCTTTGGCGTGGGCGGTGCAGCGACCGGTCGAGGTGGTCAAGAGGGCGTCAACATTCGTGGACTAGGCGGCAATCAAGTGCTGATGCTAGTCGATGGCATCCGTATCCCCAATGGTTTTAGCTTTGGTCCGTTTTCGACCGGGCGTGGTGATTTCCTAGATATCGACGGGCTCAAAAGTATTGAGGTTTTGCGAGGGCCCGCTTCCACGCAATACGGCAGTGACGGTTTGGCCGGTGCCGTGACGTTTAAAACACTCGACCCCAGTGACTTACTCACGCGAGGCCAAAACGTTGGCGGCTTTGCGCGCTTGGGGTACGCCAGTATTGATCAGGCCGGTTCAGGCACCTTGGCGGTTGCTGGTAAAAATGAAAAGTGGCAAGCGATGATATTAGGTAGTTATCGGCAGGGTCACGAAACCGATAATAAAGCCAACAACGACACTAAAGATATCGATCGCACGACACCTAATCCCGTTGATTACAACAACCGTTATTTGCTTGGCAAAGCCATTCTAAACATTGATGCCGCACAGCAACTTGGGTTAACGATTGAGTCGCAACGCCGAAGCCAACACACCGAGGTGTTCTCAGCCCGGGCCGCGGCACCCGTACCTCTTCGGGGTCTCACAGGTCTCACAACACAAGACACGATCGAGCGCGATCGACTTTCGCTCGAACATCGCTACAACGATGTAAACGCTACGTGGATTCAAAGCGCCGAGACGCGTTTGTACTGGCAAGACGCAAAGGTGAATCAATACGCAACTGAGCAACGTAATCGTGCACCCGAGCGTATCCGAGACAACACCTTTCGCACACAGGTCGTTGGCGTGGCCGCGCAGTTTCAAACGAATTTGACTGGATGGGTGAATCAGCGTCTCTCTTACGGGTTGGATCTTAGTCAGGCGCATATCAACGCCCTGCGCGATGGTACGTTTGCCCCGTACGGTAGCAAGTTTCCTTCACGACCATTTCCCGATACGACCTACACCTTAGGCGGGGCCTTTTTTCAAAGTGAGATCGAACTAGGTGCCGTGAGTGTGATTCCAGGCGTGCGCTTTGATCGTTATGCCATCGATCCTTCGACTAAGGGCTACGAAAATCGAGCGCTCGCTAGCCTCTCAGGTCAGGCAGTGACGCCGCGTATTGGTGCGGTCTGGCGACTCGCGTCTGGTTTTGCGCCTTACGCGCAACTAGCGCGTGGCTTTCGCGCCCCAACGCCCGAGCAAGTCAATAATGGGTTTGCGAATCTGGCCTCAGGCTATACCAGTGTCGGTAATCCGGGGCTCAAACCCGAGTACGCCGACAGTTTAGAAATTGGTTTTCGAGGCAAGTCTCACGGGCTTCGTTATTCGCTGGCAGGTTTTGAAAATCGCTATCAAAACTTCATCAGCCAAGAAGTCATTGGAGGGGGCGGCCGACCCTCAAATCCCACGATCTATCAATACGTCAATTTAACCAAGGCCAAGATTCAAGGGGTTGTCGCCCAGGTTGAACTAAAAGTTGGACAAAGGTGGACAGTCCAAACGGGCGCCGCGTACTTAAAAGGGGATAGCCAAATCAATGGAGTCAGCGCCCCAATCAATTCAGTGCAGCCCTTCAAAGCAATGTTCGGTTTGCAGTACGACGCAGGTGAGTGGGGTGGTCAAGCGACCGTACTTTATAGCGCGGCAAAAGATCCCAGTCGTATTGCACCAGGCAGAACCTCTCAGTTTGCTTCGCCTGATTACACAGTGCTTGACCTTGGCGTGTACTGGAAACCGTCTACCAATCTGACCCTGAACGCCAACTTGAATAACGCCCTCGATACGAAGTACTGGCGTTGGTCAGATGTCAGTGGCTTGACTGAAAACAGCCGTATTGCAGATGCTTATACCGCCGCTGGGCGCACAGTACAAGTGTCCCTGCGCTACGACTTCTAACTTTTTTTATCCCTCCGAGGTTCTTATGCAAGGTCCTGTTCAAACGATTCCTCAGGCTTTTTCTAGCTTAAAACGCCAAGGGTTCATCCGTCAGTTCGATGCGGCGCAACGACTCAATTTGTCAGAAGGTGAATTGATCGCAGCGCATATCAATCGTGATGTTTTTTTGCATGCGTTTAGCCAACCCGACCTCAGCGCTGTTGATGTAAATGGCCCTCAGACAAAGAGTGAGTGTGCTGAAACATTCGCGGCGGATGAGCTAAGTGCGTTACGTCTACGTCCAGACTGGCACGCGCTGATAGCATCACTAGAACCGGTTGGCGAGGTGATGGCACTGACCCGAAACGCTTCGTGCGTACACGAAAAAATTGGCGTGTATCAAAACGCCACCATCACTGAACGAGTGGGCGTTGTAGCGTCTGGCAATATTGATTTACGCGCTTTTTATTCTAAGTGGGCGCACGGATTCGCTGTATCTGAAATGACCAGTCGAGGCCGTCAGCATAGCCTTCAATTTTTTGATATCTCAGGCTTCGCAATTCATAAAATTTATTTGCGTGAAAATAGTGATGTCAAAGCTTATCAAAGCCTGGCGAAGCAATTTGCAGATGACTCACAACAATCCGGTCTCTACACCGAAAATCCTGTACCTAAATCACCTGAGCAAGCCGACCAGCAAATCGATCTTCAGGCGCTGCATCAAGCGTGGGCCGCTCTACGTGACACGCACGATTTCTTTTCGCTGTTAAAGGCTCATGGTGTCTCGCGTGTTCAGGCCTTACGACTTGCGCAGCCTAAGTTCGTTCAGCAGGTTCATTGCGCAGAAGTTCTTAGGGTATTGACGGCTGCCGCCGCCCGTGAAATCCCGCTCATGGTTTTTGTGGGTAACCACGGCATGCTCCAGATTCACTCTGGGCCCATTCACAAGGTCTGGTATGCAAAGCCATGGCTAAATGTGCTGGATGACAGCTTCAATCTTCACCTTCGAATGGATCACATCGATACCGCTTGGGTTGTGAAGAAGCCGACAGTTGATGGCTTGGTCACCTCTTTTGAGATATTCGATGCGCAGGGTGATGCGATCGCGATGTTGTTTGGTTTACGTAAACCAGGGCAGCAAGAGCTCTCTGCGTGGCGAGATCTTTTAGACGAGATTCAAGAAACCCAACAAGCTTGCGCGGCTTAGTGGCATGATCTTGAACGCTAAGCAATGTTCAGGTCTGTTGTCGCGCCGTCAGGCGCTAGGCTATCTTGCGGGGTGCGCCGTAGCTGCTATCTCGGCGTGCCCGTCAATAGCGCGCGCGTCGCCGCGTAAACGAGTGGTATCTATCGGGGGCGCGTTAACCGAAATTTTGTTTACGCTTGAAGCGGACAATGAGCTGGTGGGTGTCGACTCAACTTCAATTTATCCACCCCGTGCCCTAGGCTATCCAAACGTGGGCTACGCGCGACAATTGTCAGCTGAGGGTGTTTTGTCGTTGAGGCCTTCGCATATTCTCGCAACAGAAGAGGCTGGGCCACCCGCAGTACTTAAGCAAATTGCCGCTGCCGGAACGCGCATTATGTTGCTACCAGCCAAGCATCAATATGTTGGCTTACGGCAACGTGTACTGGGCGTGGGTCGGTTACTCGAGCGAACCGAAACGGCACAGCTCGTTCTTGAGCAGCTTGATTCAACTTGGGATCAGGTACAGAGGCAGGTTGCTACGCAAACAAGGGCTTCAGCCGTGCGATCTGTGCGCGTCCTGTTTGTGTTGGCGCATTCGCCTGCTCAGGTTTTGGTTGCAGGGGCCTCTACTGCCGCACAATCAATGCTGCGGTACGCTGGTGCAACCAATGCAGCGCGAGGCTTCAAGGGATATAAATCCATCACGCCTGAGGGGATGATTGCAGCACAACCTGATTGCGTTTTGGTGACCGAGCAAGGCTTGCAGGCCGCAGGCGGCCGTGAGGCAATCTTAAAGCTACCTGGGCTCGATCAAACACCAGCGGGGCGCGCGCAGGCTGTGATCGCGATGGATGCTTTGCGTTTGTTGGGCTTTGGCCCACGCATGCCCGAGGCAGTGCTGGCGCTTCATCAAGCCTTTCACGCGCTATGAGTCAACTTCGGCAGCTGCAGCGTATACCGCCTGCCTGGTGGCTAGGCGTTGCGCTCTCATTGATGCTTGCCATTGCGGTGCAGATGGGTGCAATGCCCGTACACTTGAATGATTGGCTTGATTTACCAAAAATGTTCGATTGGTCTGTACAAGATAAGCCTACCCAGACGCTTTCTGCAGGTGCTCACGTACTGTTTAACCTTCGGGTACCCCGCCTGTTGTTGGCAGTGTTGGTTGGTGCAAGCCTTGGGTTAAGTGGCGCTCTGACTCAGAGCTTATTTCGTAATCCACTCGCCGAACCTGGCTTACTTGGCGTTAGCGCGGGCGCTGCCTGCGCGGCTGCACTCACGATCGTGATACTCAGCGAGATGCCGCTCGCAGTTATTGCGCCAGTACGCGCCTGGTTGCTACCCTTAGCCGCCTTTGCCGGGGCGCTCGCTGTGTGCTTTGCGCTCGAGCAAATGGCACGCTGGATGGCGCCAGGGTCGATCGCTGCTTTGTTGTTGACTGGTATCGCCGTGAATGCATTGGCCGGGGCGGTCATCGGCCTGTGTACTTATTTAGCGGATGATGAGCAACTTAGAAGTTTGTCATTCTGGACGCTAGGCTCAGTCGCAGGCGCACAATGGCTGTGGGTATGGTTGTTTGTTGGCTTACTCGGGACGGGCTATTGTCGCCTGAGGCACTCAATGCAAACCTTAAATGCACTTGCCCTAGGCGAAGCCGCTGCTCGCCAAATAGGTGTCGATGTACCTGGCCTACGAAAACAGGTCATCGTATGGGTGGCCTTGCTCGCTGGTCTGGCCGTCGCTTTCTGCGGCATGATCAGTTTTGTTGGTCTGATCGCCCCGCATCTGGTGCGGCTGTGGGTAGGCCCCGATCAACGGCAGGTTCTGCCACTGGCCATGCTTGTGGGTGGGCTGTTATTGCTCGTGGCAGACACGCTTGCTCGCGTGGTCGCAGTACCTGCTGAAATCCCTGTCGGGATTTTTACAGCACTCATTGGTGGGCCCTTCTTTTTCTTGCTGGTGCGCCAGGCGCGCAGTCAGATCAGCTAAGCGATATAAAAATGCATCCTAAGCCTTCAGTAGCACTGTTGCAACTTAATGATGTTCGTCTTAGCCTCGGTTCAGTTTGCAAAGAGTCGCAAGCGCCTAAATCTTTCAAGCTGTGCATATCACCAGCTGAACGCTTAGCGATCTTAGGCCCGAGCGGAGCCGGTAAAACAACACTTCTGCGCTTAATGGCCTTAGACGCAAGCCCCATAAAGGGCGAAGTTCTCTTTAAGGGTCGAGCGCAGCAGAGCTGGCCAACCGCAGAACTCAGTCGCCATCGAGCGGTGATGCCACAAAGTTGCCAAGTCGCTTTTGGCTTAGAGGTTAAATTGGTCATCGCGCTTGGGCGTGTTGCCCGCAGGTCAGATCCCTTTGTGTCTGATATCGTCTTTGATGCTGCACGCCTTGCTTGTGCTGATCATCTGCTGTCTCGCCGTTGTGACACGCTCTCGGGTGGAGAATATGCGCGTGTTCACTTGGCGCGTGTGTTTGCGCAACTGTGGGATACCAGAGACGGTTTGATCCTTGTGGATGAACCACTTTCGGCACTTGATCTGGGCCTACAAGACATTATTTTGCAGGCACTAGACCGTTTCGCGACAGAACGACAACATGCAATTATCGCTGTCTTACACGATGTGAATCATGCCTTACGGGCCTTTGATCGCTTGCTTCTGGTTAAAGAGGGCCAACTGTATGCAGACGTCGCAAGTCAAAGCCAAGCTATACCTTTATTTGAATCACTGTACGGCTTGTCGTTAGAGTGCCTGCGTACCGCCGACCATGCTCTGGTGGTCTCTCCGCGGTCCAATCGACGCGGGGTAGCATGAGCGCTTTGCCTAGTGCCCGTCTGGTCAGGCTTGGGCAATGGCTTCAGTCAGCTCTATTGCACGGGTTTTTGTTACTCTGCCTTGTGGCATATCACTGGCATCGTCAGGGTTCTTTGAGTTTTAATGCTGACAACATTCATAAAATAAGTACCGGTAATCTGAGCACGTTAAGTACTTACAACGTTCATTTTCTAGACGTGTTCATTGAACAATCTGAAAGTACTGAACCACAGCCAACTGCCGTAAAACTCATTGAGGCACCGTCAGACGAAAAGGTAGAGATCGCGACTGACTTCGTGGCGGACACCAAGGTAGTAGTAAAAAATGACGCGCAGACAGAGGCAAAAAAAAATACGCAGCACGACGTGGCCGTGCGTTCAGCTCGACAGAGAACACCACCGACAGCACAACCGACAGCACAAACTTCAGCCGTAGTGAGTCTTAGCGCCAGTCAAGCCACGGCCGCAGTGAGTCCTAGCGCCAGTCAAGCCACGGCCGCAGTGAGTCCTAGCGCCAGTCAAGCCACAGTTAAGCTGCTTCAGGCTGCGCGCCCAGACCATGCGCACAACCCAAAGCCAGCCTATCCCTTGGCCTTGCGCGATCTAGGTGTGTCAGGGGTCGTATGGTTACGAGTTTGGGTTGACCATACAGGACGTCCGCGCGAGATCGAGTTGGCAAGAGGTAGTGGCTATCGACTTTTTGATGAGGCCGCTTTGCGTGCAGTGCAACACTGGCGCTTTGTTCCCGCCAAGAACGAACAGCAAAGCTTAGCGAGTTGGGTTGAGTTTGCCGTGCGCTTTGAGATTAATGGCTAAAGGTCTTGCCCTAGCTGAAATCACGCATAGACAACAGCATTGAACTGAGCTACGCTAATTCGTACTATCGGATCTTCGCAGCCCGATGTACTCGGCGATACATATGGGTCACGGTCGAGTGAAATTCAAAAAATTAATCCTATAAAAATTTTTGAAAACGTAGCAAGCGTCTAAGACACGGAGAAACATCATGTTAAAAAAATTAATATTTAACGTGCTTGCAGTGCTCAGTGCGTTCATCATTGCACCAGCCTCGGCACAAGTTTCAACCTATCCAAACAAGCCGATTGC